>Ga0114930_10001356_pt1 | contig 23486 bp, 21 predicted proteins | sample AnhtaG_FD_87300 | JGI IMG/M metagenome (GOLD analysis project Ga0114930, IMG submission 87300) | Deep subsurface microbial communities from Anholt, Denmark to uncover new lineages of life (NeLLi) - Anholt_01485 metaG | ecosystem: Environmental > Aquatic > Marine > Oceanic > Sediment | place... | reverse complement strand
CTCGAAAACGCCTGGTCTGGTGGCCAGGATAGCCTGCTTCACTCCTTCCGCCGAGATTTTCCCATTCCTTCTCAGGATTTTGATTTCCTCGGCTGACTTGATCATCCGCATCTCATCGATGAAAGGGGTGATATCGTTAAATGCCATAACCGGATATCGTTCCTTGATTTTTTTGATCCGGTAATTGTCGAGGGAAATCTGGTCGTTGTAGTGAGTCCTATTCTTGCGGCCCACAAATATCATCGTTTCCCAACGGGCATTGTCCACAGAATCCCGCGGGGATAACCGCATGTGAAAGGTCAGTCCGTACTTCCTGGCATTCCGTGCTAAGAATTCATCGAAATAGGAAACAGGGTAGATATCTGTAAATCCGGTTTTCTGTTTGGCCTCCTCATCTTTTAAAAGATTTTTCCCTTCGACCATTATTTCCCTGGGGGTCTGCCGAGGGAGGAATAAAAAAGATTCCTTCGTTTTTGGCGCCATAATCACAATCGCTCCAGTATCTTCTATCCCCGTGAAGTAGTAGAAATCGTTATCCTGCCTGAAATGCCCTCCGGGCGTGGGCATGCAATCTCCAAACAAGACAATCATTCCTCCTTCCAACCGGTCCATCAATGTCCCTCTGCGTCCAATCATTTCCTTTTTGGAAAATCCTACTCTCTGGGAAAATTGCACCGATTGGAAGAAAAAAACAAACAAAAGCAAAGCCAAAGGGATTAACCAGAATTTATTCCGGGACATGATATTCTCCTAGTTGTCGATTTTGACGATTCTTCCTTCGATTTTGTAATCGAGAAGCCCGTATTTTTCCAGCCACCCGATCAGAACTTGATTGATGAGCACTCCTGTATCCTTGCTCTCTCCTACAGGAAAACCGAAGTATTTATCCTTGGCCTGGCCAACCAGGTAATTGTTGCTCACGACGGTAAAGATCCTGCCGGGATGAAGGAGTTTTCCCTCTTTTACCAGAATCTTTCCGTTAATGGCGATGCCCTCAATCCGTTGCCCCAGAGGTTTCGAACTTTTAGAATGATAGGAATAGCTCAAACCCGATACTTGGAGCCTATCCCAGTCTTTTTCGACATCGTGTTCGAGTAAATCTTTGATCTCCTTGCCTGTGAGCTTAAAAACAATCAGGGTATTGTGGAAAGGAGATACCTCAAAAATATCTCCTTTTGTGATCGGGCCAGCCAATATGCTAGCTCGGATTCCTCCAGAATTTTGAAAGCTTATTTCTGCTCCGGTTTTCCAGCGCATGGCATCCGTTATCCAATTTCCCAGAGTATTTTCCACGAATTTTCCCTTCTGGTAATGGTCACGCTCTGCCTTTCCAATCACCTTAGCATATTCTGATCCGACCGCTTCATCCGTATGTTTGACCAAGGCTTTTATTTGAGGGGATGGTTTTAATTGAACATCTGCCCAAAGCTTGATCTGTTTTCCCTCATAATCCGCCACGCAGTCGTCTTGGACATCCACCTTTAAATAACCCAACGATCTCTGATGTCCGAGAGTGGACTGGATCAACACACCATTGACCTCCTCGAACCGGCCTTCTTCTGATGCGACCAACATGATATCGATTCCTGGAACATTTTTGGCGATATCTATGGCTTCATGATATTTTCCATGAAATAACACAACAATCAGGTCTGTCTTTTTGTCCAATTCGAGTATCTTGGACTTCAGTGTAGGAACAACAGGAAGAACATCTAAATCAATGATTCGTTCCTTCAATACTTCTATCAAGAATTTTTCTGACATGATCCCGACAAATCCCACATTCAGTCCTCCCGCTTTGCAAATATGGTGAGGCTTCACAGGAAGAAGTTCTCCGGATTCTTTATACACGATATTGGACATGACAGTTGGGAAATTCGCCAGCCGGGCCAAACCCAAAGCATTTTTGGGACCCAAATCGAAGTCGTGATTACCAAAACACCAGATATCACACCCCAATCTGTTCAAATACTCGATCATCAATCCACCTGTTACGTACTTGTATACCACCTCCGTTGCCAGTGTGCCGGTCATGATATCTCCTGTGTCGATAAAAAAGACATGGTCTTCCTTTTCCCTGATGGCATTTATGTAATGCCCAGTGGCTTCCATGCCACCTACCCATCTTTCACCCTCTTTAAATGGTTTATAGATCCCATGCGTATCGTTCGAATGAAGAAAAACGATGGTTTCCGAAAAGATAGGAAAGGCTGTGAAGAATAAAAGGATAAAAACAAAAATGCGGGACTTGGATCTGTTCATAAAGAGGCTTATAGCACAGAAAAAAAAATAATGTCAAATAACATGATCCGATCTGTGGCTAGTTCTTGATAACTTTGTAGGTCGCTTTCTCCAGGAATAAATTGTCTTCCTCATCCGATCGGACAAAATACATATGGTTCTTCGAAATGTGAAGGAGTTTTTCGGGCACATGTGTGGCTCCTAGGAATTCACCTTTTACCGAAAAAATATCCACTGGAATCGGGCCAGACTCCTCTGTGATGTCATTTTTTGTCCGGAAAACAAAGACATGTTCATCCGTCAGCAATACCTGGCTAAAAAAGATCTTTTTTTCCGGAATTTTTTTGACAAGATTCCGAACAACACTCCTGGGCCATCCGCGTTCATTCCCGAGGGCTTCTATTTCGTTTTCAAAATATTTTTTTTCGTTTTTGCTAAAGCTTTCGGGCTGGATCTCTCTACGTATGTGGCTTGTCGTTTCTCCTTTTTCATCCAGAATCAAGATGTCGTACCTATCCCCTATTCCTACGGCAGAGTATCGGCCGGAATGGGCAAATTGAAGGGAGGGAGCGAATTCAGGCCGTGAAAAATTGAACATGACCAGCCGGCCGCTTTCGTCTGGGGCCGAAACCGAAAAGGCACTCAAGGGAACCTGGAAGAAGTCTTCCAGGACGTTGTTCTGGCTATCGACCATCACCTGGCTTCGATTATCTTCTCCCCAAACCCAACCGTAAAAACGGTCCTCCCCTATGAAGCTGACAGCGAGGCGCCCGTCCAGGTGAATTCGCTCGATGAAGTCCCCCTTTTCGTTCAGGAAAGACAGATTATACATTTCATCTGCAACAACGAGATGACCCTGTGGTGTCATTGCCAGGAGATGGGGATTTTGGTAATCTCCCGGCCCCTGCCCTTTTTGACCAAAAGTCAGGATAAGTTCCCCTTCAGGTGAGAATTTAAAAACCTTGTGTTCCATCCTGTCCAAAACGTACAAGTTGGAATCGGTATCCTCACAAACCGAAGCGATCGAGGCAAACATCAATTCATTCTTGCCGAGCTCCAGAGTTTTGTTGATCTGCAACTCGATCTTGTTTACAGCTCCAGCAACACCGATATTCAGGGCCATAATCCAAAGAAATAGGACACCAATGCTTTTTCTTCTCATCATACGATTATACTTCCACCTCGGAACAAATGTTAACCTGAATTATTCATAAAAAATACCGATACTTCTTATTATTCCATGTTAATTTAATTGGTTCTCTTCCATTTTGTATAGGTAAACTCTAATGGAAAAAGACATCAGGTATGCCAGCAGCGACAATGAAGATTTAGCCTTCCTGATTCATCATTCGAGGGAACCCTCCAACGCAAATGTTATTAAGGTACTCCAAGCACACAACATACTAAAAGAACTCCGACGAATTAAAAAGTTAGCAGAATTTTCTGTCACTTGCTGAGAGCAGAAAAAGACCAAAGATTTCTAGGAATTTAACTAAACTTCAAAAGTTGATAGCTTAGTTCGCAGAGATTTTTGGTCTCACGACTTTTGTCTGATAACTGGGAAATCCAAATGAGCTTCCGAGATTGCTTTTTGTCGATTCGAGGACCGAGTCTATCTTAAACTTGATGGTTTGGAGGTTCTGATTGATTCGTTTCTCTTTTTCTAGTCGTTGATCCTGTCGTTTTGGATGTGATACTCTTATTCAGGATTTCAGTGGGTGGAAATCTCAGAAAATCGGTCGGGATTCGATGCCATCCCCAAAACCAAATTCCTATAAAAGATTCAAATCCCATTGTCCGCTTCAGACTCATCCCTTATTTTTCAATGGTTTTCCTTAGAGTACATTTTTAGCCAGAGTATGCTATTTTAGGTTATTTTTGCCACTGAATGGCAAATCTGATACTCCAGTGATACACGGGGATAAATCTATATTCTTTTCTGTATTGCTCTCCACTAAAATAAATCCCTTAATGGTTTGATCTGTCCAACGAGTTGGACAAAATACCCAACCATATCCCCTCAAGCGAGAATTGGCAGAAGAAAAGCTGGTCTTGTAACGCGTATTTATGGAAACATTTAGCCGAAAAAACGAATTAAAGATGTGCCGTAAATATCTAGAAACGAGAGTTAATAGGTCACTAATATGTTTGATTGGGGCAAATACGTTGATAAAGAAAATTCATGTTACTTTTTTTTCAGCTTTTTTTTCTTGCTTCTCTCTATATTCTAAAGCTTTCCTTGTTTCAAAATAAATATCAGAATACAACTCGAGAATTTCATTTTTTTCATGATTACCGTCAAAAAATTCTTTTATTGAATTTAAAAAATATTCGAGTTTTATACCTGGCTTGTACTCTGGAAATAAAATATTTTGAAAGGCTAAGACCGATATACAAATTTGTACTCTTAATACTTCGGAAAAACTTATGCCCAATAAATCGGCTCTTTTTTTAATAGGCCTCTCTAACCAGCGAGGTAAAAGCACCTGATAGGATTTCATCGCTTAATTCCTCCAATTTGCTATTAATCTTATCATTTTTTTTGGAAATATCAAAAAAAAATATTTTTATTGATATTTAATATATTATTATGTTTATTAATAACTGATATAATGTTTAATATAATAATTGACATAATATCAAAAATAATACATCAACATGTATTTGCCTAAAGGAAGCGATTTAAAAAAAACACGAACTGTGTTTTTGATCCTGAACACACTTCCAAGGCCGACGGGAAGAAATCGCCTTTTATTATTCGTGATTTTATCCCTATTTATTCTGTCAACCTTTTCATTTCTATCGTTTCCATCAGAAAAGATTCATTTGTCCTCGGCGAATGGCATTAGCGAAGATAAGTTTAATCTGCTTCTGATAACGATAGATACGCTCAGGACAGACAGGCTGAGCTGTTACAACCCTGAGCAATCAAAAACACCCAATATCGATACTCTTGCTGCTAAAAGTGTCGTCTTCACGAGAGCGTTCGCTCATACATCGACAACTTTGCCTTCCCACACGAATATTCTTTTGGGCATGACTCCGCTCTATCACGGTGTTCATGACAATTTGAATTTTAAAGTAAGAGAAGAATATTTAACCCTGGCCGAGCATTTAAAGCAGGATGGATACTCCACAGGAGCTTTTGTGGGAGCTTTTCCGCTTGATTCAAAGTTTGGTCTTTCTCAAGGATTTGATACCTATGATGATGGCGATTTTTGGTCGACAAGTTCTGGGAAAGCGGTGTCCGCAGAGAGGCCAGCAGGAGTCGTTGTCGACAAGGCGTTGGAATGGCTAAATAGATGCAGCTCCCCATGGTTTCTCTGGGTTCATTGCTTTGACCCTCATGATCCCTATGACCCTCCAGAGCCATTCAGGACCGAGTACAAGGATGCTCCCTATAACGGGGAGGTGGCCTATGTGGATCATGAACTGGACAAACTTTTCGCCTATCTGAGAAAAAATCGATTGGAGGAAAATACGCTTATTGTCTTTACCGGAGACCACGGGGAATCTTTGGGGCAACACGGAGAAATGACTCACGGCTGCTTTGCTTACAATTCAACAATTTGGATTCCTCTCCTTATTTGTTTCCCTGGAGTGACGCCTCGAGTTGTTCATCAAGATGTCTCTCACATTGACCTTTTTCCTACTGTTTGCGATATTCTGAAAATTGAAAAACCGCCAATCCTTCAGGGGACATCTCTGATGCCTTGCATAAAAGGCAAAAAGTTGAAACGGCGAACTATATACTTTGAGTCACTCTCTCCCTATTACAATTTTGGGTGGGCTCCGATTAGGGGCATAATTCAAGACAAACACAAATTTATAGATTCTCCTATTCCTGAACTGTACGATTTAGAGAAAGATTTTGATGAAACAAAAAATATGGCTCAAAAAAGTAAACTTAATGCCTATCAAAAGAAACTGAGTCAGATCATCCAGATTCAAGAATCCAGCGAAAGTCTTAAAGCTGAAGAAGGGGTGGATAAAGATACTCTGGAGAAATTGAAGAGCCTTGGATACATCGGAAGCTATCCTGGAGAAAGGAAACAGAAATTCAGCACTGAAGATGATGCAAAGGTCCTTCTCCCGTATCATTATAAGTCTGAAGAGGCTCTCAAGCTTTGGGATGAGGGGAAAACAAGAGAAGGAATACAGCTTCTCAAGGAAGTCATCACGGAGAAAAAAACTGTTTCCAAAGCCTATTCCAACCTGGCCTCGATCTATAGATCCCAAGGAAAACTCAATGATGCCATCCAGGTTTTAGGGATGGGTCTTGAAGTCATCCCTGAAAGCTACACGATTTTTTCTGGTTATGTGGGGTATCTTTCTGAGGCCGGCCGCTGGAATGAGATCATTTTTGTTTTTGAGGGATTGACTTTTAAGCAGCTTGAGTTTGATCCTTACATCTGGAATTTAGTCGGGCAGGCCTATTTGCAAATAGGCGACTTTGAGAAAGCTCTATTGTTTTGTGAAAGAGCTGTTTCAATAGATAAAAAATATTCTATCTCTTATTCCAATCTTGGGAGTATTCATTTTGAAAATTTTAAATTAACAACGAATCCTCAAGAGCTTTCGAAAGCTTTTCTAAACTATGAAAAAGCCTTAGAACTTGATCCTAAAATCAGTGCCGCCCACGATGGTTTAGGCTTTATTCACATGTATGAGGGAAATTATGATGAGGCCATTCATCATCTGAAAATGGCCCTCCAGCTCCAGCCGAATATAAACCATGCTGTTTATAACCTTGGCTTAGCCCACCTAAAAAAAGGAAATAGGACTAGAGCTTTATTCTATCTCAACCAATTTAAAAACACCCCTTCTTACATTAAATTTTCTCCAATGGAAAAAGAAAAGTTGGAAAAGTACATTGAAGAATGCAAAGAACAGCTGCAAAAGACAGCTCTTCGCTGAATAAACGCCTCACTGAGATAGACGTATCAGAAATCTGAAAAATCTCATTCCTAGCATTGGAATCGCAGCTTTAATCTTAATGGTTCTCTTCCACCCATTTAACACTGACATTTCTAAACAGCGTTTAAAATCGCGTATATAAGCGATGCCAAAAAATAATCCTTGATGTTTCTTAACTAATATATACGTGTCTTATACCCTTATCCTCGACATGCCAATGAAACTGGGCTTGAAACTCATGGCCTCGGTCTGTTCGGATCGTATGAATGCGGAAGGGAAATTTTTCAATCACATAATCAATAAACTTTATGGCATTCTGCTGATTGTGACGCGGGTAGATTTTCATCGCTCTGATCCGGTTTGACATCTACCTGGATGTGATGACCGGGGACTTCTTTGGAATAACGTCGCGTGTGAATAGCCCTGCATGGTGCTGTCTTCGGCAGACGTCTCATACCGTTTCGAATAAGGGTGCGGTAGACGCTGGATACTGAAGTTTTGATTCCATGGTAGCGTTCCAGGTACCAGGTGATTCTTTCGGGCAATAGGTTTTTTCCTGGCCAAACCTGCCTTTCCTTCTTTATCGAAGGCTTTCTTCCATTCATAAAAAGTCAACCTGGGCACTTCGAATTCACGACAAGCCTTTGTGACACTTCCAATTCCTTGTGCATAATCCAGAACCGCCAATTTGAATCGGATTCTCAATATCTCCCTGACTTCTTTATGCATCTGTCAGACCTCCTTTTTGTAGCTTACAAAATAACATAAAGTGTCCAGGAGGATCTGACATATCTACATTCCTCGATGAAGAAATCAAAAACAGGCATCCATGGAGGATACCAAAACGGCTATGTATTGGAAAGAGGTGTTGGATGAGCTTGCTGAGGAAATTGAATCCATTAAAGGGAAATTAAAGGACCTGGAAGAGGTGGAACTTGTTAATACCAATGAAATCACCAACGTATTAACCATCTGCGCTGATTTACACGAAAAATTTGATGCATTAAGCCTATCTTCAACAGTGTTGATATCGCATGGACCGAGCCCTTTTGGCTCCTGCATGAGCAGTGGTTTAAAAAAGCAGCTAAAGACGACGGAGCTTCCCATAAGGGTGGTAAGAAATCAGTACTTAATAAAAAGGATTCGAAGGAACCCGATAAAGTCGGGCGGCGAGGATGTATTGAGCACGCGGAGTTCCGCAGCCGCCGAGAAGGGCACTCCAGACATGCCTATTGTTTCTTGAGCTCGATGTCGCCTTGTTCTCCTTCTTCGGTCTCCCAGTATCCCTTCATCATATCGCCTTCCACTTCGAGAGTAATCCAAACAGTCATAGTTTCCATTTCCTGTGCGATAGAAAAGTTAAATGTCAGAGTGCCGTCTTTGAATTCAATCTCTTCACATTCTGTATCCATCAACATCCCCAGGGAATCGGTTATCGTGGCCGCGTATTCACCTTCTTCCTTTTTGATAACGAGTGTCATTTCATCTTCACCTTGGTCAGGAACGACTGTGGATCCTTCCCATGTTCCGGTCAGGTCGACTTCTTGACTGAAGGAAATCACAGAGCAAAAGGCAATCAGAAAAACAAATAGAGCCAAATAGAATGATGATTTTTTCATTAGCCCTCCTTTTAACCTGGATAATTCATAAGTTCATCATGTTATACGCAAACTGGAGGGAAAAAGTTCTGCCATCATAATTTATTTCTGTCACAATAGATTTGTTGGTTATCTTCCAAAATGATAATAATCGGACATACGAGATAGTTCCTTGACTTAAGTCAAATTTGATTACTCTATTTTCCTATGCCATAATATTTGCCTTCCTTAGGAGGGAATGATTTAGCATGAAAAATGAAGGACAAAAGCATCCGAACATCATCCTGATCGTTATCGATGCGCTCCGAGCCAGCAACCTCGGTTGTTACGGCGGAGAAACAAATTCTAGCCCCAACATCGATGAGTTAGCCAGGGGTGGTATCCAATTCGCAAACTGTTACTCCTGTTGGAACACAACCGATCAAAGCCTGACCTCCATTTTCACCGGAAGATACCCCAGAACTCATGGCATTGTCCATCATGGCGATAAAGTCACCCCAGAAGACCTGATGACATTCGGGAAGTTGAACGGAAAATTGCTTGCGGAAATACTGAAGGAGAAAGGATTCAAAACTTATGCGGTCGACTGGATGGGAAGATGGTTCAAACGCGGATTCGATTTTTATGGCTATGAACGAGACAGAAACATCTGGCAAAAATTCTTCCATATCGTTTTTACCCTCCCCTATGTACATTTGCGGTATATGGCCGCCAATTTCTCCTTATTGAGAATCTATGCCAAAAAAAGAAAACCGTCCATTTCCTCGATGTGGAAGGGCCTGAAGGGTGTATGGAACACATTTCGGTTTACATTCGAGCTGGCAAGAGTACAAGATGCCGATTATGTCACCAAATTGGCCCAGAAGCTTATCGACGACATTAAAGATAACAATTTTTTTCTCTTCCTCCACTATTGGGATACCCACACACCTTACAATTGCCCGAAAAAACACATGGATCGGGATAAGTCCCATCGCGGCTCCATCGATATCATCGCTTCAAAATACAAAGGCGCGGTGAATTACGTGGATAAGTGTATCGGGAATTTGCTCACAACTTTAAAAAACCACAAAATCCTGGAAGACACGTTGATCATTATCACCTCTGATCATGGAGAAAGCCTAACGGAACATGAAATGTTTTTCGATCACCATGGACTGTATGAAGTGACCACCCATGTTCCCCTGATCGTTTTCAATCCAAAACTTTTCTCTCAACCAAAAAAAATTCAAGGGCTTATCCAGCATGTTGATCTTGTGCCGACTGTTTGTGATTACCTGGGAATAAACGATAAAGATCTAGGTTGCGATGGGACCAGTATGAAGCCGTTGATCAGGGGAGATAGAGAGGACATTCGAGACTTCGCCTTTTTTGAAGAGTCCTATGTGCAAAGAAAAATCGGATTGAGGAACGAAACGCATAAATATATTTATGCCCCTGACGGAATCGGCATGTGCAACTATTGTCAAAAAGTCCACGCCGGAATCGAGGAATTGTATGATTTGGAAAGAGATCCTGAAGAAATGAATAATGTAGTCTCGGAAAACAGAATAATGGCCACCCAGATGAGAGCTAAACTGGATGGAGTGATACAGAAATTAAATTCCAAAAAGCAGCAACTCCTTGAAAAAAAAGATGTTACGAAGGCCAACCTGGAAGATCTACAGGATCTTGCAGATCAAAAAAAAATTAAAAGGAAACTCCGCAGTCTTGGCTACATGGACTGATCTATGCTAAATAGTTATTCACGTACTCGATGATGGATTCCGACTTCAATCCATCGAAACATTTCACCTTGGGACAAGCCTTGAAGATCTTATCTATACAGGTAAGATTTTTGCACTCAGGAAAAACCTCAAAAACTTTTGATGGAGCCTTCTGTGGCGCTGGAATATGCTCTTCAGAAAAGGAGTCATACCCATAAATCTTCGAACTTGTTGCTCCGAATATTCCCACCACAGCGGTCGAATTCCGAAAACTCAAATCAGAATCCAAGATGATTTTTTTAGCTGCCGCAATGTGAAGAGGAGCCGTATCTCCGGTTATGAAGACGTCGGAATGATCAGTCAAAGCCGCATAAACATCGATAGGTGTATCTTTTGGGATGACCGTGATTCTTTTACTGTAGGAAGAAGGAATCTCACGGAGCAACTCTTTTTCGATCCCTTGGAATGTAAACCCACAATTCAGAAGAATATGGGTTTCTGGATTGGCCAGGATTCCCTTCAACAGCTCCTTCTGAATTCCTAAAGGAATGCGTGTATAAGCACAGGACGTGTCGGGATTCAAAAATACCTTTTTGGAATCGGATCTTATCTTGAGTTTTTTTAATATCCTCTGAGCCTTTAGGAGAGGACTCTGAGTTGTGTAAAAAAAGCTATGATGAAAATCTTGCTGTTTTTTGCCCCCATTTGCTGGATTCGAGATAAGAGTCTCGATCAACTCCTCGGCGAATTTGTTCATATGGAGGGATATGTGTGCCTCGCTGCCGTCGGACGTGTAGCTACGGATAACATTCGAGATCATACGTGTCGAGTAGATCACAGGCGAATGGGTTGACCGAAAATGCTTGGAAGTAAAATAGGGATTGAGATTAAAGATCAGGTCAAAATGAAAACCCTTAAGCAGATTCCGAAGATTCGTAAAATCCTTATCAGAAGGATAGCCAATACTCCTGAACAAAGGAAAATGCTCGTCTATATCCGGATTGGTGCAAACCAAAGGGAAAGCACTTTTATGGTAAACATAACTGATTTCGATATCCGGAAAAGCGTTTTTCATCGGAGCGATAAAAGACTGGCAGATAATCGCATCACCGATATTGATATCCGGAATGACCAGGACTTTTTTCAAACGGCCGATCTGGAGAAGCTTCTTTGAGTTCCTTTTTTTTAAAAAACGATTGAGTTTTTTATTAAAGGATAAGCGTTTGACAGCGCGGTCTAACACAGGACTTGATATTCTGATAAGTTGCCTAGTCAGCTGTTCTGCAGAATACATGAATAATACTTTTCTAAGGTTATCCTTTCACTCCACTATTTGCATATCATATCTAAAAGCAAAGTTCAAGAAACGGAGCTCCAAGTAACACGATAACACTTGAGGGCCAGGAATCCTATTTCCGGATCGGTTTTCAGAAGGTACCTTTTTCCGTTTGAAAAACGCACGAGTTTAAAAAGTTATGCCATTTTTTCTCAATGAATGAGTTTGGATTTTTCAGGTTAGCTGTATAATTTTTCTCGTGATATCTCCAAAGCCAGGTTGAACTCCCCGGCCAAAACTTGGGCAGCCACCGATGCGGCAAACTCCTTGGCCGTTTGGATGCCCATGATACGCATCGCTTCCCTCCCAACCGGGGACATCAGACCCTCACGCGAAGACAATACTCCCACTTCGATGTTGGGCAACTCCACCCGGTAAATCACATCTCCCTGGTCTTTTTCTGCATAGATATTCTGAAAACAGGATACAAGCGGACTGTGGGGATTGACCTTGGTGGCCTTGTATACTGCCGGCAAGATCTCTCCTCCCATGCCGGAATAAAACTGGCATCCCAGCCTTTGGGACCCTACTCCATCGACTTCCACAAAAGAGAGGAATTTTTCGGGATCTACCTTCAGAAGTCCTTTAAAATCTGATATAGGAATCCTCACTTGAGCCATTGCTTTCCTGCCTCTTTTGTTTCGAGGGCTGGGTTTCAAATCCCCGTCATGGCCCTGAGCGATCATGCTCAATTCATAATGAATCCCCTGTGATGAAAGTTTTTCTTCCACCTCTGGCTTGATGAATCCCACAGCGCGGCTGATATCGCCATGCCCACGGAAATTCGTAAATTCAGCCACAAAATCCACATAAAGGATAAATCCACGCTGTGTTTCGGCATGATCAAAATCCACAGAGCTGATACACCCGCCGAATTCTGACATCTTATCCTGTATTTTAGCTTTGGCTTCAGGGAGAAAAGCTTCGATAACACCTTGCGCCTTCCGCCGCAGTTCCTCTGTCTGGAAAAGGAAGCCCAAACAACGGACAGCCGCAGCAAATTCCGCCACCTTGACCTCTGCTCCGCCCAATTTGTTGATCAGAAAGCTCCCTCGGGTCACTCCGATCGGGCCCAAACCCGTCCCATACACCAGAAGATTCGTGAATGTTTTCTGTACATCTCCTTTAACAGCAACCTGTCCTGCATACGAGAAATAATCTTCTTGGCCTCCAACATAATTCGCGACTAGAGGAGCATACTGATTCATGGGCTTCAATTCGGACGCACAGAGAGAGCATGTGTGATTTTCATCACGAATATCCAGTTCCCAGATAAGATCATCTTTTGCGCAATGATAACGTTCTTTGTATGGTTTTTTAGGAACGCAAATATAACGGAAATTTTCGCCTGTAATCGCTTCTATAAAATGCTGGCGGCATAGGGCTGCGCTCCTGAAGTTTACAGGGATTTCCATACCATAAGTTGACCTAAGGTCATCTTCCACCTTCCACGGAGCAAGTTGGCCCTCCCTCAATCTTTCGACACATTCTTGGACAATCCGACTTTCTTCATCCCTGATTTTCGTTGCCATCAAACCACCTTTGGCCCGAGTATGATCTAAACGTCAATAACGCCAGCTGATTAGATCTGCGCCGGCAGGGGCGGTCTTCATCATCCGGTCCACAAACTTGGGGATAAACATCTGATGGTAACGAAGACGGGAAATGGCGTTAGGCAGTGTCTGGTCTCCGTTCCAGCAGTGTTCAGCCCGGTCACCGTAATCCACTTCACCACTGTAATACGGATCTGTCGTGCTTTCCAGGAATTCTTCTGTCAAGTAGACCGCATTATTCAAGTAATAGTTGTCCATATCCCCGCAATAGATTTGGATCTTGCCCATTAGCTTCGGCCCAAGTGTCTTCCAATCCCTCTTCAGAATGTAGCTGAGATCATAATTTTCCCGCCAGTATTCGGCCACCTCGTGATCGATCTCCCCAGTCACTTTATCCCAGATCGGTTTAGGGTAACCATCCTCCCCCACCGGAGAATAAACGGCCTGCCAGATATCCCACTGGTCTCCGGAACGGCCTTTTGTCGCGATAGCCAACTCCTTGTGGTTTGTTTCTTCGAGGGTGCAGCTGATCTCTCCCAGCCAATTTCGTTGGCCCGGCCTGGGAGTTTTTTTGAATAAACTATCTAAAAAATAGGCGTTTTTATCTTCATAGATGTTGACCAGGCAATACTGACGAAAATCGATCGGATCGGGACAAGCCGCATAACATCCGTTGTATTCATCGGGATAAAACACCTGAACACCCAGGGCTTCCCAGCCTCCGGTGGATCCGCCGTAAAGGGTTCGGGCCCAGCCCTCCCCTATTCCGCGGAATTTTTCCTCGATGTGGGGAATCAGCTCATAGGTGATGGCATCCCCGTAAGGTCCGAGATTGGCGGAATTGACCGCGTAAGAGTCGTCGTAGTAAGGATTGGCATGTTGGACCTCGATGATGATAACACGAGGTGTATCCAGGGCTGTCCACCACTTGTAGAATTTATGCGCATATTCCTGCTGGGTTTTGTTGTAGCCCGGCCAATCAAAACGCGTGCTGTAAGTGGGCGCAAGGTCAGGATCAGGCGGTTCTTCACGAAATCCGCCGAATGTGTACGGAAAATGACCGTGATTGACAACCAGGGGGTATCGGGCTTCAGGATGCTCATCAAATCCCTCGGGCAAAAGAATGCATGCGCCCAAATACATCGGGCGTCCCCAGAAATCAGAAAGGAGTTTGCTTTGGATTTTTATGTGTTTGATGTACTTGGTATCTTCAGGAGGAAGAATCGGCGGAATCTCCTGGTCCAAAACAATAGCGATGGCAATATTTTTCAACGGATCGATGGACACCTTCTCCGGTGTGCTGTAAAAATTCCCCGGCTTTCGATTCCAGTGCTGCCCTTCCCCTTTATCTGGGGGGAGCTTCACGGTGTGGCCATCCGAACGGTGGAAAGTTTCATACCGATTCAGAAGTCCCTGCACCCAGTAGTCTCCAGGAGAAATTTCGGCAATGCTCTTCAGAGGATAACCAAAGACATTTGCATCGATGATAGCGGGTTCATCGGGTTTCAGACCATCCACATCGATGCCGAACACGAGTTGAGTGTCCGGTCCGTCACTTATCTGGAATCGGGGCTCATTGCTATCGTCCTTGGAAACCAATAACAGCATGCGTCCGTCCAAAGCGTCTGCACTCCGCTCTTCTGGAAACGAAAGATCAAACGACAATTTGCTCTTTTGAGTGCCTTGATTCTGTTGACATGCCAGTACAATGAGAAACACACCCAACAAAATAAATACTTTTTTCATACTTTCTCCCTCCAACGAACCTGAATTATTCATAAAAAATGCCGATAGTTCTTATTATTCCAGGTGAACAGGATAAAAGTCATATTATTTAGGAAATCCCCCGTTGTCAAATAATTAGGGGACGTCCCCATTTTTTCTTGATTTAGAGGAGGAATCCTCTTATATTTATCAGGGTCATGAATCCTTTTAAAACCATCCATGCCATTGCTCCGATTCGGATCAACGATATCGGGGGCTGGACGGACACCTGGTTTGCTCAACAAGGAAAAGTCCTTAATATGGCGGTGTTTCCGTTCGTGGAAGTTCGGATCCAAGTACTGGAAAACAGAAAAAAAGTCGACCAGAGAGTCTTGGTTCGCTTAGAAAACTATGGAGAAGCTCTGTGGATAAATCCTGAAAATCCCGCTTTTGATCAACATCCCCTGATCCAAGGAGCCATCAACTCCATGCCCATCCCCAAAGATGTGATGCTTCATATCTCTCTCTTCTCCCACGCTCCCGCCGGAAGTTCCACGGGCACATCGGCCTCAGTCTGTGTGACACTTTTGGGTGCGCTGAGTCAACTTTCTCATCAAGATCATCCAGCACATGAGATTGCTTATATGGCTCACCATGTGGAAACAGAGAAACTCGGACTACAAAGTGGTATCCAAGACCAAATGGCGGCAGCTCATGGAGGCATTTGCTTCATCGACATGCACAAATATCCCGAAGCTACGGTCACAAAACTTGATGTCGAGGAGTCTCTCCTCGAGGAATTGGGCCAACGAATAACCCTGATCTACTTGGGGCAATCCCATAGTTCATCCGCCACTCATGAAGAAGTCATCACCTTTCTTGAAGAAAAAGGGGCTCAATTCACGATCATCCAAGCCTTGAGATCATTGGCCGAACAAGCAAAAAATCATTTACTTGGAAGAGATCTCGAATCTTTTGGTGAGGTTATGATCCAGAACAACGAGTGCCAGAGGTCTTTGCACTCAGGGCTCATATCAGAGGAAGCCGATTCCGTCATTGCCATCGCCAAAAAATATAATGCGAATGGCTGGAAAGTGAACGGAGCAGGGGGAAAAGGGGGATCTTTGACCATCCTGAGCAATCAGGACAAAAAACGGCGAGAGGGGATGCTTGAGGAGATAAATTCATTGGGAAAAGGGATCCGGTCGATCCCGATCTCTCTGGCAAAATTTGGAGTAACGGTTCAAGAAGAATATCCATAAATTTCAAGAAACGGGATGCTAAATAAACATCGCTTGTCATTCGCCCTTCTGATGTTCTTTGTCGCTTTTTTCATTTCTTGTGCAGAAAAACAGACTGGAAATATTGAAAAAAATATCCTCAAAATCGGAACTACCAGAGAGGGATTTAAATCGGCCAACCTTCTCGGCGACACCTTTCTCTCACTTTTTGCTCGTATCTCCAATCCCCCACTGATGGCTATGTCCAAAGATGGGAAGCTTCAAGGACTTATCGTCGCCCGGCATGAAGTATCTGAGGACTGCACCACATGGAAATTTTATCTCGATCCCAACCTGTATTGGAGTGATGGCACTAAGGTAACAGCAGAGGATGCCAAGTTTTCCATCGAACTGTTTGCCGAGGTGGTGCCCCACGCGCGTTGGCTGCGAGAAACCATCAAAAAGGTGTCTGTCTCTAACGACAGTGCTCTCGTTTTAGAACTCAAAAAACCCTATTCAAGACTGGATTTTGACTTTGCCACCAATAATATCCTCCCCAAACATATTTGGGAAAAAATCGAAGATCCCTTGAGACATACCAGCAATGATGAAATGGTGGGATGTGGTCCGTTCGTTATCGAAAAAATAGACCTCAACGCGGGCCTTATCCGGTTCCGAAAAAATCCGTACTGGAAAGGCTACCAGCCAGAACTGGATGGGATGGAACTCCATCTGTACAACAACATCGATGTGCTAGCTTTCGCTCTTGAGAGGGGGGAAGTGGACACGTATTACAGATACGCTTCGTCCTATCCTTATCCCAACATCGAAAGGCTAAAGGCAACGGAGGAATTCGATTTCATGGAAGAGCCGCATTATGGCCTGAGATTCCTCGGATTTAACCTGAACAAAAAACCCATGTCCGACAACCGCTTCAGAGAAGCCATCTGTTATGCTATCGATTATGAGGAGATCATCAAACTCGATATCCTGGGCTATGGGGAAATCCCCAACCGAGGCTTTATTCCGCCGATTATGCCTGCTTTTAAAGAAACGGCAGAGTTAGAATATAATCTCGAAAAGGCCAAAAATTTGCTAGTCGCGGCAGGATATATCGACCGGGACGGGAATGGATTCCGGGAAACCCCCGATGCCAAAGAAATGAAGCTTTCGATATTGATCAGTATGGACTATGTTCGGCTGGCCCAACTGGTGCAGGACTATTTAAAAGCTGCCGGGATCGATGCTCAGCTAAAACCCGTGGACTTCAACACATGGATAAGCATGAAGGATAAGAACAATTATGATCTTGTGGTGTCCAGAACCTCTCCCTGGGGAATGTTCATGCATGCCAACTGGGCAACCGGCTATTTCGATGCAAGGCGTACAGGCGAAGGAGTACTCCACAACGTAGACGATCCCCAATTTCTGAAGCTCTGCGACGACATCCTTTCCACAAAGGATGAAGAAAAATTGATAGAATATGCTTCGCACGTACAGGATTATTATGCTCGGTTTTTGCCGGCAATCGCTCTGTACTGGAGCCGTACAGTAATCCCCTACCAAAAAAGATTCTATGGATGGTCCCCCAACCCTCTATACGGCCTGTACAACATCCAAAACTTCCTCTCCCTCCGAATTCAGGAACAATAAATCATGTTCTCGAAAAAAAAGGCACTGCGGTACCTTATAGCTCTCTTCATTATTTTCACCCTTAACTTCATCATTCCTAGAGCCATGCCGGGAGATCCCATAACAAACCTTCTGGGCGAAAACTTTATCGCCAGTGAAGCCACGATCCAGGAACTCAGAACCGAACTTGGGCTAGATAAATCCCTGCCTGCTCAATACCTCAACTACTGGAAAGACATTTTCACCCTCCGTCAAGGATATTCCTACCATTTTAACCAGAAAGTTTTCATCCTCATCTTTTCTCGGATGAAATGGACGCTGGCCCTTCTTTTTCCTTCCATCCTCTTGGGGGCCATTTTGGGAACACTCCTCGGAGCTCTTTCCGGATGGAAAAAAAATAACCTGGGCAACAAAGTCACAACTTGGACTTTCCTTGCCGTGTACAGCAGCCCTCCCTACTTTCTTGGCATCATTTTCCTCTACGTCTTCTCCTTCAAATGGGGATTATTTCCATTCAAGGGATTTTATGAAACGGGGACTTTCCTGGACGTGCTCCAACACCTCTTCCTCCCGATCCTGATCATGAGCGCTTTTACAGCCTCTCGCAACTACATGATCATGAGAGGAAGCGTGCTGATCGAGAAAGAAAAACTGTATGTGCTCTACGCCAGAGCAAAAGGCCTTTATGGCGACTCCATCCTTTTCCGGCACATATTCAAAAATGCCTCCCTCCCGGTGATCACGCTGATCGCTCTGGATTTCGGCTTTCTCCTGAGTGGGGCTCTGTTTGTCGAGATCGTGTTCTCCATGAACGGGATGGGAACTTTGATATACGAAGCCCTTTTGTCCCGAGATTACCCGGTCCTCCAAGGATGTTTTTTAATCATCACCATCATGGTTATAGCCGCGAATTTTTTCGCAGACGTCCTATACAGCTTCATTGATCCCAGAGTGAGAGAAAAAGATTGAATAACAAAAGGATGTTGAATCGATACGGACTTGTTCTGGTGGTGATTTTTGTCTTGATCGCCATTCTTGCAGACATTATCTCTCCCCATGATCCCTGGGATAGATTCGAACCTTATGAGAAGCCCAATCGAAACCATATTTTAGGGACCAATGACATCGGAAACGACATCCTCTCCGAACTCATCCACGGATCCAGGGCTTCCCTTATCGTGGGAATCGGAGCCGCCATTATCGCCACCCTCTTGGGGCTTATAGTCGGATTGTTTTCCGGCTACATCAAAGGTGCCCTAGATGAGATGTTCATGGGAATCACGGATATTTTCTTGATGATCCCAAAGATTCCCCTTATCATCATCCTGGCGGCCTTCCTGAAATCGAGCATTTGGCTCATCATGCTGGCCCTCGGGCTTTTATGGTGGACCTCCACAGCACGAGTGGTCAGGTCCCGAACCCTTCAGGTCAGGGAAATGGATTTTGTGGCCAGCGCCAAATGCCTGGGATTTAAAAACAGACATATCATCTTTTCGGACATTCTTCCTAATATCTTTCCGGTCGTGGTGCCAAAATTCATGCTGACCGTCGCTACAGCCATGATCTCAGAAGCTTCTCTTTCTTTCCTGGGCCTGGGAGATCCTTCGATGAAAAGTTGGGGATTGATGATCAACTTTGCCTTGATCAAGGGAGGATTGGTCAATGAGATGTGGTGGTGGTATCTTCCCCCAGGTCTCTGCATCATTTTATTCGTTTATTCCATCGTGTCCTTGGGTTTTTCTTTCGAAGAAAGGAAAAAGGTTAACCTCAGATAGGCAACACCATGGGTTTGCTGGCAATAGAAAATTTGAAAGTTGCGTTCCAAACTTCCACGGGGCAGGTCCGGGCGGTTGACGGGGTGACTTTAGAGCTGAAAGAGGCAGAAACGCTGGCCCTCGTCGGGGAAACAGGATGCGGAAAATCGACGATTGCCCATTCTGTCCTAAGTCTCCTGCCAGAAAACGCCGATGTCCTCGGAAAAATCATTTATCGCGATACCGACCTCCTACTCCTACCCGAAAAAGAACTGGCTAAACTGAGGGGGAAAGATATTTCCCTGGTTATGCAAAATCCGGCATTGGCCCTTAATCCTGTTTTATCCATCGGGCATCAAATAACAGAGCCATTGATCGTGCATCAAAGGTTAAAAAAACCGGATGCCATCCTGACGGCAAAAAACCTTTTGGAAAAGCTGCACTTCAAAGGGCCGTCCAATGCTATCCGGGCATACCCGTTTGAAATGTCAGGAGGGATGAAACAAAGGGTGTTGATCGGCATATCGGTTGTCTTGAACCCAAAGATCATCATAGCCGATGAACCGACCAAAGGCCTGGATGACCGTCTGAGAAACATGGTCCTCGAAGAGCTAAGACTTGTCCGAGAAATGAACCGATCTTCGATGATCTTTATCTCCCATGACCTCAATGCTGCCAGGGAGATTTCGAACAGGATAGCCGTGATGTATGCCGGGGAGATCTTAGAATCGGGGGCTACGCAAGAATTCTTCAAGGAGCCTCTGCATCCCTACTCCCAAGCCTTATTGGAAAGTCTCCCTGAGCGGGGATTCAAACCCATCTCCGGTGTATCTCCTTCGATGATCCGGCCGCCTGAAGGATGCAAATTTCATCCGAGATGTCCCGATAAAAAAGAAATCTGCTCTAAACAGAGACCAGATTTTAAAAGGACAAATAACAGAGACGTCAAATGTGTGCTGTACAGCTAGAAGTTCGCGACATCGCAAAGACTTTTGAATCGGGTCTTTTGTCGAAAAAGCCCAAATCTGTTCTGGAAAACATCTCGTTCGAAGTTCACTTGGGGCGAACCTTCGGCATTGTCGGAGAATCAGGGACAGGAAAAACAACGATTGGAAAAATCATCGCTGCCATCGAACAACCCACCTCGGGTGAAATCGTTTTCCATGGAAATGCACTAGGCAAGATGAAAAAGGTGGAGTTTTCGTTTTTTAGGCGAAAAGTCCAAATGTTGTTCCAGGACCCTGAAGGTTCACTCAATCCGAAAAAAACCATCCAGAAATCACTGGATGAGATATTGAACCTGATCAAGATGCCTCTAGGTGACAGAATGAGCGCTATTGCAAACATCCTCCAATCGGTCGGACTATCATCAGAAATATTGGCGCGGTACCCCAATCAGATCTCAGGAGGCCAGAACCAACGGATCGCACTCGCAAGAATTCTGTTCCTGGAACCAGAAATCATCATCCTGGATGAACCCACATCAGCTCTGGATATCTCGGTCCAAGCCCAGATCCTGAATCTTTTGAAGGAATTGCAAGTACAGAAGGGACTCACCTATGTGTTCATCTCCCATGATAGGGATGTCATTAACTTCATGTGCCACGACATCGGCGTCATCGAACAAGGAAATTTTGTGTTAAAATCTCCTTCAATAAATCAGGGACATCGGTGATGATACCGTCGACACCTAAAGCGATGAATTTTTTCATCTCCGCAGGATAATTCACGGTCCAAACAAAAATCTTTTTTTTATTCTGCTTAGCTTTTCGCACAAATTCCTCATCCACGATATTCCGTTTGCTGCATACGTACTCCCAATTGCCTTCGAAGATGTCGGGCGGATACTCTTCGTCGAAAATAAATCCGGTGATCAACTCCGGTGCGATCTCTTTGACTTTTTCGATCACGGGCTTTTCAAAGGACGTGACCATGCATTCTTTTGCGATACTTTCTGAACGGATGATATCCACCACTTTTTCGGCAATGTCAGGGTCATTTCCGGACACCTTGACCTCGATATTCAGCTTGATCTTCCCTTTGACCAGCTGGATCACCTCTCGGAGTGTCGGGATGGGCTCTCCCCTGAATTCTTCGCTGAACCAGGAACCCACTTCCAATTCCTTCAGCTCTGCCAGCGTGTAATCCCATATCATCCCTTCTTGGCCTGTCGTCCGCGCCATCTCCTCATCATGAAACAGCACAATCTCCCCATTTTTGGTTTGGAAAACATCACACTCGGCGTAATCGGCACCGTATTCGATCGCCTTTTTCATCGCAGACAGCGTGTTCTCAGGAGCGGCTCTCGATGCTCCCCTGTGGGCGATAACAATAAACCCTTCCGCCTCTTTTTGCTTACACATCACCACCACCATCATCAACAAAAAAATTAAGATAATATTTTTCATCAACCTTTCCCTCATTCCTTTGCTTATCCTTGTCCTATCCATTTTTGCTTCCTCTCTTTTTTTTTGATTGGGAAAAGGTTGAGGATGAAAAATCCCCTCAAAGCCCAAGCGGGCATGGTTTCTCTCATAATATCTTTTCGAGGCGGTGTCTCCGCTTCACAATCAGATTTCCCCTCTTGATCAAAACCGGAGCCACAAAAACAACGTCCGCTCCTTTATCGTGCAGCGATGATATTTTGGCCTGTGTGGAGCGCAGGCCACCCAACCACCACCTATCATCGCTCAAATGAACCAAGTCTCCCACATTCGCGGACAACAGGCGCGCTACTTCAGGACTTACATGTATCCCCGCGATCAACAGGATGATCCCTTGGGCAAGATCGGTCATGATGACGGAGGTCTGCCCTCCCACCGTCACATAAACAGCACAAATGGTGGCCACAAGGACAGCAGACCAAAAAATATCCGTGCCCAGCAGAGCATTGAGAGCTACTCCCATAGTGTAGAGGTTGATACCGATGTAGCCAACCATGTAGATCAGGACGATTACGGTGGCTGTGATGGCTGTACGTTCGTCGAATCTTTTCCGGAAATAGTCGGGCACAGATCCCGACCGGCTGAAATAGATGATAGGAAGCCAGCCCAGCAGTAAAAAACTCATCACGATCCAATCGTTCAGGTAGGACATGGACGAGGACATCCCGTACCGGAAGCCGGCAGCCGAATATTTGATGAAACTGTAGGAGCCGACAACAGAGGCCACACAACTGAAAGTGATCAACCACCAGGAAAAGCGCTGCCCGCCGAAAAAGAAATCTTTGGTCGACCGGGTGAATTTGGCAAAAAAGGCGCCAAAACCGAAGATGGCCACGAAATAAAAGATGACTACTAAAAAATCCAGTTGGGTCCCGACGACTGTGGTTGTATCCATCTAGATCTTCCCGACTCCGGCAAGGTGCCATAACAACTGGAAAACAAAATAAAAGGCAACCCCCTCTATCATGAAAAACAGGATTCTTCGGTCGTCTTTTTTTTTGAAGGAACAATCTTTGGTTCGCCAGGACAGGAAAATGCCAAGGAAAAAAATGGCACCCCCGATGACAAATTGATAGACAAGCGATAAAAAGGGCATTTCAAAATTACCTAGGGTGTCCACTTATGGGACGTCCCCTATTATTTTTTCATGTGCTTTTCGAACCAGGCCATCAAATACAGGGATTGGAGCAGGCGGTGAGAGGGACGTCTCCAGCCATGAAACTCGTTGGGCATACGCACTAAAAGCGTATCCTTTTTAAGCATTTTCAAAGCCCGGTAATATTCTTCACTTTGCCCCATCGGAGTGCGCAAGTCGGCTTCTCCCGTCATGACCATGGTCGGTGTTTTCACATTTCCCACATAATGCAGCGGGGAGCGAAGG
>Ga0114930_10001350_pt1 | contig 23585 bp, 22 predicted proteins | sample AnhtaG_FD_87300 | JGI IMG/M metagenome (GOLD analysis project Ga0114930, IMG submission 87300) | Deep subsurface microbial communities from Anholt, Denmark to uncover new lineages of life (NeLLi) - Anholt_01485 metaG | ecosystem: Environmental > Aquatic > Marine > Oceanic > Sediment | place... | reverse complement strand
TAGTTTGCCATTCATCTTGAATAGCAATAGTATTATTTAGGATTTGTTCAAAAATATATTTAAAAATATGTACTTTGGCCATATTATCAAACCGAATCAAAAATACAACATCTGTATCGTCAATATTAGTTTTAATTCCAACCATATCTGTATTAATACTAATAAGATCACTGGTTATATTCAATGTTTTAAGTGATGCAAAATATTGTAACTCAATATCACTTAAATAATGATAACTACCATTATTATTGCTAATAATATTAGCAATACTTATCGCCAATTTATTAACTACCTGTTGATCCGTAACCGGAATATATTTGGAATTAGTTCCAGATTTAAAAATTTGCAATAAGGCTGTTGCACTCATTTATTATTTTGCAGTTTTAAAAATAATTTTAAAAAAATAAAAAACTAATTCATTTTTATTAAAAATAAATTATTCCAAAATATAAAAACAATTTATTCCAGAATATAAAAACAATGACTCCTTTATCGGTGTTAACCTTAATAATAATCACTATATTAATTGTAATAGCAATATTATATGTATTTGGAGTATTTACCCCACCTCAGCCCCCTAATTTAGATATAGAACGATTATTGCATGAAGGCGAACAAAAATCTAATTTTCAAGACCCAGTCGCAGTTAATGGCCCCCGCGGTAATTGTAATATTTATACTTTTCCAGCCGGTACTGATCCAACCTATAATGAAGGGGTAGTAGACAATTTAATGCCTGAACCAGATCCGTCTTGTATTGATGATAATCAATTGGCTTTACAATTAGTAACCCAAGAATGTGGTCGGCCTGATTCGGGTATTGCCGGTTGTATTGGGTTTAATGGTGAAGTATATCAAAATGGTGAAGTACGGGAATTTTATCAGGCCTGTAATAATTTTAAACCGTGTAAGGATGCCATATATGGCGCGGTAGCATTTAATTTTGCTCCAGATAGTTTTAAACCTAGTAGCCCTTGTACCCCTGGATCTAGTAATTATCCACAATGTTTAGGAGCATTATGTTTACAATATAGTAAAGATAGTTCGGGCCAAGTTGGAACCCAATTAGTTACGGCGGTCTGTGATGAAACTAATCCGGAGCAATTTTTTCGTATTACTCGGGCTAATCCCCCTAAATTAGAAACTAGTGCTGGAGGTAGTTTCGTACAAATATTTGAGCGTAATAGTGGACAATGTGTTACTATAGATGGTCAATCTGCTACGGCTGGTACCGATGTAGTTTTAGGACCCTGTACACCTAATGGTGGGTTTATGTGGTTTTTAGCGCCACCAGTGTCATTTCAAGCTAGTAGTACTGCTCCCAAAACTATTACTCCCCAGCAACTAGTATATATGAAAACAACAGATAATGTACCTTTACCTACTATGTTACCACAATATGTTAAAATGAATAAACCGGTAAGTATTTATCCGTTTAAAGCTGTAGCGGAAAGTAGTATTATGGCTCCTACCGTACAAAATTTTGCCACGGATATCTCTAAGAAATTAGAATTTCCCTATAATAGTCAAATTTTGGATAGTAGAATATATGAAATTTTAGCTGAAGGTGGCCCCCGTATAGTAAATAATACTATGAATTTCCCTTACTATACCTGGTATGGATAATATTTATTAATTGTAAATTACGTAATATAAATTTTAATTAGATCTTTTTACATTTAATAATGTTTTGTAATATGTTTAAATCGGTTTGGGTATTAACCCCCATTATTTGGGTTTGCATATGGCCAGGAACAATAAAATTATTTATTTTAATATCATTATTAACTAAGATTCGAATCATATCGGTAATATAAAACTCGTGTTTAATTTTATTAAATTGGATTTCATTAATATATTTTGCGATTAATTCATATTTAAATAAATATATTCCAGCATTAACTTGTTTTATATCATTTTCAAATTTATTACAATCTTTTTGTTCAATAATAGCCATTATCTTATTATCAACTTCAATAATACGGCCATAACCTTGCGGATCTAATAAAGTAGTAGTAGCAATACAAGGAATAGGTCTAACAACTAATTGTTCTAATAAATTACGTTGAATTAAAGGCATATCTCCGTTGAGAATTAAAATTTTATTATCGTTTTTATTTAATATCGGTAAACATTGTTGTATAGCATGACCAGTACCCATTGGATAAGATTGGGTTACATATTCAATATTAACAAAATCATAATTAAACACACATTGTTCTATTTTATCACGCGTAGCATTATTTACAATAATAATTATGCGAGTGGCAATAGTTTGACAATTTTCTAATATTCCAATCAACATTGGTTTATTATCTAATTCTACTAATACTTTAGGAACATCAGTTTGCATACGAGTGCCTTTACCCGCGGCTAGAATTATCACGGTGGTATCATTCATTTTTTTATAATAGTAAATTTTTATTTTAAACCATATTATTTAAAATAATTTTTTTTATTAAAAAAAAAATAATAAAATGGATATTCTTAATGATTTAACAAAGTGTAATTTTTATTACTATATTTTACGGTCAGATAAAGCTTACTTAATATTTAATTATTTACGGCTAGATCAGAATAGTTTTAATTGTATTGGTGATGCTTTTATACGTCGACAACCAATTAAAATTGGTGATAATAAATTTGTTAGATTTTTAAATAAAGATCTTAAAAATCAATATAGCGTTTGGAAGACATTAAATCAATCAAAATCAGATCAAAATACTGATTTTGATCAAAAATTCATTGAATATAATAAATTAGGTTATTTATTACTAGTAAAATATTTGTTTAATCGATTGATTAAAATACCTGGTCTTGAGTCAGCTTTGATAAATAAAACAGATGATAAGCCGGATGCTCTAATTTGGGCCACAACATATGGTCACTTAGATATTGTACAATATCTTCTTAAAAATAGCAGTATTAATTTCAAAAATCAAATGGCTTTATCTATAGCCGTAAGAATGAATAATTTAGATATAGTTCAATATTTTCTTAATATAAAATATGATCAAGTTGATATTCATATGCATACAGATACACTTTTAAGATATGCAGTAGAAAAAGGTCATTTAGATATAGTAAAATTTTTGGTTTCTAAAGGGGCAAATATTTATGCCCAGGATAATCGAGCTTTACATAGAGCATCGGAACCTTTACGTATTGCAGCAGAAAAAGGTTATTTAGAAATAGTTCAATATTTGGTTTCTGTAGGTGCTAATATACATGCTCATAATGATAGGGCTTTAATATCAGCCGCTAAACATGGTCAATTGTCAGTAATACAATATCTGGTTAATCCGTACGGATTAAATAATTATCTTAATAAACAATATTCTGCTAATATTCATGCTGGTAATAATGCTGCTTTAGTTATGGCGGCAATAAATCATCATTTAGATGTATTACAATATTTAGTATCTATTGGAGCCAATATTTATGATAATAATTATTTTATTTTAGATGAAACTAATATTGTAAATACATATTTAATATCTGTTGGATTTAATAAAATATTCGTTGATTTTTTTGATGATTATTTATAATTTATTTAATCACTTTAATTTTTAATTGTATAATATATATGAATAAAAATAATCATTTATCAATAGTATAATATTTGGTCAATACTAGTATTGACCCAGTTGATCAAGGATCAGCGTTAGTTTCTAAAGGAGCCAATATTCATAATAAAAATGATTGGCCTTTAGGTTCGGCGACATATAATAATCATTTAGATTTAGTACAATATTTAATTTCTATTGGAGCCAATACTGATGCTATTAATGATCATATTTTACGTCAAGTGACAAGAAATGGTCATTTGTCAATTATACAAAATTTAATTAATGTTGGAGCTAACAGCAATTTTTAACTGACAAATATAAATTAATTAAATTTTTTTTAAAAAAAATATTTGTTTTTTAAAATAGATATTCTTAATGATTTAACGCAGTGTAATTTTTATTATTATATTTTACGGTCAAATAAAGCCTATTTAATATTTAATATTTAATTATTTAAGCCTGAATCAGAATAGTTTTAATTGTATTGGTGATGCTTTTATACGTCGACAACCAATTAAAGTAAATAATAAAATAGTTCGCTATTTAAATACCGATCTTAAAACACAGTATAACGTCTTAAAAGAATTAAATTAATTAATAATAGAACAAGATATTAATTTACATCAAAAAATAATGGACTTTAGTAAATTAGGTTATTTATTAATAATACAATATTTATTTCAGCCTCACGGGCTGAATAATTTTCTGAATAGAAAATATGAAGGTGCCGATATTCATGCTTATAACGATTGGGTTTTATATTGGGCCGCCGTAAATAATCATTTACAAGTATTACAATATTTAGTATCTATTGGGGCAAATATTCATTCTGATAATGATTCGGCTTTAAAAACTGCTGCACAAAATGGTCATTTACATATGGTACAATATTTAGTATCAGTAGGTGCCAATATACATGTTTTAAATGAAGCGGTGCTACGAACCGCCGCAGAAAATGGTCATTTAAAAATAGTACAATTTCTGGTTAATCCTAGGATTGATTCAACGGTTAACCCAACTAACTCAAGGTCAGCGTTAGTTAACCCAACGGTTAACCCAACTAAATCAAGTTCAGTGTTAGTAAATCCTGGTAGTAACAATTTTTTGAATAGAAAATATGACGGGCCGATATTCATAATAGTGATGATTGGGCTTTATTTTTAGCCGCAGATAATAAATATTTATTAATTGTACAATATTTAGTATCTATTGGGGCAAATATTCATTCTGATAATGGTGCGGTTTTAAAAACTGCGGCACAAAGAAATTATTTAGATATCGTAAAATATTTAATTAGTGTTGGAGCTAACAGTAATTTTTTAACCGCTAAACAAAAATCGCGAGTTAATATAAATTAGTTTTTTTAATATTAAGTATATAATTTAATGTAATGGTGGACTATAAATTACTAATAATTTTAATCCATTATCCGGATCATAATTATAAAAATCATGGTATATTCCGGCTGGGACATCAATCATATCATGGATATGAAATTCTTGCACATCAATTTGCTCCGGTTTATCACATGGCGATAACATTGCAAAACCATTACCTTGTAAAACAATAACCGTTTGATCAGTTTGGGGATGCATTTCCCGGCCAACATTTTTACCCGGCGCAATATACATTATCGTCTTTTGACTGTATTTATCGGTACTTAAAATAGTACGATATTCGGTGGCACATTTTACTAAATCCGGATATTTATACACTTGACCGGCCATTTTTTTAATAAAATTTATATTTTTTAATAAAATTGATTTTTTATTTATTTAAAATAAAAATAAATATAAAACTAAATAAATTATTTTATAGTATGGGGACAAGATATAATTGTCCTAAGTGTCAAGGTATGAAATGTGTATTTTGTAATGGTTACGGATATGTGGCTCTCTGTCCATCCTGTAATGGTTCTAGATGTATAATGTGTGGATTTAACGGATATATATTATTTACCACTGGGCCAACTGGTCCACATAGATAAATATTTATATACTTTAGTATTTAATAAATATTTTAAGGTTTAATGAATCTTTTATTTTTACCATAATATATTCTAAGAGGATCATCATCTCCAATAATGGCCCGTCCAGATTTATATTTTAAGGTTTAATGAATCTTTTATTTTCATCTTTACCATAGTGCATTCTAAGGGGGTCATCATCCCCGATAATAGCCCGTCCAATAAAAAAACCTAATATCCCAAATAATAAATATATTAATCGTAATCCAGGGTTATATTTAGTGCCACAATTATAAGCTATAATTTCCATAATGATATAACCTATAACTAAATATACTAATCCACCACTTAATGGTGATAAAACAATACCCAAAGCAAATGAACTAAATATATTAGTTAGGGGATCAAGATTTAGAATTTGTGAATACATTAATATATTTTTTTAAGAATATAATAAATATTTATTATATATAGTTTTAATTATAAATAAATATATTAAAAAAATTTTATTATATAATATATAATAAAATAAATCTATTTACAATTAGGCTTATGATTAGGCCAATCTTTGACTTGGCATTCGCGGGAACAATATTTTACTTTCTTACATCTGGCACAATTTTTAGTACCATTGTTATTACATACTCTACACTTATTAACATTAACTTGGGCTGATAATGAAGATTGTCCACTTTCAATCATTTTTACTTCAACACAGGCTGGACAACTACTGGTAATAAGATCGGTTTGGGGAAATTTATCTCCACATTCTTTACATTTACGCATGGTAACCCCCTTTTTATTACGTTCTTCTTGTAATTTTAACTCAAATCCGGGGTCACTAATTGAATCCCGAATTATTTTAAATATTTCAGCTGAACTCATCTGTTTAACCAAGGTGTTAATATCAACATGTTTGGCTTGTTCATTAAGTTTAGGATCAGCAAAACCTTTAGATTTAATCTCTTCTAAAATTGCGGTGGCTTGACCGTTTTGAATGAATTTACGAATTTGGGCGTCAGTTAAGCTAGTAATATCGGGGGTTTGTTTACGCATTCCAACACATTTAGCTGAACTCATATTACGTAATATTACTTATTTTTAAGTAATATTATTTATTGTTTAAACATCTAATTTTTAAACTTTATTTTTGCGCGGAGAAAATTTACGGATAAAATTAGAAAATTTAGCTCGGGGTGAAATTCGGATATTAATATCAGTTGAAATTTTATCAACATTATCTAGATCGTTATTAGTAGTAGATGAGCTACTGCTACTACTTGATTCAATACGAATAGTTAATTCAAATGAACTAGACTTATTATTTATAGGTTTACTTTTACTATTATTATTTGGATTAGATCTATCACTACTATTTATAGGTTTACTTTTACTATTATTATTTGGATTAGATCTATCACTACTATTTGAATATAATTCATTTTTATTTGAACCCGGTTTAACATAAACTTCATTATTTATTAAATCTATCATTTTAGAAATATTATGATTATAGCTATAATTATCATTAATAATATATTTATTAAATATATCAAATGATAAACATTTATCTATACTAAAACGTTTATTAGAAGTATATTCAAGCATACCACTTAATATTGCAAGATATATATTATCTATATTATCTAAATTAATAAAATCATATAAATTTAAACCATGTTGCATATTATCTAATATTGTATCATCGTTATTTCCAAATGGTAATTTACCTATCAACATTACATAGTAAGTTACCCCACATGAGAAAATATCAATTTTATTATCATATTGTCCAGTTTTATTAAATACTTCCGGAGCGGAGTAACCCATCGTTCCCACCGCGGCATAACAGCTAGTATTAAAACTACTGGCAAAGCCAAAATCAGTTAGAATAATATGTTCATAATCATCGGACAACAATATATTTTCACATTTAATATCCCGATGAATTATATTATTAAGTGATAAATACTTACAAGTTTGTAATAATTGAACGATATATTTATTAGATGTATCAACATCAAAATGTTGATCATCCTGTTCCCAAAGATAGGTAAGTAAATCACCATTTTTATAATATTTAAAAAATAATATAACTTCAGTATTAGTTTCCATTAATTGTAATATTTTCATAATATAGGGGTGATCTAATATTTTTAATAAATATATTTCTCGCACTAATCTTAAATAGGTTAATTCAGTTAAATCTTGTTTATTTATTCGTTTAACTACTAAATTACATCTAGTTACATTATCTTTAACAACTTGCACCATATTACTCATACCTGTTTGCAATGTTTTAATATATTTATACCGTTGTATAATATCAGCAATATTACATTTTGTCATCTTTAAATCAATATTCTGAAATACCGGATTATCAATTAACCAATTTTGATACATTATTTTTTTTACTTTAAATAAAATAACTTGATCAATTCATTTTTAAAAAAATTTAATTTTATATAAAATTAAATTTTTTTTTATTCTATTAATCTGATATCATTTAAATAAATATTATCAATATAATAATAATCTTCACAGATATGTTTAGTAATTAATTCATTTATTTTAATTAAGGAATTAGGATTATTAATCAATTCGGGTTTAGTTAATATTAAGAACTGCGTAACTTCAGCATTATTAAACGCAATCGATTTAGTAAAATCGTGAGTGGTATCATCTGATCCGGTATCAATATTATCATTATTAAGAACATAATCGGAATATATTCTATTTAAGATTGCATTATAATTACTTTCCCATAATTTAACTGCGGTTAAAACTAATTCAAAACTATAGGTATTAAATAAATTATTTAAAATCTGATAATGTTGATATAAATAATCTTTTCTAAGATCTAAACGCAATAATTCAATCGGATCATTAAATAATTTCATTAACTGGTTAGCTTGTTGGGGATAAAGCGATTCTATAACTTCTTGTTTATTATTTGGATGCACCGCATAAATATATTGGGCAATTTTTCTAACTAATTGATCATATTTATCAATATTATTATTTAATTTAGATCTATCTTCAGCCGAAATTTCATTCCAAATATTATCGGTATTATCTACAATACTAGAAATATTCCGCAATTGTAATAAAACGTCAGTTACCGACATTCTTGGTTAAACTTATATTTTAATGACAAAAATAAAATTAATTTTATAATCATTTTTTTATTTTTTGGAATTAATTCCAAAAAATAAAAAATGCATTAAAAATTTTATTTTATTTTAGAATTAATAAAATAAAAACATAATATGGACCGAAAGAAAGATTTTCTAATTGCCTGCCTTAAAAAGCATCAGTGTTTAAACTACAATTTTGATTTTGATGCCGACCGAAATCAATTTGTAATTTATTCGACCTGTCTCAAGTGTAAAAATTACACCACCTTAGTGCCGTATCGGGCTAAAGGCAAATCTAAACATCCAGCCAATATCCGATTGATTTGTTCAAACTGTCGTCCCTCAAACCCATACCAAGGTTCAAGTAAGAAAGAATTATATCTTTCTTATCTTAAGGATCAACAACTTGAGCAATATGATATTATTGTTGATGATCGAACATCTAAGATACAAATAATGAGTTCATGTTTGTATTGTCAAGTGTTTACAGTTTTGACCAAAGATCATATTGTTCCAGTAGCATATGGTGGTAGTCATACTACCGATAATATTGCGATGGTATGTGAACGTTGTAATCTGTCCAAAGCCGATCAGACTTTAGAGGAATGGTATCCTAATGCCCATCCTCAAGTACAAATAGTTTTGGATGATTTATTAGCCAAGGGTATTAATGGTTCATTTAAACCCTTTGATCCGCATAATATTGACTACAGTCGGCCCAAAATTAAAGACTTTAATTCAGCCCAATCCCGATTGGAGATTGGGGTTGAACCAAAAATTTCGTCTCCAGGTACTTGCAAACCCAAATATTCAATTTCGGCTCCAGCTTTTAATTCCAATTTTGTTCCTAAATCTTTATCGGATTCGGTCTCGGCCCCGGCCTTTGAATCTCGCTCTAACTCTACTTCTGTTTCTAACTCTACTTTACCGCCTATTTCTCATTCTATTTCACCGCCTACGTCTTATTCCGCATTTAAAATTCAAACTGTTTCTAATCTGCCACATACATCTCAGGAAGAACCAGTACATTGTTACGTCGGTCCGCTAACTTTTACTCCACCTAATTTTATATAAAATTTTAAAAAAAGTTTAATAAACTTTTTTTTAATATATAGCCTAATATAAAATAAAAATAATTATTTAAAAATGGATTGTAATCCAGTTAATACTACTAACAATAATCAATATATTTTTCGACCTTGGGAATGGGCTATTCTAACCTTAATTTTAGTTATAGTTATAACTTTAATTATATTATTAGTATATTATTTTGTATATTTAGATAAGGGGCAAGGTTTTGGTCAAGCTTGTAGTCAAAATACCGATTGTCGCTCCGGATTATATTGTAGCGGTAATTATACCTGTCAAGAAGGTACGGCTCAAAAACAAGGTCAATCTTGTCAAAATGATTCGTTTTGTGCGGTAGGATTGGTATGTCAACAAAATGTTTGTGTTATATCTTTTAACTTGGAATTTGAGCCCCTACCTTCGTTTACCCAGCAAAATTTAATTGAAAATATTGATGGAGTACCCTACTATTTAACTATTGCAAATAATAGTAGTTATTTGGCTAAACCTCAATCTTTTACATTTAGTTATAATAGTAATTCGGGTAAATTATTATATAATAATAGTAATGTAGTAGTAAATAGTAGTGGGTATTTACAAACTAGTACTGGGGTCGGAGATATATTTAAATTGGTAATTGATAGTAATAATAATATTACTCTTCGAGATAAAAATAATAATATTTTATTACGAACCCAAAATAGTACTAATAATCAATTTTTAGCCTTTTTCTTTAATGTAAGTGATTATCCAAATAGTACTATTCATAGTAATGTGGTAACTAAACAAGTAAATTTAATCGTGCAAGAAATTGAAATATAATATAAATTAGTTTTTTTAATCATCCCGTAACATATCTAATTCATCATCAACTATTTCAGCATCATCTACGTTTAAACTATCGGTAAACATTTTACCAACTCGGAGTAATCCTTGTGAAAATAATTCATTGGCTACTCCCTCACTATGATCATTATTCATAATAGTGGTTATTAAATTACCCATAGTTACACTAAGTCCATCATAATCACCAGTTTTACTAGTATTAATTATACTAGTAAGTCCGGTAATTATATCATCGGCTTGAGCTTTTTCATCCACCGTAATTACAGTTTTATTTTTAATTTTGTCAGCTTGTTCAGCAAAAACTTTATCTATTCCCTGACCTAATATTTTATTAATAGGTAAATTTTCAACAATATTATTTAAATCCACATTTTCAACATCAATATGATCATCATTATCAGCATTTTTAGTTATATTATCCATTATCATACTAAAAATTTTATAACCGGCCGGATTTTCTAATTTATTAGCATCAGTTTTAACATCATCATCTTTCATTACGTCATTAACATTATTATTAGTTAATCTATTAGGAGCCATGTGTAATAATTCTTTTAACTTTAAACTAAAGTGATTAAATAATTGCATAGTTTGACCAAAACTTAAATCTTGCTCATTTTCAATAAAGTAATTACTATAAAAATATTCAGTAATGGCCAAATAACCTTGCCAAATCTTATTTTCGGTTTCAGGGGAATATATTTGATTAAAAAAATTATTATGATATTTAGCACAATCATTTATGATTTGTTCAATATCAATTTTACGCCCAACAAACTGTTGGTCTTTAATAAAATCGGATTTTAAATTAAATTCCATATTATGTAAACCTATTTTTAAAATTAATTTTAAATATATTATTTTTAGCTTTAGATAAAAAATTGAATTATTTTTATCTTTTTTTTATTCTTTTAAAAAGTTAAAAGTTAAAAATTAAATGTCTAACGAAGTTCGGGCCATTTTTTATCATCGGAATCAGGGTGAAACTTATCCGGGCGAACCGGTAGTATATGTTTATGCGGATAGGCCGGCTTATCAAGCCGATATGAATAACAATTTCGCTTTGGCGTTGGATGCGGTACGTCGGGCTTATCCCAATAAGGAAATTTTCCCTAATGCGGCCTATTTGCCGGGTTTAACTCAGGACCAAAATATTACTAACACCGCGTTTAACTCGCCGGTAGTTAGTTAAATAAAAAAACATTATATAATTTAATTATATAATTTGTATATTGTATTAAAAAATCTCTTATGGTAAAAATAGGTTAAACAATAATTAGAAAATGATTATTATAGATTTATAATAAAATCTATAATAATATGGTATAAAATGTAATAAATAATTTTAAGAACTGTCGACCAGAAATTTAAATCACTCTAAAAAATTTTTATAATTTATAATTAATTATATATAAAATTTTTATTTTATATACTACTTATTATAAAATAAAAAAATCTCTTATGGTATAATTTTATAAAACAATAATTAGAAAATGATTATTATAGATTTTAATTAAAATCTATAATATTATGATATAAAAATTAATTAATAAGTTTAAAATACTCGCTATCAGAAATTTAAATCACTCTAAAAAATTTTTAAAAATCTCTAATTAGGTATATATAAAATTTTATATATACAATACAACCTAATATTATATTAAAAAATTGTTTATGATATAATTTTCTTAAACAATAATTAGAAAATGATTATTATAGATTTTATTTAAAATCTATATTAATATAATATAAAAAATAGTAATTAAATTTAAAACCTATCAGCTAGAAATTTAAATCACTCTAAAAAATTTTTAAAAATTACTAATTAGGTATATTTTAAATAAAAATATAAATTAGGATCTGTATTTATTACGTAATATATCTTGTATTTCAGTAAATATTTGCTCCATTCTATTCGGATTATTACTTAATATGGTATATAAAATAAATATAAATGTATTTAATTGTAATTCGGGTATAATTTTATCTAATCCAATACTTATTACTGGTATACCCCATTTATTTATTAAATTAACCATTTCTGGACCATTTAATAATTCTAATTGTAAAATACCATTCATACATACACTATTATTACAATATAATTTAGCAAGCTTTTGTAAGGCCTCCACCCGCCGTTGAACTTCAGTAGACTCGATTTTATCAGTTTTATTAAGTTCTGCTAATCCCTCAGTCACAGTTAAAGCGGTGGTTCCATTATTTAATAATCCTAAACGTTTTAAGGTATTACGTTGATTATTTATTTGTTGTAAAACGCTATTAGGTAATATTTCTTGCGTAATAGGATTACGTTCGGTCTTACGAATTTGTTCAAACATATCTGAGGTAAAGCACCACACATTATCGGCGGAATCTTTATAATAGGCTAAATCTAAATCATTATATAAATAAGGATATTTACCTACTGAACGATTAACACATAAATTATCTTTAGTAACAACCTTATTAGAATTTTTAACATATTCTTGTGAATCGGATACATTATTAGCTATTCTATTTTGTTGCCGCTTAATAAAGGCCTTGATATAATCTTCCGGATTAACCTGAGCAACTTTACGTAATTCTTGACATAATTTATCTTGATCTTGTTCAGGTTGTAAGCCTAAGGTATAGGCTAACCGACCTAAATATTCTTCTCGCCCAGTATTAGTTTTACAATACTTTTCCCAGCGCGGTTTATTATAAGCTTGGTTAATTTTAACACTACCTTTAGAATCATTTTTAGTAATAATAGCAAATTGTTGTGTATCAATAGCAAGTCCATGTTCAATAGATTCCATAATCATATAATATAATTGAGTATAAGATATGGAATCATTTTCTTGTTTATATTTTACCATCGCACTAATAATGTAATTTAACATAACATAGCCCGGTTTATAGCCTTGTTTCAATAAAAATTTAAAACTGGTGTAATTAAGAAAATCCACACTATCTTTGTAATAATAATAATTAATTGGAATATTATCATCTTTATTAACTTGTTGCCCATCTACTTCATTCTTAAAATGATCTAATACTTTATTACCATGACTAATAATAGCGGTTACCGGATCAAAATACTCTTTTTGTACTAAATTAATATCATTTAATATAATTCCCAATCGACTACGTTTTTGCTTTAATTGATTACTTATACTCTCCGATTCAGTGCTAATTAATGCTTTAGAATCAGTAGACGAATCTATATCATTGTCAGGTGATGGTCCGATTGAGAATTTAGTATCAGATTCCTGCTCTAAATTTATATCAGGGATCTGGTAGTTTTGAGTTTCTAACCAGGTATTAACTGATTCAGTTTTAGAATAATCTTTTGCCGCGGTAACATCAGAACTATACACTGGATTAACAATAGATGATCCGGCTAAAATTAATAAGCTAATTACATTATCTAACATTTCCGGAGTACGATCGGATTGACTAAGTTTATAATAAGTATAAGCTAAAATATGAACTTTTCCAATATCTTGGCTATCAATATATAAATTAGGATTGGCTCCATGACGTAAAGCTAAAGCAATACTAATTAAATCATTAATTTTATACGCGGTATTAATAGTTTGTACCAACACTTGATTAGGTTGCATAACCTTATTAGCCATACCTTTAATTAAATATATATCCCGAGGAGGATCATGTATCGTACTTAAAAATTGTTCAATATCAGCCGTACTTATTGGTTTAGCCGATTTGGATAAAATTTTTTGTTGCATTGAATTTTTGATTGGGATACTCATGCTTAAATTCTTTTTAAAAATATTATTTTAATATTTTAAATACTAATATTATTTTTAAAAATATTATTAAATATTTTAAACTAATAATTAAAAATAAATATCCAATTTTAAAATTTAAGTATGAGTAATCAAGCTCCCATACCGATTGCTTTTACCCAAACTTCCCAGCCAGCTGACCTATCACAAAGCTCATTTATAACTTTACTTTTAGCTATATTTATAGGCTGGGTTTTAATTGCATTATGGACCCGAGCCATAAATAATTTTACTTATGATACTTTAGGCCTAAATGGTGATTCACCCTGGCATTCTTTTCTAGGTGCAGCAGGTTGGACCGTATTTTTCGTTTTAGTAGTATATATAATCAACCAATATAACATTGTTCCGGGGGTCGAACAAGATATTTTAAGCGCGGCCGATTTTCCTCCGGGAAGTAATGCCTTAACTGGTCCGGGACAAAATATTGTAGTGGGAACCCCCAATACTAATAATGTTCAAACCAGTAATAACAATCAGTTACAAGTTAATATGCGTAGTTTTATTCGTAGTCAAAAACGGGTTAATAAACAAAATCAAATGAAAAATAATATTTATAAATGGAAAAAATGAATATTTTAATTAAAAATATTTTAATAATATTTTTAAAAAATGGCTAGTATTGTAGCAATAATTGCTACGGTTTTCAAAAGTATTTCCATAGGTGATGAAGATAGTTTAAATTATTATTTATCATTATTACCAATCAAGGATATTGCTGCTGAGCGTAGTAATGCTTTATTACATAGTTTTTTATTAAAATGTGGTGAATATAATCAATATGATATGGTTAAACATATATTTAATGCTTGGAGAGAAGTTTATCCCTACCAAATTGAAATTAATGATGAGTTATATGAATATTCAGATCAGCCTAGTTTAATGACGATATTATTCTATACTCCAATCTTTACTTTACCTAGTTTAGTGGCCGCAGCCCGAGGTAGTCCCAATTATTTTGCGGTTAGGATTTTATTTGAATTAAGTGTATATCCGGATAGTGATGAAGTTGTGGCCGCAGCCCGTAAAGTTATACAAGTATATGGTCAACCTCAAAAAGAACAACTTGATATAATATTAGAACGCTGTTCTTTAAATAATGCTAATAGATTATATAATTATATCAATACCTTTTTCAATAAAGTATCTGATTATGCTCCCATTCCTAAATGGCTGGGTAATTTTTATTTAGGTGATGGCCAAATTTCAGACCAAACTGAAACTAATACTGGTAATAAAATACCCTTGACTGATCCCATTAGTAAAGAAGAATTACCCTTAGAAACGGATTTACTAATTCCGCGGGATTGTCAAGCCTATGATCCTGATGATCCCGATATATCGGGTTTACCGCAGTTAACTGCGGATCAAGTTGCAGATTTATTATTAGAACCGGTTCGGGCCGAAAAATTGCAACAATCTACTAATATGAAAGAATTTTTATTAGCCGAATTAAAACAGTATGGACCGGACCAACTTAAACAAATTGGGGTAGAACAAAAGTTGCTTATAGATGATAGTAAAAATAGTGATGTTCCTGACGTTAATATTTTAGCTCAATTATTATTGCCCCAATTATATGATCCGGATGTTATTAATATGGTTATTGATCGGGAAAGAGAAAAACTTAAATTAAAATATCGGATTAGCACCCAACAGCAAAAAGCCGAAATATTGGGTCCGATATTACAAGACCAAGCCTTAGCCAACTTACAATCCGATATCAAATTATATCGGTTATTAGGACCGGCTAATCCATTTATGGATGCCGATACTGAGGAATTAGAATATGGCGGCGAAAGAATGTTTTTGTCCGTAAAATATGAACAGGCTGATGACGATGATCGGCAGGTTTTGGATTGGTTTACTGGTTCGTGTTTAGTATGCTCTAGACAAATTAGAAAAAGATATCACGCCGTGCGTAGACCAATTGTAAGTGGGGGCTGGAGTGAATGTTTTTGTACCTGGCAATGTGTTAGAATTAGATTAACTCAATTGGCCGAATTATATTCTTTGCCCGAAGAGGTATCTGAAGCAAGTGAAAATTATACCTTAGCTAAAAGTATGGTTGATTATTATGAACAACAAATATTACAAATTGGTATTCAAGACAGAATTATAATTGGTAATGGGAATGAATAAAAAAAATAAATATTTATTTATAAAAAAAATAAATATTTTAAAAAATGACTAAGATTGATATTTACTACGATGGAGCCAATATTACTAAAACATTAAATTTGCGATCTAGTGCTAATCAGACCATTGATTTACCACCGGGTGTTGATTCAGATAGTATTCGGGTATATGGAATTGATGGACCTGATAATAAAATATCCCAGTTAGGATTTATATATTATCCGGTTAATTTTAAACCTAGTCAAAATAAACCCCAAGCCCGAGTCATAGATAAAAATGATCAAATTTATCAAGGAATTTATATTAGTCATGATAAAGATCAAGTTATAATAATGCAAGATAATAATAAACAAATAATAAATAAATATCGTAATTTAACAATTTTAGACAATTTTACTAATGACAAAGCTTATATCCAATTAATATCTAGCTATAATGGTACACTGCATATAAATTATATCGTTAAAAATATAACCTGGCAACCTGTTTCAGATTTATATATATCCAGTAATAGTGCTAATTTAATTTTACAATTATATGCTAAAATTAATAATAATGTTGAATCGATAAATAATACCCAATTAACATTAGTGGCCGGTAAATTAAATTTAAAATATGCTCGATCGGTTAATTATGAAAGTTATCCTCAGGCTAGAGCAATGACTATGGCCGCAGAACAAAGTCCAAATTCAAATTTAAATGATAAGCACGAAATACAAAAATATGAATTTGAACAAAATATAAATATTTTGGAAAGTATTACTAAATTACCATTACAATTAGTTGAAGTTACGGGCCAATTTTTATATTATGCTAATCTTAATCAAATCGAGGATAGTATTGAATATGGCTATAAATTTATTACCCCGATATATATTCCTAGTATGGCAGTAAGTATAATTAATTTTGATGAAAATTATGCTGATGGTGATTTAAATATTATTACTACAGTAGATGAAAGTCCGATAAATAGTGAAGTTAATATTAAGATTGGACCAACATCTAAAATTAAAATAATCAATGATATTGAAATTGAAAAACAACAACAGATCGACACTGATAATAGAGATTTAAAATTGGACGATAGTAATACTAGTAAATCTGAAATGTTTAATGCTGATAGTAGTAAATCTAAAATGTTTAATGCTGGTAGTAACCAATCCAAATCAATTAACACTAATAATACTACTAATACTACTCTTAAACGAATTGAAACTAATTATCATACCATAATTAGTAATATTTATAATTATTCTAATGATAAAGCTAAAATTGAATTAACTTATAATTTTGGTACCAATAAAATTAGTGCTATTCAATTTAAGGTTGATCCACAACATATAAAATTATTAGGACAACTTCCCCCCGCAATTAATGCTAATTTTACTAAGCAAAATGCAACCCGATTTGTAATTTTAGTTAATTCAACCCAGCAAAATAATCCCTATCGTACGGTCTTAAAATATACTGAACAAATATATAGTTAAATTTAAAAAAAAAAATAATTTTGTTTAAAAATTATTTTAAATTTTAATTTTAGTTAAATTTATTTTTTTATTAATCAAAAAGAATTATACTAAATTATTAAAAAAGTATTATGTGTGATAGTGTTCCCGATACCCAATGTTTTGGACCCACTTTTGATGCGGATAGTCCGTCAGTCAACAGTGATAAATCATCAAATGTCGATGATATCAAAAATAATACTATTAATGCCATTGAAAATACCTCAGATATATCTACTGAACAAGAAACTATTGCCGATAGTTCCGAACCTGCTAATGCTAGCCAAATTACGGTAAATGATGTTAAGTCTAGCCCAGTTAATCATCCGAAAGTTGAAAATAAGTCTGAGGTCAAAATTAGAGTTAGAGATACCCCCAACTCGTTGAGCAGTGTTCAGGCTACCCCTAACTCGTTGAGCAGTGTTCAGGCTACCCCTAACTCGTTAAGCAGTGTTCAAGCTACCCCCAACTCGTTGAGCAGTGTTCAGGCTAGTTCCTATTTGGATACTCCACCTAGTTATTGTCCGGATACTCCCACAACTTGCCCTCCGGATAGTCCGGCTTGTTACACCCCGTTACCACCTAGTGAACCTTGTACGATACAACCAGTTCCGGATACTCCTAAGCATAAGAATGGTATGCCTTGTATTCCTAAGTGTGAAAATAAGTTTTGTAAGGGTAAGTATGCCACCCAAGAAGGATTCTGTACCCAAGCTCCGGCTTTTGCCAGTCACTCCGAAGGGTGTGAAACTAAGGCTACTGGCGATTGTGCCCATGCTGAAGGGGCCCAATCCGTGGCCTCGGGCTTTGCGTCCCACGCTGAAAACTGTGAGTCTACGGCCTGTGGAGATTGTTCCCACGCCGAAGGTAGTATGACCGTGGCCTTAGGTAATAACTCTCACGCTCAGAACCAGAATACTCGGGCTTACGGTTTAGCCAGTCATACTGAGGGGGTCGACACCGTAACTGGTCGGGAGCCCAATAAGTGTCCGTTACCGGAAGATGGCTTTGCGGCCCACGCTGAAGGATACAAAACTTTGGCCTATGGTAAGGCTAGTCATGCTGAGAACTGTGAAACTAAGGCCTATGGCCCCTGTTCCCATGCTGAAGGACAACAGACCCAAACTGGAGCAGTGGATGCTAAGGGTAATTTGTTAAAATGGGCCTATGATGACAGTTTTGTGGCTGGAACCAACAGCCATGTTGAGAATGCTGGCAACCATGATATTGGAGTTAATGGCCATACTGAAGGTCTTAATAGTATTAATGGTGGAGCACAGTGTCATATTGAAGGAGCTAATAATGAAGCCTATGGCTTCCAAGATCATGTGAGAGGTTGCTGCAATACCACTAATGGTAAACTTTATAATGGTAGAATTAGGCCGTTAGAAGGCCAGGATCTTAGCGGTATTGGAGGGTACTTCCGTAATGGGGATTGTGATGATTTTGGTCAAGATGCCTATAACTACTCCCGGCAGTTAGCCGGTAATTATGATGCGAATGCGATGCATCCGGGTGAAGGTATTAGTGTGGTAGAACAGACTTTGCGTTCCGGAGTTTACCCCCAAGGCCGGCTGTCAACCTACCGTTATAATGCTGATGGCCCTAACACCTCGGTTTTACTTAAGGGTTACTATATGAAGGATGGTACTGATATTCCGCTGGGAACTTGGGTTGGATTAAGTCCGGCTCAGAAAATTGATAATTGTAATAGTTGCCGTGATGAACATCATCCATGTGATTCTAATAATAATAATGGTAATAGTAATTATCCCATGCCGGATGGTAGCCAGCCCTGTTGGGTTAGCCCGGCCCATGATGCCGGAAGGGTGGTGGGAGTTATTGTGGAAGATACTGGTTTAGTATTAAATGCCGGGTTCTTCCCATCTTCTAATAGTGATCAAGTTGCAGTTAACGGAGCCTTATATCCCCGGATTAAGAAGGATGTATATGGAGTACCGGAAAATGAAACTACCTATAAGGGTATGGTTTTACGGCACCTGCGTTTGTTACAGGTTAAGATCAATCCTAAGATTAAACAGATCTTAGATCAAGAGTCTAATGATATTAATTTGTATAGTAAGATTGCTAAGGAATTAGAAGGTAAGCAGCAAACCTATTTCTTAAAGTTGGCTGAGAACAAGAAAAATATGTTTAGCACTTATGAGATTAAGACTCAGACCGTTAAGGAATTAGAGGATGGTCGTAAGATTGAGAGCCATACCATTGAAAGTGATGAACCGGAAGAATGTCGTTTATCTAGTACGGTTATCCCTGGAGATAAGCAGGTCCAAGATAAGATTCGGGCTACACCCTATGTCCCGGCTGAAATCCGGACCGAAGATCAGTATCGTTATTATAAGGTAGCTTTGTTAGGTCTGGTAGTAGCCAATGATAATGGTCGCTGTGTACCAGGCCACTTCTGCACGGTAGAAAATGGGGTGGCCAAGCCGGGGCGGGGACCGTTTGTAGTTTGTGAGCGGGTCGGCGAAAATCAAATTACGGTGTTATTGCGGGGGCGTTAAAAATACAAATTATTGTAATGTATTTATATAAAAAAAGTTAATATATTTAAATATATTTAAATATATTTTAAAAATTAACTTAAATATGGATGAGAAAAAATTAAATAAAATTAAGGAGTTAATTGAACAAGGTAAACAGGAGCAAAAATATTTAAACTTAGATACTATGCGTCTAATACAAAAATCTAATGTAGATAAACGTAAACCCCCACCTAAATATATTGATCATAATTGGCATATTTTATCCGAAGAAGAATTATTTTATGAGGTATTACAAGCATTACAACCCGATAAGAAAATTAGATATATTAAACCTGATCCTAAATCTACTACACCAACTACAACTAATTCTAAATCTACAACTAAATCTAAATCGACAACTACAACTACTCGACCTAAAAGTTTACGGCCCAGTATTCCTAAAAATATTCGCATTGAAGTATGGGAACAACAACATGGTAAAAAGTGTTATATTGGATATTGTTTTTGTTGTCGGCAAAATTTAGAATTTAATGATTTTGAAGCCGGACATATTAAGCCCTATTTTCATGGTGGTGCTGATCAAGTAGATAATTTACGACCAGTTTGTAAATCTTGTAATATATCTATGACTACTTTACATATGTATGAATATATGATTCGCTATAATAAGGCTGGCCGCAAAGATTTGGCTATTGATCGTAGTTATATCTTTTTTAATGGTTTAGTACATAGTTGTAATGAAGCTATTACTAAGTTGGAAAAAATGCTACAAAATGGTAAAATAACCCAAACTAAAGCTGAAAAATATCGTAATAGCGTGCAATCTAGTCGATCTGATATTGATCAACGTTTAGCGGTATTAGAAGAAATACGTAAATTATAATATAATGTAATATTATAACTTATCTTTTTTTTAATAAAATTTTTAACAAATTTCAATATTGGGCAGATTATCTAAAGGTATAACACCGGATAAATCATTAATAGTCCAGCCCGGTGCGTTAAGATACAATATATTCTGTATTAATTGTTTAAGTTCTTGTTTAGTATTAGCATCCGGTGCAGGTCCACCTTCTAACCACCATTCTTTAATTTTGTCCTTAATATTAGATGACATTTCATTACACGGCAAATATTTACTAATTACAATATTATCATTTTCGCGATGAGTTAAATAGAATTTCTTTGATGATAATAACAGGGTTATAATTATAGATTGTTTAAATATAATTATAACTTCTTCTGATATAAAATAACTGGTCTCCATATTAACAAATATTTTTTTAAATATTTATTAATATTATTTAAACCTAAATAATATTTGTTAATATTTTCCAGAAAAATTATAATAAAAATGATTTGGATATTAATATATATTTTTAAAATATAAAAATGCAAGATTTACATATTGGTGATCATAGTTGTATATTTATAGTTCCTTCAAATTTAAAATTAAACTTAAATTTAAATACCATAAAATCTGAAAACATAGATAAAACCTGTCTAAAGTTGACCTCTGAAATTATTGATGAAGATTGGGGCTACGATGAACATCTACAAACTGTAAGAGATTTTAAAATAGCTCAAGCGTTATATGATAAGTATCCTGAATATGTACCTAAAGTATGGGGCTTATTTGAGCAAAATTTATCCGATTTTAAGTCAATTATTAGTACAAAAAGTTATGATCAATTAAGACATGATGATGAATGTACTAAAGTTGTAGGATTTTATTCAGAATACATAGAAGGTATAAATATACAAAAATGGATTAAAACCGTAAAATACGATGATTTTATTAAAGTTATGCAAAAATTATTTAAATTTTTGTATGATTTACGTGATAATTTTACTCATTATGATTTACATTTTGGTAACATATTTATTACTAAAAATAACAGTTTTAAAATATTAGACTTTGGATCTAGTTACTATAAACCTTTAGATTTAGGTAGAAATGAACCAGATTTTGGTATAACTAATAAATGTTTCTGGGCTCAAGATATTTATAAAATAATACATAATTTATACGTAATTGTAGATAGGAAAAAATATCTAGGCCATAAATTAATAAATAACCTTAATGATAATTATTATATATATCTTGATGATAAAGGTAAATATGTTATCAAGAAGCAAGGTCAAATTAAATGTGCACAATCTGAAGAGGATGAAACAATAATTCTATATTTGGAAGATGTATATAATATTTTAAATAATACCTATGATAATGAAGAAAGTAGTATTATTAAACATAAATATAATAAGATTGCAAGATACGAACTAACATTTAATCATTTAGATTTAATACAATGGGTTGATAAAGCTTTATCAATTTTTGATTCTAATATTAGATCTGAATTTGCACCAAAATTTATAGGTAATTTAGCTCTAATTGATAAATGGTTAAATTTAAACTTTACTGATTTTATGAAGTTTATTGGATTTCTACCCTAAGTTTTAAAAAACTTTTTATATAATAAAATTATATATATTAATATATATAATATTATATATATTATGTTTTTAATCCACAGTCACCGCTTTAGCTAAACCCCGCGGCCGATCGGGATTAATATCTTTTAATACCGCTAATTCATAGGCTAATAATTGTAATACTATTACACAATTTAAATTAGTTAAAATATCATTATTGGGTACTACTATAGTAGTACCATTAATTTCCGGTACAATCGCTACATTATCAGTGATAACATGCACAATAGCATTTCTAGCCATAACCTCCCGAATAGCACTACATTGTAATTTAGCATATTCATCATCTAATAATATTACGATCACCGGAAACCCCGCACACAATAAAGCTAAGGGCCCATGCTTTAATGATCCCCCCGAATAACCTTCAGCATGAATATAAGTAATCTCTTTAATTTTTAATGCGCCCTCCATGGCAATAGGATAACCTAAGCCCCGTCCTAATACAAACATATTATTACATGAAACTAGGGACTTAGCCATATTTTTACATTGGGATTGTAATTTAAAAGTTTGCCCAAAAACTAAGGGTAACCGCCGTAAACTACAAATTAAATT
>Ga0114930_10001348_pt1 | contig 23628 bp, 22 predicted proteins | sample AnhtaG_FD_87300 | JGI IMG/M metagenome (GOLD analysis project Ga0114930, IMG submission 87300) | Deep subsurface microbial communities from Anholt, Denmark to uncover new lineages of life (NeLLi) - Anholt_01485 metaG | ecosystem: Environmental > Aquatic > Marine > Oceanic > Sediment | place... | reverse complement strand
TCATGGGCAGTACCTGCGATCAATTCCAATGTTAAAGGATGTTCGGGAGATAACGCCATAAAAGTCGCGCCGAAAATCGTATCCACTCGGGTTGTAAAGATATCGATACTCTCAGAAGAACCGACGATAGGGAAGGAGATATGACCACCTGTGCTTTTTCCTATCCAATTTTTCTGCATCAGGAGAACATGTTCAGGCCATTTTTCCAGCGCTTCATGTCCGGAAAGGAGTTCTTCAGCATAATCCGTAATCCGCAAAAACCACTGTTCCATATCCTTCTGCGTTACATTCGTATCGCAACGCCAGCATTTTTTTTCGATCACCTGCTCGTTGGCCAACACCGTTTGGCATGAAGAACACCAATTGATCCAGCTTTTCTTCCGATAGGCCAGGCCTTTTTCCAGCATCTTGAGGAATATCCATTGATTCCACCTGTAGTATTCCGGAAGGCAGGTGTTTACCTCCCGAGACCAATCATAGCTGAATCCCAGTCTTTTCAACTGTTTCTTCATGTGGGAAATATTGCCGAGAGTCCACTTTTGAGGATGGATCCCTTGGGTTATGGCAGCATTTTCCGCAGGCATGCCCAATGCATCCCACCCGATGGGATGTATAACATTTAATCCTTTCATCATCTTGAACCGTGCTATCACATCCCCGATGGCGTAATTGCGGACCTGCCCCATATGAATTCGTCCTGAGGGATAAGGATACATTTCCAAGCAATAATATTTCGTTTTTTGCGGATCCTCACAAAATGCAAACACGCCTTCATCTTCCCAAGTCTTCTGCCACTTTTTTTCTATGCGGTCAAAATTATAATCTTCCTTCATCGGTTCCTCTGTGTTTTTTTTCAATATCTGAGGCAATCCTAAATATTAGATTTCTCACCCTTAAAAGTCAAGAATTTGCCCAGGAGCCAACCCCTTCCACCCTAACATTAAGGTGGATGCGAGGCAAAGAGTATGCATCTGTGGTTAAAAGACAACTTGTTCTGCAACAAAGACGTATTGATGATATCCATTCGTGAATCATCCTCCCAGCCATGGCAGGGATTTACCGGCAGCGTCATCCGGAACACACTGTATTTTATCGTGTGTTTTTTTATTATTTTGAGAGGTTCCTTCGAGAATATGAAAATCGTTTAAGACACGCGGGTTCTATCCTACTTGCCATGCCAAGCGCCGTGAGGAGCTTCTCCTGGATGTGATCAAATGCGCCGATTACATCATTGATCTAGGACCGGAAGGAGGAGATAAAGGGGGAGAAATAGTCGCATTAGGTCCCCCTGAAGAGATTATAAAATCACAAAGATCCTACACCGCCCGTTATTTACGAAAATACCTGTAAAAACTCAGACCTCTAGAATAATTTTGAACATAAAGTAACGGCTGTTGTAAGAACGGTAGTCCAGAGAATAATACCGATGATGGTCCATCCCAAAAGTTTTGTTTTTTTGTTAACAACTATTAAACCAATAAGGATCGTAATGTGATGGCCCATAATTACCGTTCCTATTAGGCTGAGGCCGACAATCCCGAATTTCGAAATTAATTTATTTGTTTTTATTTTCTTTTTTTCCAGCTTATTCTCATTCATTCTTCTTAAACGAAACTGCTTGACCCGCTGGTTTAGCACATAGATCACAATGACCGTCGTTGAAGCACCAAGAATAGTCATTAAGCAAATAATAGGAGGAGGAGTTTTCAGCATAATTCCAAGAGGGACTGCTTTCTGTATACCCAGCATTCCTGTGAAGTAGATGATCATTAAGTTATACATTGATTTATACCTTTCTAATTGAGAAATTCTTTGGGTATACTCCAGTGGAAAACCTGTCTTTTCCTCTCTGAAAAAATCCTTTCATCTTCATCCGTTCTAACTACCATTTCCGGAAAACCGCATCCATCACGCTATCCGGTAAATGCCTCGCCAGATTGATGATGACCGAATTCTTGAAGATTGGATACCGGGCTTTCGGTTTTTTTGCATGTAGTGCCAGATAAACCTTTTTTGCGACATTGGTTGGTTCCAGCCCGTTTTTACGTCCTTTCTTGATACCCGATTTCATAACATTGATTAACCTGTCCAGGAATAATGGGCTGAAGCGATTGCCGATTTCACTGAGCATAGATTCGGTCTTATCCCAAATCGGAGTTTTTACACGGTCTGGTTCCACGAGGGATACCTTGATGCCCAGCGGATCCATCTCACGTCTAAGAGCATCTGAGTATCCTTCCATAGCATGTTTACTCATGGCATAAGGACCGGAAAAAGGCGCACTGAAAAGTCCACTGATGGAACCTATGATAATGATGCGTCCTTTGTTTTTAAGTAAAATTGGAAATAGCGCCTTGGTGACTCTGAATACACCAAACACGTTCACCTCGAATTGCTTGTACATGTCTTCATCCGGGATCTCCACAAGGGGCCCGCCTAGCCCAATGCCCGCGTTGTTGATCAGACCGTCCAATGATCTACTTGAATCACAAATGAGTTGCACTGCTTTGTCGATGTCTTTCTGCTTTGTCACATCCATTTTGATCGCCGTCACCCTTTCTAATCCATCAAGATCTTCTAAGCCGCGTTTATTAACATCGCTCGCAAAAACATAGTCATCCCTTTCCCTCAAGTAGTCGACAATGCATCGACCTATACCGGATGCAGCTCCGGTTACTAATACTGATTTTTGGTTATTCATAATTACTCTCCCTTTTATTCTGAATTTCACATCCTGCCCATTTTCTTTAGGCGTCTCTTCGCTATCCTTCTGCCAAACCAAGTGTTAAGAATCAACAGAAGGAATCTATTCTTAAAACCAGGAATGAAGACAACTTTGTTTTCTTGTACTGCAGCAAGTGAAAGCCGCACGATCTCATCCGCTTTCATCCACAATGCTTTCGGGACAGCTGATTTATCAAATTTTTTGATCTTATTACGTTGAACGGAATGAAACTCTGTTTGCGTGAAGCCAGGACACAAAGCTTGCACCTTCACCCCGGTACCAAATAATTCCATGGATAGGGATGCAGAAAATTCCTTAATGAATGCTTTTGTGGCTGAATACATTACAGCGCCTGGTATAGGAAAAAATGAGGCAAGGGAGCTCAAATTAATGATACTGCCCCGGCCGCGTTTCACCATGCGCTTAACAGCAGCATGGCAGAAATGAATTGGGGCGTCGACGTGCACGGCCTTCATTTCCATTTCCTTTTCGATGGGTGCTTCGGAAAATTTTCCGGAACCGCTGAATCCCGCATTATTCACCAGCACATCCAAAGTTTGCGTTTCAGAGATTTTTTTCTCGACCTTGGCAACATCATTTGGCTTCGACAAATCTGCCGCCAAGACTTCCACCATAATACCGTACTCTTGCTGTAAGGATTCAGCGAGTTTGTCGAGGAGTTCCTTTCGTCGTGCCACGAGAATCAGATTAAATCCCTGGTTAGCCAGCTGGTGGGCAAATGATTTCCCAATGCCGGCAGACGCACCCGTTACAAGTGCGGCGCCTGGATTTTCACACCTCATGAAATTGTCACGTTTTAATAGATCCATTGTTTTCCTTTCCGGATGTACTCCAAAATTAAAAAGAAGTGATTCCTTGTTTCATTTTTTACCCCTCCATAAATTGTTTTTAAGCTTACAGTGTTTTTTTTAGCATGATCTCATCCTTTAACATTTGACATCCATTCAATATATTCCCTGCTAAACCACAAGTTGTTAAAAGCATGTAAAGAGTTTGTTAAATGTTTGTTAAGATTTTAATAATTCCATTTTATGGGGGGACGCACCTCAGTAACTTGCACATATTAATACATTTAAATTAGAATCCACCGCAAAAAAAACATTCTTATATGAGATTTCAGGGGGGGCAAAATCGTCTCTAAGACATAGATGAGATAGAGGATAAAAACAAGATTGTTTATTAAAATTAAAGGAAGGAAAATAATCGAAAGGTCAGTTACCTTTTGACTTTGCGAACCAAAAGCATCTTATCTGCCATTTCACCCCTCTCACAATGGCTTCTATACCCTTAAATCACACAGGTTATTTATGATTTATGGATTTATGCACTTTATATTGGAAAGTGAAAACAGGGATCGGCATTTTTATAAATAATCCATATAGGGAAGCCTGGATTATTCACGAGTCGAGATTGCTGCAGCGGCTAGGTAGTGGCCCACGCAGCTGTAGTGAACTACCGCAAGTGGGCTGCAACGAAGCCGCTGTAGTGAGATCGGCTCGCCCTTAGGGTAAAAACGGCTGATTAAATTATAAAGGATTTGAAAATTCCGTTTTACTGAAAATGGCTGAAAGTATCAGCCGTTTTTATAAATTATCCAGGATAGTTGGTTGAAGTAAAGAGGAGAAACCCGTAAACTCTTTTATACCATGGCAATCCTTGAAATCCAGGATATTACCGCTGGCTACGGAAACGGAGACATCATCAAAAATATCTCTTTCTCCTTGAACAGAGGGGAGTTTCTATCCGTCCTGGGCCGGAATGGATCGGGAAAAAGCACAATGATAAAGGCCATCCAAGGCCTCCTGAGGGATATATCGGGGAAGATCTTAGTAGACGGGAAGGAGATGTTGTCATATAAACCCAGGGAATTAGCCCAAAAAATGGCTTATGTCCCCCAATTGTTCGAGGTTTCTTTCGAGTTCACTGTTGAGGAAGTCATCTTGATGGGCAGATATGTTCATCAAGGCAAATTCACCGGAATAACGGCCGAAGATAAAAGCATTATCGAAGAAATCATGGATCTTACAGAAATCACCCGACTTAAAGACAAAAAAATCGCCCATCTTAGCGGCGGAGAAAGGCAACGCGTTTTCATCGCCCGGGCGTTGGCACAGGACACACCACTCCTGTTCCTGGATGAACCCAGCGCCCACCTTGATATCAACTATCAAGTGGAAATCTATCAAATCCTGAAACGATTACAGGAAGAAAAAAACAAAACCATACTCACAGCCGAGCACAACATCAATCTTGCCGTTCCGTATTCCCAGAGGCTTCTTTTCCTTAAAAACGGCAGAATCCATTCCTTAGGATCTCCCATCGAACTTATCACAAAACAAAATATCCAAGAGGTTTTCCATACCGATGTGGACGTGAGGAAAAATCTTCACTCTGGTCTCCCTGAGATTTCTTTGACATTTCAAAAACCAGAATGAGAATGTTATTGAACCGCACAACTTTGGCTTTATGCTTTCTATTCATCCTTAATCTCATCACTTCAAGCAACCAAAACCTGACTATCAAGGATGATCTGGGCCATACACATGTCCTGGGAAATCCTCCCCAGAGAATCATTTCCCTGGCCCCGAATGTTACGGAGATCCTGTTTGCCTTAGGTCTAGAAAAAAAAATCATCGGTGTGACACGTTACTGCAACTACCCGGAACAGGCACAAACAAAAAATCGTATCGGAGGAATGGTCGATCCGGACTTGGAAAAAATCATCGATCTTCGACCAGACCTTATCATTGCCTTCAGGGGCAATCCATTGAGGCTGGTCCGGCGGCTCAAAGACCTTGAATTGCCCGTTTTTGTCCTGGAAGAAGGGACAACCCTGGAATCCGTTTTTGTTCTCATCCATAGGATAGGCCAAATCACACGAAAAGAAAAAGCCGCAGAGAGTCTCGTCGCCCCTTTGCGTGAGAATCTCAAGAGGATAGAAACTTCCTTGAAAAACGTGAACAATAGGCCAAAGGTTTTCATCGACCTTTATGGGAAAGGCCTTTGGACTTGCGGAAAAAAAAGCTTTATGAATGATCTGGTCCTGAAGGCAAAAGGAGTCAATGCTGCAGGTGAAATTCCTAGAGCCTGGTTCAGCTACAATCGAGAGGAACTCATCCACCAAAATCCTGAATACATCGTTGTCATAAGCAAGTCAGACTCCGATTTTCTTGAAGTTAAAACATGGTTCACAAAGGAGGCCCACCTAGAGAGCATCAAGGCAGTACAAAAGGGAAATATCTATTTTTTAAACGAAGATTTGATCACCCGGCCGGGGCCCAGATTATTCCAGGCTTTCGACCAGCTCGCCCGCATCCTGCATCCCTCTTTTTTTAAGGATGGCCAATGACTCCTCAGAAAAAAAGGATTCGACTCCTCTCGATTTTGCTATTTCTGCTGGTCGCAGGGCTTTATGTGTCTTTGGTGAAAGGTTCTGTCAAAACGAGCTTCATCGACCTTTGGAATTTTCTGGCTCACAACGACCAGACACATGCCCAGATTTTCATCCACCTGCGATTTTCCCGTGCCCTCCTTGCTTTTTTGGTAGGCGCATGTCTCTCTCTCTCTGGGGCCATTCTGCAAGGATACTTTCAAAACCCTATGGCTGGCCCGTTCGTGGTCGGCGTCTCATCGGGAGCCTCTTTTGGTGCTGTCCTAGCCCTCATCCTCGGGGTGAACATGAGTTTTTGGGGATTCTCCATGCAGAATGTTTTTGCCTTTGGTTCCGGACTTGCCATTGTTTCCCTGGTGTATATCCTTTCCCAGAGAAAGGGTACTTTCAAGGTGGAAACCTTGCTCCTGACAGGAATAGCAGCCGGAGCCCTGGCTTCGTCTTTAACCTCATTTTTGATCTTCTTCAAATCCGAATCCTTCGAACAGGCCGTGTTTTGGCTCCTGGGAAGTTTTCATTTGGCTGACTGGAATCATTTCCGGGTCATCTTTCCCACATTCATCTTCTGTTTTTTTGTCTCCCAGTGGTTAGCCAAGGATATGAACCTTCTTGTCATGGGAGACGAAATTGCCCAATCCCTCGGCTGTTCTGTCAGCCGGACGCGAAAAATCTTTTTGGTCGTTTCCACATTGCTGGCATCTTCATCCGTCTCGGTAAGCGGTATTGTCGGATTTGTCGGTTTGATCATTCCCCATTGGGTCCGCCTGCTTATCGGGCCCGATCACAGATATCTCTTTTTTTCCTCCTCCATCATGGGAGGGGTTTTTCTGATGTTCTGCGACTTGCTGGCAAGAACCATCCTATCAGGATCAGAACTTCCGATCGGCATCATAACGGCTGCTGTCGGCGCTCCTTTTTTCATCTACCTCCTCAACCAACGCCGCCGGTGAGCTATTCATGGAAGCATCTTTTTTCCACGATAAAAAGGGCTTTTGGGGATGGTTGAAGCGACCATTGAAGATTTAGCCTTCACGAGCCGCTCTTCGAGGGAATTCGACGAAGTCGGACGGCGAGGATGTATTGAGCACGCCTACATAAAAGGGTGAGAGACTCGGATTAACAAAGGATAAAGTTTCAGGGAGGGAAGTAAACATGCACAGTTCCACAGCCGCCGAGAAGAGCGGTGAGAGAATGGCGTTAAAAATCTGCACGGGAGCAAAACCATTCCAAAAGCCTATACAGAATCTTTTGAAGACCTTGGAAAAAAGATGCTCGTGGTAGTGCTTGTTTCTTTGTGCCGAACTGTTAAAATAGGGAAAATGCGTTTCTTTTTTGTTAAGGATTACCGCGAAAAATACAGGTTTTTTTCGGCTAAACCCTTTCAGCAAATCCAAGTTAAATTTTCCCGCTGGAAAGAAATCTGGGAAAAAGCCAGACAAAAACTCATGTTATTGCCCCGAAAAATCCTTGTGCAAGAACAGACCTTTGAGCAGGTTTTGCAGGCAAAAGGAAATCAGGTCGAGATTTTATTTTCAGGATGCTGCACGGAGCAACGCATAAAGGTTCGGTTTTTCTTTTTCCTGCAAAGGCAGAGAACCAAACATATCCTTTTCCTCATTGGAGAATCTATTCTTCTGCCGATCAGTGGCCTTGCTGTCTTGCTTCCAGGGCCAAATGTTTTTTTCGGTGTCTTGGCCCTCTTGATGATCACACACTGGCAGGCACTTCGGGGAATAAACCGTCTTGCAAAAAAAGACCATGTGTTCATCCCGACGTCCTATCTGGAAAAATGGGAGCAAGCCATCCAAAATAAGAGAGAAGACGAACTCGCCCACGCCCTGGAGAAAATCGCAGAAGAATATGATCTGGAACACTTGCAAAAAATCCTCTGGAAATAATCCAACCTGGATTATTCATAAAAACTTCCGTTGCGAACACAGTGAAGCAATCTAAGTGGATTGGCCAGGTTGATTTGACAAAACCAGGTTTTTATTTTATTTATGTATTACAATGCCGCTGACTCTCAACCAATTTTTGCTACTCGTCATCACGATTGCTGTGGTCGTCGCTGTCACCTTCCTGGTCAACTTGCTGAGACAACTCCGTAAAACAGCACGTGAAGCAGAAAAAACTCTCATCGAGGTCAAGATGCTGGTCGAAGAGACAAGGGAGACGAGCCGGATTCTCCAGTCAAGAATTGAGGATGTGGGCGAGCTGGTTCAAGCCTCAAAAAAGACAGCCATGAGCGTTTCAGAGATCGCCTGGTTTGTGACAACAAAAATCTTGAGACCGAGCTCAAAGTATTGGCCGTTTTTATTTCCATTGATGCGTTTAGGCTGGCGGCAAGCGAAAAAATTCAAGGAGGAAAAAAATGTCAGATAAAGGTTCGAGTGCTCTTGAAGTTACCCTCTCTTTTCTCATAGGGACAGCCACTGGCTTTATCATGGGAGTTCTGTTTGCACCGGCAAGTGGAGCCGAGACTCGGAAAAAAGTCCAGGACTCCGCTGTGAAAACCGGGGAAAAAGCGAAGGAAAATTATGACAGAATAGCCAAAGAAGCAGAAAAAGGAATCAAAGTCGTCAAGGAAAAGACCACCGAAGGGATCGACGCCATAAAAGAATTCGTCGACAAAAAAAAGAAAGAACTCTCTAAAAAGCCCGAAGATGTTGCTAAGGAAGAAGTTCCCGTAGAGAAGTAATCCCCTCTTCATCGAAGATACAAGCCGTTCTTAGAATAACATTCTATATATAATCGATTAGGTCTAAAAAATGTCGAAAACTACAATTACAAAAGTCAACGCCAATGAAATCCTAGACTCACGCGGCAATCCGACGCTAAGAACTTGGGTTTCTGTTTCTTCTCAAGTGAAAGGGACAAGTTCGGTTCCCTCCGGAGCATCCACGGGAAAACACGAAGCCCTTGAAATGAGGGATGGAGATTCCAATCGGTATCTTGGAAGGGGAGTATTAAAGGCGATATCCAACGTGAAGGAAGTTATCGCTCCAGAAATCATCGGGATGGATGCGCTCGACCAGAAAACTCTTGATAAGCAACTCATCCTCCTGGACGGAACGCCCAACAAGAGCAAGTTGGGAGCCAATGCTATCCTATCCGTCTCGATGAGCGCCGCCCAGGCTGCAGCTCTAGCCTCAGGTCTTCCGCTGTATGCCTACTTAGGAAAAAGAGAAGAATACATCCTCCCAGTCCCGCTCATCAACATCCTCAACGGGGGTTCTCATGCGGACAACAACGTGGATATTCAGGAATTCATGATCGCACCGGCGGGACTTCCCAGCTATTCAGAAGCCATAAGGGCCGGAGCAGAGGTGTTCCATCATTTGAAAAAAACCCTTAAAACAAAGGGATATAACACATCCGTTGGGGATGAGGGGGGATTCGCACCCAATCTCGGATCCAATGAAGAGGCATTAGAACTTATTTTGCAAAGCATTCAAAACGCCGGATATGCACCTGGAAAAGAAGTGTATCTTGCCCTGGACGTGGCGGCATCCGAGTTTTACATCGACGGCAAGTATGTTTTCAAAAAATCCGATGGTTCCGAAAAAACGATCGACCAAATGATCGATTTCTATAAAGCCTTGGTGGATAAGTATCCGATCATCAGTATCGAGGATGGGTTCGACGAGGATGACTGGGATGGGTGGAAAATCATGACAGATGAGTTGGGTAAAAAGATCCAGCTGGTCGGAGACGATATATTCGTCACAAACTTGGATAGATTTAAAAAGGGGATCGCAAACGGCATAGGAAACTCGATTTTGATCAAGTTGAATCAAATCGGAACCTTGACCGAAACGATGGACACCATTTTTTATGCCCACGAGAACGGTTACACGGCAGTCATATCCCACCGTTCTGGAGAGACAGAAGACACGTTCATCGCTGATTTGAGTGTCGGTTCGAATGCGGGGCAGATAAAAACAGGCTCCCTTTCCCGTAGCGAAAGGGTGGCTAAATACAACCGGCTCCTCGAAATCGAGGACGAACTTGGAAGTAAAGGAAGTTATGCAGGAACTCAGCCGTTCGCAAAATATATCTCAGGACCATAGTCGGACCTCTCCAAGTTGCGGAAATGAATAAGGAGAGAAAAAAAAAGTTCTTGACCTCCTCTCAAATCGAGGTCAGGGATGTCTACACCGATAAAGACCTCTCTGATTTTAATCCTGAGGAATCCCTTGGTCACCCGGGAGAATATCCCTTCACGCGAGGACCGTATCCCAACATGTATCGAGGAAAGCTGTGGACTATGCGTCAGTATGCCGGATTCGCAACAGCTGAAGAATCCAATAAGAGATACCGTTTTCTCCTCTCCCAAGGGCAAACAGGACTGAGTGTGGCCTTCGATCTTCCTACCCAGATCGGGCTCGATTCCGATCACCCTCAAGCATATGGAGAGGTCGGAAAGGTCGGCGTTGCCATCGACTCGTTGAGGGATATGGAAGCGCTATTTTCCGATATTCCTCTGGATAAAGTCAGTGTATCGATGACGATAAACGCAACCGCTGCCATCATCCTTGCGATGTACTTGGCTATGGCAGAAACGAGAGGGATAGCTTGGGAAAAGCTCAGGGGGACCATCCAGAACGACATTCTCAAAGAATACATCGCTCGGGGGACGTACATTTATCCCCCAAAACCATCGCTCAAGATCATCACGGACACCCTGAGTTTTTGCCACACAAATGTTCCTCAATGGAACACGATGAGCATCAGCGGTTATCACATCCGTGAGGCAGGAGCTACGGCCGTCCAGGAGCTGGCATTCACGTTTGCCGATGCGATCGAATACATCAAGGTTGCCACAAAGGCCGGACTGGACATCGATGATATCGCTCCACGCCTTTCCTTTTTTCTCGCCGCCCACAACAACTTTTTTGAAGAAATCGCCAAGTTCCGGGCAGCCCGGAGAATATGGGCCAGAATCGTGAAGACCTCCTTTAAGGCTAAGGATCCTGTTTCTTGGCGATTCCGATTCCACACACAGACAAGTGGGGTAACATTAGTCGCCCAAGAACCCGAAAACAACGTCGTCCGCGTAGCGCTTCAAGCCTTGGCCGCTGTTCTCGGAGGCACACAATCTCTCCATACCAATTCCAGGGATGAAGCTCTGGCCCTGCCCAGCGAAAAATCGGCTCAGATTGCCCTGCGCACGCAACAGATCATCGCTTTTGAAAGCGGTGTGGCCGATTGTGTGGATCCTCTTGGAGGGGCATATTTTCTGGAAACTATGACCAACCAGATCGAAGAAAAAGTCCTCGAATACTTGCAGAAAATCGAAGACTTAGGAGGGATTGGACAAGCCATTGAAACGGGTTTTGTGCAAAAAGAAATCCAGGAAAGCGCCTATCGCTTTCAAAAACAGGTGGAAGAAAAAAAACAGATCATCGTTTCGCTTAATGCGTTCACAGACGCAACGGAAAAGATTGATTTCAATCTCTATTCTCCTCCCGAAGAGGTGGAAAAAAACCAGGTGGAAAGATTGAAACGCGTGAGGGCAGAAAGGTCGGAAAATCAAGTCAAACGGCACCTCCACTCTCTCAAGCTGGCTGCCCAGGAAGGGCGGAATGTCTTTCCTCCGATCTTGGAAGCAGTCAGATCATTGGCAACATTGGAAGAAATGGCCTCTACCCTCAGGGAAGTCTACGGAACTTATCAAGAAAACATCAACATCTGATATGGATTGTTGACATTCCAAAAAGGCAAACCTAAGATAAACCCATGAGTAAAAATTATGCGGTCAGATTCCTTGCCATTCTGATCAGTCTTCTCACGACGTTCCTATTGGGAATGGGAGTCGATTCCCAAACAACCCGTTTGATCGACCAGGAAATTCAAAAACACACGGCCGAAATCATCCGCACGAGACGTTTTCTCCACATGAATCCGGAATTGGGAAATCGAGAATTCGAGACCGCCAACCTGATTGCTTCAAGACTCCTCTCTTTCGGCCTCGAGGTCAAATCCGGTATAGCAAAAACGGGAGTGACGGGATTGTTGCGAGGAGCGGAGCAAGGATTGACCATTGGTTTGAGGGCAGATATGGATGCCCTCCCGATCCAGGAACTGACCAATTTGCCATTCAAATCTCTCAATCCTGGTGTCATGCACGCATGCGGCCATGACATTCACGTTGCCATCGCCCTGGGAACGGCCAAGGTTATGAGTGCTCTCAAAGAAAAAATCAACGGGAATATCAAATTCATCTTCCAGCCTGCAGAAGAAGGCGCTCCTGCGGGTGAAGCGGGGGGTGCAGACGCCATGATCCAGGAGGGAGTTCTCGAAAACCCTCCGATTCGTGCGATTCTTGGTCTTCATGTTTGGCTAGAAAACCTCGGACAAGTCTATTTTTCTCCTGGCCCGATCATGGCAAGCTCGGATTGGTTTCAGATCGTTATCGAAGGAAAAAGTTCTCATGCCGCACGACCCCATGAGGGAATAGATGCTATTGCCCTTTCCTCCCAGGTCATCGTCAGTCTTCAATCCATTGTGAGTCGAGCTGTTGATCCGACGGACCCGGTTGTTGTCACCATCGGAAAAATAGTGGGGGGGACGAAGGCCAATATCATCGCAGAAAAGGTGACCTTAGAGGGAACCATCCGAACCCTCAGCGAAACGAACAGGAAAAAGATCCCCCGGTTGATCGAGGATGTGGTGCGCGGCGTCACCCATTCGTTCGGAGCGAGTTATGTCTTCCAGTACAAAAAAGGGGGCCCTCCTCTGTACAACCATCCTGATCTGGCCTCGATTCTAGCTCCCACCCTATCCCGGACCCTGGGAGAGTGGAATGTCCGGGATATCAAACCCCAGATGGTTGCCGAGGATTTTTCTTATTTCTCCCAAAAAATTCCGGGTTTTTACTTTTTCCTCGGTGTTAAAGATCCTGAAAAGCCATCCATGGCACCCCTGCACAGCCCCTATTTTAATCCCGATGAGAGGAGCATTGTTCTCGGAATTAAAATCATGTGTCACCTTTTATTCGACTGTCTCGAGCATCAGAGACACATCGGAGATGTTCCTCGTCAATAATATGTAACATGCTTTTTCCTTTTCTTTTTCTTACCCTAAGCCTAGCAGGAGGAATACTTCTGTCTGCCCTGGCATCTCCCTCCCTGGCGATAGGGATAACATTCATGGTTGTTTGCCTCTTCTGCGCTTGGATTTTCCTCTCGGCTCTTAGAAAAACAAGGGTGGCTTTTGCTTTCATCCTTCTTACGGCATTTTTTCTGGGATCGAGCCTGTACACCTACCGGAACAACACATTCGAAAACAATCCCCTTAAAAAGCTGACCGCAGAGGACTACATCGACTTTCAAGGCAGGCTGTACAAATCCCCCTCTCGAGGTCATGAGAGAGACTATCTTTATTTAAAGGTAGAGAAAATTATTTCCGATAATCAGGAAATAAAAATGCGCGGAAATCTGAGAATTTCTGTTCTTCACTCGCAGGAAATGGCATCCCCGCTCGATCTCCATACCCACGATAGGGTCAAGGTTTCCGCAAAGCTTTCTCCTTCTCAAGGTTACAGAAATTTCAGTCCCTCAGCACTGGACCAGTTTCTCAAGAGCCAGAATATTCACAACAGGGCCTTCACCAAAAATCCCTTGCTTGTCGAAAAACTGCAGAGTGGGAAAAAAGCCTCTTTCCCCCGGATCATTTCCATCCTAAGACGAAAATTGCAGCGCGGGATCGAACACCACTTCTCTGATCCCCGGAATTCGCGTCTTTCCTCACAAGGAGCGGTTGTCGAAGCCCTTCTTTTGGGAGAAAGGGGAAGAATGGATCCTGAGATCTCTCGCAGTCTCCAAGACGCTGGGATCTTCCACCTGTTCGCCATCTCCGGAGCCCATATTGCAATCATTTCTTTTTTTCTTTTTTCCGTTTTCAGATTTCTGAGGCTTCCGGACCGAGTGAACTACATCCTCCTGATTTTCTCCCTTCTCCTTTATGCCTCGCTGGTCGAAGGAAGGCCTTCTGTTATGAGGGCCACAATCATGGCGCTCGCTTTTCTTATCGGAAAGCTCATATGGCGAAACGTCAACCTGTTGAATACGCTTGCGATCAGTGCTTTTATCCTCCTTATGTTAAATCCCTTTAACCTCTTCAGCCTCGGGTTTCAGCTAACCTTTGCGGCAACCCTTTCCATCATTTTGTTTTTCCCGAAAATTATCCATTACCTTCCAAAGCTCCCGCTGAGAATAAGCGAAATCTTCGCCCTGAGTCTGACCGCCCAGATGGGAGTCTTGCCTTTTGTGGCCTCGGCTTTCAACCGCATAACCTTTTCTGCCCTTATCCTTAACCTTGCTGCTATCCCTGTTGTAGCTTTAATCATGGCCTTGGGCTACATATTCCTTCTGTTCACGTTGATGAGCCCGCTTGCGGCAGGGATTCTTGCCAAACTAATTCACTTTCTTGTCACTTTTTTGATTGCGATCTCTCATCTCTTGGATCCTATCCCAGGGGTATCTTTCAGGATTCCAAGCCCTTCCGTTTTTGTCGTACTCGGGTATTTTTTCTTCCTCGGTTTACTCCTGCTTCCGACAAGAATGAGACGACAGAAACTTTTCACTTCCGTTTGTTTCACCATTTTACTAGGGTTGCTGGTGACCTATCCGTTTCCGTCCCATTCAAAAACCCTAAAGCTGACTTTTATCGATGTGGGACAGGGAGATTCTATTCTTATCGAGTTTCCTGGCCATAAAAAAATGCTGGTCGATGGGGGTGGCACTCAAGAGGATACTTTTGACATCGGGGAACGAATCGTCTCTCCTTTTCTCTGGCAAAAAGGAATAAAAAAAATCGATTATCTCGTCCTAACCCACGCTCACCCTGATCATATGAACGGACTAAAAGCCGTTGCAAGGAATTTCAAGGTCGAGGAATTTTGGGAAGCATTTAGCCCAAAAGACAATCCATCCTATGCAGAGCTCAGAAAGCGGTTGCCCCTCAAAACAACATGCAGACGAATGTTCCGAGGACAGGTGGAACATATTGATGGGATCAAGATCGAAATACTGAATCCCAAACAGGCGGACCCTTTCGTTTCGAAAATCCTGAACGATCAATCCCTCGTCCTCAGGATATCCTACGGGCAGACGGCATTCTTTCTGACCGGTGACATAGGAAAAACGGTTGAAAAAGAGCTGGTACAATCCTCCTTTACCCTCCAGAGTGATGTGTTGAAATCTCCTCATCATGGCAGCGATTCCTCCAGCTCAGAAGAATTCCTGTCAGCCGTTGCACCTCGGTTTTTGATCATTTCTGTTGGGGTAGGTAACAGGTACAACCTGCCAGATCCAGATGTAATCAACCGTTATCAAGAGACCGGAGCCCAAATCTATCGCACCGATCACACTGGGGCCGTAGAAATCTCCTCCGACGGTCAAAATCTTTCGCTGCACCCGGCTTCCCAAAGACGTTGAGCAAGCAAAGAAAGACCTAGCCTGAACTATTCATAAAAAATGCCGATGCTTTTTTTATGAATAGTTCAGGCTGGATGAGGCACAGAAGAAAAACAAAAAATGAAATCAGCGAAAATAGACAAAGGAAATCTGAAGCCCTAATTCCCTCTCATCTTTAGAGTTGGGGATTACATCCGCAGGAACAAATACTTTGTCCGTTGCAATCGTCAAGAAAAACTGTTCCCCCTCTCCTACCATTTCTTTTTTGATATTGTATGATTTCTCAAAATAGCTTTCAGCAGGAATAAATTCGTCGAGTATTAGGTCATTGATCTTGATGATGACTTTTTGATCCTCCAAGACTTCAAGATTCACGCCTCCTTTGATCACAAGGAGTGCATCTCTTTTGGGGTTATCAATAATACAGCGTGCTTCTTTGGCGGTCCAGCGCCACTGCCCGAGAAAGGCATCCGGATTGATCTCCAGATCATACCACCCGTCCTCAAAGATTTTTTCAGGTGTATCCAGAGGTGGAGGAAAAACCTTAAGCTTTTTTTCAATAATCTCCTGCTTGGTTTCATCTGTTCTATCATAAGGGGAGGAAATGCCAACAGAGAGTCTCAATGTTTCTTCTCCCTTGAATTCTGGATCAAATTCATCGATAAATTCAGGGATGTATATTCTTCGGGAATAAACGTATTCTTGATCAGCTTCCCATTCAGCGATCGGAACCTCGGGGATATGATCATCCTGAAAGAGCAGATTTTTTTTGTGCCAAAAATGAACGTAGACCTGCATATCCTGTTCGATTTTTACGAATCCGGGGGCTGTATTCCATTTGTACTGTATATCCATGATCAAGTCGTCCGAAAGTTTTTCCTCAGAAAAAGTCACATCCAGGGTAATTCCTTTCACCTGGCTCTTTTTCTTGCATTGAAAAGAGATGACCGCCAAAAAAAAGATTAGCATCACAACAGCTGTTTTTCTCCACATCAGTATCCTCCTATAACATAAAATCAGAACATATTATAAAAAATCGCATTTCAGAAGTAAAGATACTTCCGCTCAATGAAAATTTTCTCGTCTCCTGAATTATTTATAAAATCTGCCGATTTCATCTCTCATATTCACGAAAACTGAATTTTCAAAATAATCCTAAAAAACAATCGGCATTTTTTCCCAAGGGCGAGCCAATCTCACCACATCGGCTTCGTTGCAGCCCATCCGCAGTAGTTTACTACAACTTCATGAGCCACTGCCTCGCACCCTTTAATACTAGGGTGGGGTGGAGGGTCTTGGCTCGTGAATAATCCAGGCTGAATTTATCTATTGTTTGAACTTGATGATTTTCACCGGAAACACATGCGGAATTTCATTCGCTATCAGCAACTCATTCAAACGTGGTATGTTTTCCTGGATGATCTTGTTTATCCTTTCGATCAATGTTTTCAGCTCCTGCTGTTTTTCCTCTATCTGTTGAAGCTGACGTTCTTTCGGGGCCTCTGAGTATCCCTCGATAGCACTGCCGATCATGGACAAGCCTCCCTGGACAGAGAACTGTCTTCTGCTAAAACCCAGCTCAGGATCACCGGCCACTTTCAGGATTTTTGTCATCTCCTGATCTTCCACTTTTAACGTGACATTGTATTCCCCGGGAAGTACCAACGGACCACGGCCCCTTCTCGTCCGGCCCAATTCAGGGATATCCGGAGCCCCGTAACGCAAATCCCAATTCACACGGCTGATCCCTGCGTTTTTCGGGCTTTTGATCTTGTTCACCTTTTGGCCTTCTTTGTCCGTAATAACAAAAACAGGCGATTTTTTCGTCTTCTGCTTCAGGTAATAACTCATCATCGCACCATACGGTGGATTGGGGGCGATAAAAATCTTATGGCCTGTGTTTCCCTTGTGATAAAAGAAGCGCAACTGGGTAGCCTTTTGAATATCGAACAGATAGGCAGAAGATTTTTGCAATCGGCTGTCATCTGTTCCAGAAAGGTGATGTCATCCAAAATCCAGATGCTCCGTCCATGGGTACCCAAGATCAGATCGTTTTCTCGGGGATGAATGGCAATATCATCCACGGGCACCATCGGGAGATTGCCTTTAATCATGATCCACTTCTTCCCGCGGTCTACGGAAAAGTAGACGCCTCTTTTTGTCCCCACGAATAAAAGGTCGGGATTAGCATGGTGCTCCCTTATTACATTGACAGTGCTGCCCACAGGAATATTGCTGGAAAGATCCTTCCAACTCTCTCCATAATCTTTGGTTGAAAGAACATACGGCTTGAAATCGTTATTGCGGTGTCCATCCAGCGTGGCATAGGCCGTACCTTCTGCAAAATGAGAGGCCACAACGCGGGTGACATACGTGTACTGCGGCACGCCATTCAATTTATCGATTTTATTTTCCCAGGTTTTCCCGCCATCCGTGGTTTTATAGAGACCTCTTTCTTTGTTCGGTCCCCAAAGATGACCCAAAGCAGCGACATATCGGGATGCCTTCCACCACAGCAAAATCATCGATCCTCCCTCCCATGTTGGCAGGACCGATGTTTCGAAATTTCACCCCATCGAGAATAGACTCATCGACGAAGGCATCTGCATTTTCCTTAGCCTTTTGTGCGCTGGCTAAAAAGCAAAACACCAAGCCAACACAAATCATCAAAGAGAAGCGAGACCTAGCCATTTTTCTCATCACGGTTTTTTCCTCCTTTGTTTTTTGTTTTGTAAATTATCACACACGCTAAATCCAAGTCAAAACAACAATACCGCTTCCCGTTCATCCTCAAGAAGCATTCCTGAATGCCATCCCCTAGTCTTGAAACCGAGGGGGAGATGGTGTATAGTCCTCGAAGAATGAATCGGGTGCTGCGTCCCCTAACTTTTTTTTATCAGGTGGGAAGCCGGATTAAAAATTTTCTGTTCGACCGCAAAGTGCGGAAAATCGCACGGACATCGCTTCCTGTCATCAGTGTGGGGAATTTGGCCTTCGGAGGATCGGAAAAAACTCCTCTCGTCATGCACCTCCTTTCGTTTTTTGTAGAACACAATCTTAAGCCTGCTCTGATCACCAGAGGTTACAAAGGAAGATGGGAAAAGTCGGGAGGAGTCCTGTCCGACGGGAAAAACATCTACGGAACTTGGCAAGAAGCGGGAGATGAACCCTTCATGGTCTCACGCAACTTTCCTCAAGTCGGGATATTCGTCGGCCGAAATCGATTGAACTCTTGTGAGAAGTCCAAACACGCAGGCTTTAACCTGGTGCTCCTGGACGATGGATTCCAACACAGGAAACTCCATCGGGATCTGGATATTATCCTGTTCGATCCAGGCGAGAGAATCGCTCTTCGAGAATCCCTTTCTTCACTCCGTCGTGCCGATATTATCCTGGTAAAGAAAAACAACCGCTCCCATGCTAAAAGCCAAATAAGGCACCATTCCCCCAAGGCCAAGGTTTTTTCCTATTCGACCATAAACAAGGGATTTTTCGCTTTTCCTGACGGTAACCCCATCCTGACAGAACGATTGAGAGGAAAACGCCTCCTGGCTGTCTGCGGGATCGCTCGGCCCGAAAGATTTTTATCTCTTTTGGAAAAAGAAGGGCTTAAACCGCTGCTCTCCCTCACATTCCCCGATCACCACTCCTATCCTCTCTCCACAAGAAAAAAAATCATCACCGCCTTCCAAAGGGAAAAAGCCGATGCCGTGCTCACAACAGAAAAGGACGTTTTCAAGCTGGGCGACCTCCAAAACGCCGGACAGATTCCGGTTTACTATAACAAAATAGACCTTCAGGTGGAGGAAAATTTCTATCAGGAGCTTCTATCATTGAAAAAGGACGGTTGAAATCACCGATGGCCAACCTTCACGAAAAGACAGAGTTTTTCGGTTTCCAATTTCTCAAAATCCTTTTCTCCGTTCTCCCACGTCCCATCTGTCTTGCCATCGGAGGAACTCTTGGATCCCTGATATATCGCATCGATAGGAAGCACCGGCAAATCGCTCTATCCAACTTGAACACAGCTTTTGGTTCCCGGTTCTCCGATGAAAAACAGAAGAAGATAGCAAAGGCTTCCTTCAGACATTTTGGGAGAGTATTCGCTGATATCATAAAAATCCGGTACATGAAACAGGACAACGTGCTGAAATCCATATCCATCGAGGGATCAGAACACCTTGAAAAAGCCATGCTCAAAGGAAAAGGAGCCCTGATCTTTTCCGCCCATTTGGGAAACTGGGAAATGGCCACTGCCCCGGTCTCTGAAATCGGGAAAGTCAATGTCATAGCCCGTCCGCTCGACAACAGGCTGCTTGAAAAAGAGCTTCTGCAAATAAGAAAAAAGCTCGGAGCCAACGTCATCTACAAACAACAGGCGGCAAGACCCATACTTCGTGCTCTCACGGACAACGAAATGGTTGCGATTCTGATCGACCAAAACGTCGTACGTAATCAAGCGGTGTTCGTGGATTTTTTTGGCAAACTCGCAGCCACAACGCCCAGCCTGGCAGCGTTTTTTCTCAAAACAGATGCTCCGATAGTTCCGGTTTTCTGTTATCCTGTCCAGAGCGGGAGGTATCACCTCAAAATTCTCCCGCCCCTCAAACTCATCGTGACGGACGATGAAGAAAAGGATGTGTTGAAAATCACACAATTATGCAATAAGATTATACAGAATCAGATACAGGAAAACCCAAAAGTCTGGCTGTGGTTCCATGACCGCTGGAAAACACGGCCGGAAGGAGAAGAGAGGATCGGATAAAAAGAACATGAGAGCAAATAAACGTTCATTTAATGTCATGCGTCCTGTGTCTCTTACGCCAGATTATCTCGCCTTCGCCGATGGATCGGCGTTAATCGAGCTCGGAAAAACCAAAGTCGTTGCGGGGGCTACTATCGAGGAAAAAGTCCCCTCCTTTCTCAAAGGCAGAGGGAAGGGATGGATCACTGCGGAATATGCCATGCTTCCCTGTTCTACAGAAAAAAGAACGCCCCGTGAAAGAGGGCCTGGCAGAATGTCCGGCCGTACCCAGGAGATTCAACGGCTTATCGGGCGCTCCTTACGCACCGTGACAGACCTAAAAATTCTCGGAGAAAGAACGATCACCATAGACTGCGATATCATCCAAGCTGACGGTGGTACGAGAACGGCTTCGATCACCGTGGGTTGCGTCGCACTGGCTTTGGCCTTAAAAAAAATGATGGACTTGGGCGTCATCGACGAGATGCCTCTCCAAAACTTGGTTAGTGCCGTGAGCGTGGGAATAGTCGATGGGGACCTCCTTCTGGACTTGGACTATCAAGAGGATTCCTCGGCAGAGGTCGACATGAACGTCGTCAAGACAGATACGGGCAAAATTGTGGAAATACAGGCCACGGCAGAGAAATCCCCTTTCACCAAAAAAGACTTCAATGCCCTGTTAAGCCTAGCCGATAGAGGCATAAAAGAGCTGTTCCTTGTACAAAAAGAAATTCTCAAACAGAGGAGCCTTCTCTTTATGGCCTATGGGTAATGCCCAGGTTACTGGAGGAAATGGAAAGGAAAATGAAAGACATTCTTATCACTGGAGGAGCTGGTTTTTTAGGGAGTCATCTGTGCGAATATTACGTAGATCAAGGAGCGGATGTCATATGTGTCGACAATTTTTTCTCAGGAAGCAAGGATAACATCCTCCATCTTCTTGCCAATCCTCATTTCGAGCTGATCCGACACGATGTCATCCATCCTCTTTTTGTGGAAGTCGACAGGGTTTATCACTTGGCATGCCCTGCCTCACCCATTCATTACCAATACAACGCCATCAAAACTGTCAAAACCAATGTCATGGGAACCATCAACATGCTGGGCTTGGCAAAACGAACAGAAGCCAGAATTCTCCTCGCCTCCTCATCTGAAGTCTACGGCGATGCTCAAGTCCATCCCCAACCGGAGAACTACTGGGGTCATGTCAACCCGATAGGACTTCGCAGTTGCTATGATGAAGGAAAGCGTGTGGCCGAGACGTTGATGATGGACTATCACCGCCAAAACAAAACCGACATCAAAATCGTCCGCATCTTCAACACCTATGGTCCCCGAATGGCTGTGGATGACGGAAGGGTAGTCAGCAATTTCATCGTCCAGGCTTTACATAACAAGCCTTTGACGGTCTATGGAGAGGGGAGCCAAACACGTTCCTTTTGTTACGTTACGGATCTTATTTCGGGACTTGTTGCAATGATGGAGCAGGAGGACTTCACAGGACCGGTGAATATCGGAAATCCGGGAGAATTCAGCATCATGGAATTGGCCCAAAAAGTCATTGCCCTCACAGGAAGTGAGTCGGAAATCAGTCACAATCCTTTACCTCAAGACGATCCGGTCCACAGATGCCCGGATATCTCCTTGGCCAATAAACACCTCCAATGGAAGCCACCGACGCCTCTCGATGAGGGACTCAAAAAAACCATCCTCTATTTTCAAAAGGTTCTCGGACTAACAACGGATCCAAAAAAAACATCATGAAACTATCCATCATTATACCAGTCTATAACGAAAAGCACACCATTGAGGAAGTGATCAATCGAGTCCGGGAGACCGATGTGGGAATGGAAAAGGAGATCGTCATTGTGGATGACGGTTCTAAAGACGGGACGCAGGATGTCCTGAATAACCTGAATTTCCCCGATACAAAAACTTTTTTCCATACGAAGAATCAGGGAAAGGGAGCCGCGCTTCATACCGGGTTTTCCAACGCCCAGGGCGATATCATCCTGATCCAAGATGCAGACTTGGAGTATGATCCTGCAGAGTATCCAACGCTACTAAAGCCCATTTTGGACGGCCGTGCAGACGTCGTGTATGGGTCTCGCTTTCTTGGAGGACCACACAGGGTTCTCTTCTTCTGGCACTATGTCGGCAACAAACTCCTGACCACGTTATCCAATATGTTATCCAATCTTAACCTATCGGACATGGAAACATGCTATAAGGTCATCAAAAAGGATGTTCTTGATCGAATCACGCTGAAGTCCAAGAGATTCGGTTTCGAGCCTGAGATCACGATAAAACTTGCCAAACTGAAGGCAAAGATCTATGAGGTGCCCATCTCCTATTCTGGGAGAGATTACAGTGAGGGCAAAAAAATCGGATGGAGAGATGGCATTGCCGCTATATATCACATCATCCGCTTCAAATTTTTTAAATAGTTGGGGACACTCCATTAGGTACCACTCTATCCAATCCAAAAGACATCATAAGCTTATAGTAAAAAAATAGGGTGGTACCTAATGGAGCGTCCCTTTATAATTATCTTGAAAATGATTGAACTTACGGCTAATATATTTCTTCTCGCTTCATCATTATAGGTGATTGTATAATTGACACAAAAACACCTTTTTTACTCAAAGCTTTGATCCAAGGAGGGGAGCATGAATTTAACATCGGGACTCATTCTTATCGGCGCCATAATCATTGTTTTGGCACTCTTAGCGCTATTATTGGCAAAACAATACAAAAAAGTCGGACCTAACGAAGTTCTGGTCATATCAGGCGGAAGAAAGCGTACCGTGATAGCTCCTGACGGAACAAAAACCAAGGTCGGTTACCGATACCGTCTTGGAGGAGGGACCTTTGTGTTACCTTTTATGGAAACGGTCGACACTCTACCGATGGAAGCCATCACCATGAACATAAAAACTCCTGAAGTCTTGACTAACGGCGGTGTGCCTATCATGGCTGAGGCTGCCGCTCAAATAAAAATCGACTCTTCTGATCACTCGATCCGACTGGCCGCCGAACAATTTCTGGGATTGGGAAAAGAGGGGATCAGGTCCGTGGCGGAAACTGTGCTTGAGGGCAAGATGAGGGAAGTGATGGGGACCATGACCGTGGAACAAATCTATAAAGCCCGGCATGAATTCTCGGACAACGTGACCCAAGCTGCTCAGAGTGATTTCTCCCGCATGGGCCTGAACATGATGTCGTTTGCCTTGAAGGACATAAGCGACACACAGGGTTACTTGGATGCCCTGGGGAAACCGCAGATTGCTGCGGCCAAACGGGATGCGGCTATTGCTGAGGCAGAAAC
>Ga0114930_10001347_pt1 | contig 23635 bp, 28 predicted proteins | sample AnhtaG_FD_87300 | JGI IMG/M metagenome (GOLD analysis project Ga0114930, IMG submission 87300) | Deep subsurface microbial communities from Anholt, Denmark to uncover new lineages of life (NeLLi) - Anholt_01485 metaG | ecosystem: Environmental > Aquatic > Marine > Oceanic > Sediment | place... | reverse complement strand
TTCGATAATATTACCTATTGGATGTTCAATAGTTCCATTTATATAGAGAATGCCTGAAACCATACCCATACCTGCCTCAACACCCACATTCCCATCAACGAACACCCTGCCTGCTTTCTCAGGCTTTCCGGTGCCGCCAAAATGTTCCAGGTCAACACCCATACTGTAGGCAAACCTGGCCCCCACATCTCCTTTGATGTATACATCGTTACCTGATTTCAGTGCACCCACAAGATCTTGATAGGTATAAGAACTGCTCTGCTGATAGGGGATAACTGATGCCGGGTCCAGCTTCTGGTCCTGCCAGTTGAAGTTAAAGGAATAATCGCACAGGTTATCCACCTGTGCTGTAAGTTCCAGACAGATGTTTTCCATTGATATCAACCGTGTATCAACATTGGCAAACAGCGGGTGCACACCCATTCGCTCTTCATCTCATGGCGCAGCGGAATCAGGTACACCTCGTTCTCGCCTTTGTTGCAGTTGAAACACTTTATGGAAATGTCTGACTTTTTAGGTTGTGCTTCAGCCTTTTCCTCATCAAATTCCATTGTTTCACGCTCCTCTACAGTCATTGCTCCTTCAGGACAGATGCCAATACAATAACCCATACCGTCGCAAAGGTCTTCCGACACGACTTTGGCCTTCCCGTCAATTATCTTTATGGCTCCTTCTGCGCAAGGTGCAACGCACTTTCCGCAACCTGTACATTTGTCCTCATCTATTGTTACGATAGTTCTTTTTACCATTTTTTCATCTCCTTTAGTGATGCGTCCCTTCAACCAGCTTCAGCCCTGCATCTGTTATGGTCTTTTTTATGGATTCTAAATGCGGGCATTCAGGATAATCCTTCATTTGCATGCAGGAACTCAGCTGCACCACATCGACCCCGAATTTCTTTAACGATTTTACCAGGCGATATACCCGGCGTCCTGAACAGCCGCCGCATGTGAAGTAGGCTATCATTTCCGCATTTTCGTCATAATCCTTAAAATGGCTTGTCCGCTTGTTGAATGCCATGAAGCAGGCAACACCGGGGCAGGCTTCTGACACGATGTCGCACCTGATGACGGCGATCTTGGTGGATTTTTCTTCGCTACTTTCCTTGGTAATTGTCCTCACCTCTTTTTGAACATTAGTTAAATGGAATACAAGAGCTGTACAAATATGGATTGTCTTTTGATTGATATTTCCCTTGTGCTATCAGGTATTATTTTGTCAGGAACGAATATAAGGATTTTCGACTATTATCAACATAACAATGATAATAAATATATTGTTGTGGGGTGCCGGATGTAATAGGATTGACCCCCTGCTCTGTTTGATGATAGTGCATTAACGAGACTGCTCTTTAATAAATTGGGTGTGACTGTATTAAGGATTATGATGGGGGATGGAGATGCTTAAGGATTGTTAGTTAGAAGGTGTATGGTGTTCGCTGGGTATTTTCGCCCCGTCCGCTCCCCCTCGGACTGGAAGTCCGAGGCATCCAAGGGCTCGAGGTCGGATAATATAATTATTACAGTTTTTCCCACTCATTCAAATTAATCTTTCGATTCAGGATTTCTTCAACCTCTTGAATCATCATCCAGAGCTGTTGCATGGAATATTCAGCATTGGAATGGATTGCAAGCCGATGATTTTCAAATACTATAAATTGGTGACGGGTACCAGAATATGGGCCTTTGAAACCTAACTTGTGGAGCTTTCGAATAAAATCTCGTCGCTTACATGGCTTCCACTGGCTCATATGCAGGCTCCTTATTCAGATCGATCTCTGCAATCACTGGTAATGGATGGCCTAGCTTAAGACCTAATAAAATCCACTCTTCAAGAGTGGAGTGGAGTTCATCTTCACATTCACGCAAAGTTGTTCCAAATGCAATCACCCCTTTACATTGAATAATTCGCCCGGCATATGTGCCATCATCCAATTTGTCGTAAACAGCATGTGCCATTAGCCAGTTTACATAGTCAGTAAGAATGAATCGAACAACCATTGTTTACCACCTATTCTATTTAAGTCTGTTAAATGAACGTCGCATAATGTTACATATCCGATTTTACTTCGCATATCCTGCCTATGTAATGTTGTATCAGAACTTGGCATATCTATATGCCCTTTCAGACGAATATCAAATACCACATATCTCTCTTCTCTTCTTCTCCATTAAGTCTTTCGACCTACTCCGACCTCGATATACACTACGATCCCCTTCGTAATAACTATCTCCGTACTAATACCATATTATTTTGAAATATTTAAAAAAATTCTAAAAGAAAAACTATATAGCATTTGCTATCAAATTGTTACTAATTGATTGCCTTATGACCACTCAAATAAATATCAGACTGAATGAACACCTATTGCAGGAAATCGATACAGTAGTACACATGCTCCATGTTTCAAGATCAGAATGGCTCAAAATGAAATTAGCAGAAGCTGTTAAACAGGATATATTGAAATACCGTGAAGCACTGGCTATGGAATATACAATGGGACATCTATCATTTAACGAATTACAGTCCGCCATAGGTCATGACGCTGAAGATGTCAGGCTGATTAATGAAATGACACAAAAAGGGAAAAAGGAAATCGACAAATTATTTGGTAAATAATGATATTTGCCATCGATACCTGTGCCTTGATAACACTCCAATATAGTGGTTTTCTTAGTACAATTACCGCAACCACAGATATTGTAATAACAAAAAGAATCCGATCTGAACTTGAAGAGATTGGAACATTTTCTGATAATGACGCCGCAACCTCACGAGAAATACTGAAGATGCTACATAATATAACGATTATTGAAGTACCAAACAGACCAACCGGGGAAGAAGAACTAATCGAAGTTGCGCTTCAAGACAAATGTGATTTTATTGTTTCCGATGATATCCGTGCAATGCCGAAGCTTAAACAGACTAATACACCCACACTTTTCAGTACTCACTTACTTTATTACATGTTTCGTGAAAAAATGATCTCAAAAGAAGCAGGATTGGTCGCCTTGGAAAAAATGCGGAATAACAGGTCATGGAAAGAGAACCTTATTTACCTTACCGGGATACAGTTATTCAGATAGCAAGTATCTTATATAGCATATTCATGGGTCATCAGTTAAGGGTAATATTGTGATTGAACACGGATTCAACGGATGACGCGGATGTGCACGGATAAGATATAAATCCGTGAAGATCCGTCTAATCCGTGCCATCCGTATTCGAATTTGATGAAATTGGATAACTATAAAAAGGCATACCTTTTTGGAAAACGATACAGGATTTAGCCAATCAATCTCCTTAACCGATGAATGATGATAGCATATTTGGCATATCTTCTTATCCCTGTCCTCTCATGTTTTCTTCTCTTCCATATCTCAACCCGATGTCTGAAAATTCCCCACTTCGGATTCAACAATTCCAAAAAGCCCCCACTCCATGCAATCTGCATAAAAAGTAGCAGGGATATCCCTGCTATTAAATCCCCAAAGCTTTCCGCTTCTTGATTATATGTGCCTCCATACCATCCACTGCTTCCACAGGATCAGCCTCTACAGCCAGTTTCCCGCCTGTGAGCCCTTCGAGCTCCTGTGTCAATAATTTGATCAGGTTGGGTGCACCTCCCACATTGGGCAGGGGTGCTACATGGGTATACCACCCATTAGCCAATGCAAATATGGCATCTATGGTAGCCTTCTGCTCCATGTACTCGGGCGCGGTCACTACCAGCGGGAGCTGGGATGGGTCTACGCCCAGTGCGTCAGCTATGGCATTTGCCAGCAGGGTCAGCCGTCCCGTATCTGTACAGGTGCCGAAGCTCAATACCGGAGGGATACCAAGCGCTTCACATACTGCCTTCAGACCCGGACCAGCCAGTTCCTGTGCTTCGATGGTGGTAAGCCCTGCCACCTGCAGCGCTGCATTGCCGCATCCGGCACTGAGCACCAGTATGTCACGCTTGATCAGTTCCTTTGCCACTGCTACTGTGTTTACATCCTGGCCGCCGCCGTTTAACGTGGTACAGCTCACAAGGGCTGCACAGCCTTTGATACTGCCCTGTTTCACAGCATCCAGGAAAGGATCAAGTGTCCCACCCAGTGCCGTAAGTATTGCTTCGGTAGAGAAACCGGTGACGATCTTACGGGTGGGAAGGTCGTGTTTCTTAAACCCGGCAGCCTTTCGCTTTTTGAAATTCTCAACTGCGAGGTCGATAAGTTCCTGGGCCTGTGCTTCCACTTTTTCCGGCTTGTACACGATCAGCTTATCCACTCCAGGCATAGCTACCAGCTTGGAAACCGATACAAGGGTCACATTGTACTTGTCCTGGAATTGTGCCAGGGCTGGCGGTGAGCAGTTCATATCCATGGCAAATACATCAATACCGCCCGTGGCCAGTGCAGGTTCTATACTTAGCCAGTTGCCGGTAAGACCTACGAATACATCGTCCTTCTCAAACCGCTGCAATAGCTCCTGTCCGGTCTCGATAGACCCGATGATCCGAAGACCCTTTGCCCCAGCATTCTTTGCCTTTTGCTGGTTCTCGGGTTTATGGGCCACAGCTATCAAAGCAGCACCGATAAAGGGCTCGTGCCCGTTGGCAACCACGTTGGTATACTCGGGGTCAATGACTCCCAGGTCCACCTCATGCTCATGTGGTGTGGGTGTGCCGAACAGGATGTCCTGTCCCAGCTCCAGAGGTACCTGAGAGCCGTAAATGGTGGATATACCCAGTCGCAGCGCCTTGATTGCCAGGGATACATAATCCCCGTCTATGTTGGTCATGCTGGCTGTATGCATATCCATACTCTCTTCGATTGGACCTCCAGGGAGAATACCCAGTTCTTTCCAGACCTTGATCCTGGATTCAGGAGCAAAGAGTTCCACCATGTTGAGCACGCCATCAGAATCGCTGTGGATGCTGTCAAGCATGGCCTTGCCTACACTTACTGCCATTTTATTGATGTCCTGCTCCTGTATGCCAAGTTTTCCTGCCAGCATGCGCAGTTTGTCTTCATCCTTGATAGTAAAAGGTGTCAGCCCTTTTCCTGTTGCGATAAGAGTATTTGCCACTTCCTTGGCATGGAACGTATATGCAGTGGTCCCCATCACATTCAGGTGTAACAGGTTGCGCATGGCCATCGCATCTGCATTTATCCCGCATACACCCAATGGTGCCTTTTCAGTCAACCTGCATGGTCCATTACTACACAACCTGCAACTTACTCCATTACTGCAAAAAGTACAGCGTTTACCCTGTGCATCAAAACGGTCAAAGGTATTGTCTACCCCATCTGCCTGCATTACTTTATGCATTTTCCTGATTGATTCATGTTCACTAACTAATTCCAATTGTATCACCACTCCCTTATTTGTTTAATTTTAATATAAGGGTTTTCGGATGTTATCAACATAACAATGATAATATTTCAAAAACCCCACTACTCCCAATGTTTCAGCAGCAGGCCCCTAAAACCTGTTTATTTAAGGTAAAGTGCGCACTTACATGCTCCCCGCTGCTCGATCTCCCTTGATCTGTATACGCACGGACAGATGATCTTACGGTCCTCTTCCTTTTTACCTGTGATCTCCCGACAACTACAGTATTGTTCCCCATACTTTTTCTTATTATTGGCCATTGCTTTTACAGCCATAGCCACAATATCATAATCCGGGTTCAGTTTATACCCGTGTTCTTCCGCATTCTGTTTTGCCCATTCATAGATCTCGGTTTCATTATCTTCCATTTACTTCACTCCCTCATCATCTGTGCTTTTACATTATTAGCTACCCGCTCTCCCAGGGATCTGCAGGAAGCAAGTCCCTCATCATCTGGCAGGTATCGTATTTCCAGCCCAGGTTCGATTATCTCGAATCCGGCAGCTATTAGTTCTGCTTCTACGGCCTTGACCGCTCCTTTCCCCCAGCCGTATGACCCGAAAGCAACAGCCTTTTTTCCCCTGGTACGCAACCCTTTTAAATATGTCAAAAAGCCACCAACAGAAGGAAACATCCCATTGTTCAATGTAGGTGAGCCGATAAAAATAACAGGTGCGTCCAGGATCTCTTTTATGATCTTGCTCTGATCATTCTTCCTGATATTCAGCAATTTTACTTCGACACCGGCAGACTTTACCCCATCCAGAATTGCATTTGCCATTTTGTAGGTGCTGCCCCACATAGTATCGTAAATTATCAACACTTTCTCTTTGTTCTCTCCCCTTGCAAAGCGTCCGTATGCTTCAATGATCTGTGCAGGATTATCCCTCCAAATAATGCCGTGGCAGGGTGCGATCATATCGATATCGATGCCCATATCTCCCACAGTATCGATGTATTTTAATATGATCTGGCCAAAAGGCATCAGGATATTTGCATAATATTCAGCAGCGTCCCCGATCACGTCATCCACTTCGTCGTTGAACCGCTTTGAAGTGGCAATATGCTGGCCGAATGCGTCATTTGAGAGCAGGATCTTATCTTCCTTGATATATGTGTGCATACTGTCAGGCCAGTGCAGCATAGTGGCTTCGATGAACATCAACGTCTTGCTGCCCAGGCTTAATTCAGTCCCTGTTTCCACAGTTTCAAAGTGCCAATCCTTGCATCCTTCGCCCTGGTAATACATGCTCAGGCCGTCTTGTCCCCGTTTTGTGCAGTATATGGGTGCATTTGGAACAACTTCCATGACTGCAGGGAGGGATCCCGAATGGTCCATTTCAACATGGTTCGCTATTACGTAGTCGATCTTTGCAGGGTCAATGATCTGGCTTATGCGCTTAAGCATCTCAGAGGAAAACTCTGATTTTACAGTGTCTACAAGAGCGATTTTTTCATCTACGATCAAATATGCATTGTAAGTGGTCCCCTTGGATGTGACATAGCCATGAAAATCACGGAGGTTCCAATCAATAACCCCTACCCAATAGACACCCTTAGTCAGTTCAACAGGTTCTGGTTTGTCCCCCATACAAATACCCCAATTAATTATGTCTGCATTCTGAACTGGGTCGCAGCGTCAATAAAACCATCAATCAGTTCAAGATGTTCATGTTCAAATGAAGTCATTATGGTAAAGAATTCTTTCTGGTCAGGATCTTCTGATTGTGCAGCCAGTTTTTTATAGAAGTTCTCATTTTTTTGTTCAAACCCTAAGGCTCCCATTAGTACATCCATCTCAGCAGGTTTTGCACCGGTAAATTCTATCTCAAAGGATGGAGTGAAATTAGCGGGATCAACATTTTTTATTACAGATGCTTTGCCTGTTTTTTTGAAATCATTAAGGTAAACGATATGTCTAGCCTCTTCTGCTGCCAAGTATGTAAACAGGTCCTTAGCTTGTATACTTACCACGGAATTTGCTTTTTCTGAATAGAACTTTATCCCCTGATTTTCGATAGTCAGTGCCAGGTTGATTGCATCATCAACTGTCTTGAGATTTTCCATCATCTCTTCTATATCTGCCATTATATCGTCCTTCATTATTATCACACCGTCTATTAATTCGATTTTTATTCAAGCATATTTTTCAGGATTTGATTCAAATTCTGTCTTGCATCCAGGAGCACAGAAATAAAATTTTTTACCTTTATACTCGGATGTGAATTTTGCAGTAGCTTCATCAACTTCCATCTTGCAGATCGGGTCAATTGCCATTTATCTCACCTCGCTAATTAATACTATCTAAAATCTCAACTTCCTTAATTAAAATATATCATCACATAGCATATAAATTTCCCTGATACTAGATTGAGGAGGAATGTCTCAATTTTATTTATAGTCGGGAACATAACTTTTGATACTAATTTATTAACATTTTTATTTTCAGATGATCATAATTTTGCCACCGAGTCAGCATCAGTTATTCTTCTGTCGAGTAGAACACATAGCGCACCTCTTGTTAGGGTAATAACCCCAAGGTTACTATGAGCCCCCTCTCAGGACCGGACTTGAAGATTTTCATCCGGCTCTTCGGAAGAACCTCCCCCCTTTTCCAGATAGGTTATGAGTACAGTTTTGTTACCATTCTTAACCCGCATCAGAGTATGGAGGATGTGTCCCTGTCCCAACTGTCAGTCCCTTTCCTCCACAGATAACGTCGGTTTCCAAGATTTTCAGAATTTCGGGGCCTATAACCTTCACTTCCGTTGTGGCCTGGTATCACATCCCCAAGCTTCACATCAGCCTGTTACCAGGCTGGGTGTGGGGTTTTGGTTCTGAGGTGGTGGCTAACCTTTCCTCTGGCTGGATTTTCACTAGGTGGCGAATATGAGCTTAGCTCGTCACGCCAGTGAAATCTGTGAATTTTAATGTTTCAGACACAGATTCACGCCGATTAATACTGATTTCACCTGAAGTCGATGTTAAATAAATCATAACTCACCAAAGTGATTTGGACCTTAGTCAGATTATTCCTTCGATACCTATTTAGAACACTTCACCAATATAAGCGTCTTACGATTCTTATGACAGACCATATCTTAGACATTGCAACCAGCATATTGAGGGAGGGGGCCATCTGCGATCACTGCATGGGCCGCCTTTTTGCCAATCTCTCCACTGGTCTTACCAATGACCAGAGGGGAGCAGCGGTAAAATTAGCTTTGGTCTTGGACGCTGACCAGAAAAATAAAGACTCCTCTGACGATTCACTGCTCAAGCTGCTGGCTCCCAGCAGTGTCCATGCAAGAAAAAGCCTGAAAATAAAAGATGAACAAAAAAAATGCTGGGTCTGCAACGGGTTGTTTGAGGAATTGGATACCTGGGCTGAAAAAGTGAAAAAGGCATTTGAAGGATTTGAATTCAATACCTTTGTTGTCGGCACCAAACCTTCAGGACTGCTGATCGAAAATGAAGAGATACTCTGGGCCACATCCCGAACCAGATGGGCAGAACAGTTGAAGACCGAAATGAACAGGGAAGTTGGGAAACGGGTTGAAGCCCTGCTAGGTAAAAATGCTTCCATGAAACTACCAGATATCACAGCTATACTGGATATAACACAGGGAACAGTTGATCTGGAAGTGAGATCATTATTTATCTTTGGAAGATACCGCAAAATAATCAGGGGCATCCCCCAGACCCGCTGGCCCTGCCGGGAATGCGGGGGGAGCGGATGTGAACGGTGCGATTTCACTGGGCGAATGTATCCTGAATCTGTGGATGAACTGATCCGTCCTGAAGTAATGGCTGCTACTGGTGCAATAGATACTGTTTTTCACGGGGCTGGCCGGGAAGACATAGACGCGTTAATGCTGGGTAAGGGAAGACCTTTTGTCGTGGAAGCAGTCCAGCCCCTGCGCCGCCGTATTGATCTTACCAGGCTCCAGCACAAGGTGAACCGTCATGCAGACGGTAAAATCGAAGTGTTGGGCCTGAAATTTGTTTCCCGTTCTGCAGTTGAGGCCATAAAACAGGCAAAAGCAGATAAAGTTTATAGGATAGGAGTCACATTTAGGGCACAGGTATCAGAAGAAAAACTTATATCTGCCTTAGACATACTTTCCAAAAAACTCATAATCCAGAGAACCCCCACCAGGGTAGCTCATCGCAGGGCTGACCTGGATCGAGAGCGCAGGGTCCATCATATTGAGCTGGAACAACTGTCTCCAGACAGGCAATCAGCTTTAATCAAAGTAGATTGTCAGGGAGGGCTGTATGTCAAGGAGCTGGTTTCAGGTGACGAAGGACGCACCATACCAAGCCTCTCAGAGCTGCTCGGTGTGGAATCAAAAGTTGCCGAACTGGACGTAATAGAAGTAAAAGGAATATTCATCTAATTGGAGGATCTAACATTGTCAAAATCACATGGTGAGAGAAGGAAGACCAGATATAAATTGCAGAAAAACGTCAGAGAAAGAGGACTCAGTCCCGTAAGCCGCGCCATCCAGGAGTTCGAGATCGGCCAGTCAGTACATATCAAACTGGACCCAAGTGTCCATCGCGGAATGTCCAATCCCAAATTCCATGGCAAAACAGGCAAAGTAATAGGACAGCGAGGCCGGGCATATATCCTGGAAGTATCTGACGGAAATGCGACAAAGCAGGTAATTCTCTATCCCGAACACCTTCGACCTCAAATTTAATATCTGGACTGAAATTATTATTGCCAATAACAGGATAGTTTTCATATGTTAGTAAAAGAGATTATAAACGAGGAGATGTTAACGCTCGCTGAAGCAAAAGAGATCCTTTTGGAGATCAGAGAGACAAGAACAGAACAGGAAATTGAACTGGGATATGAACTAAGACGAGCTATTAATCATGCAGAAACTTTCGGTAAAACCGATAGTATTACAGCTAAAAAATTAGTTGAGGATCTGCTAAAACTGGAAAAAATGAAACCAGAAATAGCATTCCGCCTTGCAGATATTAAGCCAATTTCCTTTGATGAGATACGTTCTATCTATGCGAAAGAAAGATTTACTCTTACAGAAGAGGAACTGACTAAGATATTAGACATTGTCTCGGCGGCATATTAAATTTTACACTTTTTATAATATAAAAGTTTATATGTAATTGATACATACAATCTAAAAAAAAGAATGCATAGAGCTTATTTATTCGATCGAAGCTGAATATTCAGAATATAGAAGGTTATGAGTGATTACTTATGGTTATTGGAAAGAAACCTCAAAAAGAAGAGTGGGCATGGGTTTTAGACTACTTGCCATACGGCAATCCTGATGACAAAAGGCCGGTATATCAGAGAAAACCTCTTGTCCAGGCTGTTGGAGCCGATCATTTTGTGCTAATGGAATTGATCCCAAAAGAGGGGGCCATTCCGGAAACCCAGGATAAGGTGTATATCGGAGAAGGGGACCGGGATGTTATAGACCATGTCAAGCACAGGATAACCTATGATGAAATGACACATGGTGCTCAAGCAGAATTACCATACATTCTTGAAAAATTAGTTGTGGAAGATGAACCAAAATATGTGGACTTCTTTAATGATGCATATCCAATAACCAATAGACTTCATATGCTCGAACTTCTGCCAGGTATTGGTAAAAAACTGATGTGGGGGATCATTGATGAACGCAAGAAAGGAAAATTCCTCAGTTTCAAGGACCTTACAGAAAAGGTCAAAGGTCTGCATACACCTGAGAAATTATTTGTTCACAGAATTATTGATGAACTCAAGGATGAGCAGATAAAATACCGTCTATTTACAACTCCGGCAAAGAGCCGCACTCATAGATGAAACCAAAATATGGACAGCATTTTCTTACTGATAAGCTGGTACTTAACAGGATTATCGCTTATGCTGATCTGAATAAAAAAGATACTGTCCTTGAGATCGGTGGGGGACCCGGTAATCTTACACAAGAACTATCAAAAGCTGCAGGCAGAGTAATCACCATCGAACTTGACCGGAAGCTTGCAGACAACCTTAAAGAATTAACCAAAGATACAAATGTTACAGTTGTGCATGGGGACGCATTAAAAGTTCAATTTCCCCCTTTCAATAAAGTCGTATCAAACCTCCCATACCAGATATCATCTGAAATCACATTCCGGCTTTTAGAACACCAGTTTGATTTTGCCATCCTCATGTATCAACTGGAATTTGCAGACCGCATGATTGCTGTTGCAGGCACCTCAGATTATAGTCGGTTAACAGTTATGGCACAATACCATTCAGATATTGAATTATTGGAAAAAGTACCTCCTTCAGCCTTTAAACCACAGCCAAAGGTCCAATCTGCAATTTTGAAACTCACTCCAAAAGAGCCTCCATACAGGGTCAATGACCTGCAATTTTTTAAAAAACTATTAAAAGCATTATTCAGCCAGCGCAGGAAAATGTTACGAAATTCTTTAAAAGCAGCAGCACCAATGCTTGGATTTCCGTCCGAAAATTTGTTAAAACTTAATCCACACCTACTAAACCAGCGTCCTGAAACTTTATCCCCTGAAGAGCTGGCAGAGCTGGCAAATATAATCCAAACAGGAACATGACTTCAATTACATATCGCGGGAAAATTATATATCTTCTACCACATGTTTACGAACCAGCTGAAGATAGTTTTCTGCTGGTTGACGCTTTAATAGATAATATTAAAGATGGTGACAGGGTGCTGGAACTGGGCTGCGGTAGTGGAATTGTTGCTTTGTTTGCACAAAACCGCGCTTCATTCGTAGTTGCTACTGACCTAAATCCCCATGCTGTTCTTTGTGCCAGTAAAAACGGTATAAATGCGATAAGGACTGACCTTTTTAATAGTATCAAAGGGCAGTTTGATCTTATTGTCTTTAACCCTCCATATCTACCGACCTCAGATGAGGAACGCTTAAGTGAATGGGATAGTCTAATGCTGGAGGGAGGGAAAAATGGAAGACAAACCATTGAACGGTTTATTGATGGATTAAAAGATTATCTATCTCCCAAGGGACGTGTTTTGTTGTTGGTTTCATCTCTTACAGGTATTAAAGAAGTCTGTCTCATCATGAACAATGCCGGTTTTTTTGTTGAAACAATATCTAGATCTAAACACTTTTTCGAGCAGCTTGTGGTCTTGAAAGGTGTAAGAAATAAGTAAATACCAAAAAAGTCAGCTCTACCATCTTAAATGCTAATATGAAGAGTTAAATATCGACTGTTATATATTTGTCGAGATCGGTTCTATGTCCCCAGACATTCCCCACATGAATTTCTACATTTTTTATTGAAAGTAATGTCTTAGTTGTATTCGATAAAGTACTATAATAGGATTCGGGAAGTTGAACTATCTTGACATTAGGGCATTTATGGGTCAATTTGAAAATATCTTTTTCTGAAGGTCTGAAACAGAAATGGACATTTATTTCATCTGAATTCAAATCATCCAGATCATTTTCAGAACCGATAACACGGAATACTACTTCCATAATAAGTAAAAATAGTAATCCTGACTACTTATAATTTTTGTTACAAGTACAGTATTACTTTATATACTGAATGAAAAGTAGTGGCAGGTTAAACATAAACCTTCTTGACTTCAAGAATACCATCTACAGCTTTGATCTCTTCTAATATCTCATCATTGACATCAGAATCAATATTGAGTACCATAATAGCTGTACTCCCGGCTTTGATCCGGCCTGTCTGCATGCCAGCTATGTTGATATTCCGTTTCCCCATCACCATACAGCAGGGCCCGATAATATTGGGATGGTCTTCATGGAGTGCCACCAGCATATGACCTATGGGTTGGATATCGATACTGTACTCATCGATCTGGATGATACGTGGATTTACACCAACCATTGTCCCTGCTACTGTTTTAACATTCCCATTATTGAAAATGCGCAGAGTGATCTTACTGGAATAACTCTCCAGGGTCTTGGATTTCGATTCGATAACATTTATTTTTCGCTCCTTGGCGATGACCGGAGCATTGACATAATTGACAGCCGAACCCATTGCGATCTCAAGCAGTCCTTTTAATGCTGCTACCGTGGCAGGGCCAGTATCTCTTTCTGCGATCTCACCACTGTAAGCTACCTCGATCCGTTCATATTTGCCTTCCATAAGCTGGGCCCCCAGTTTTCCGATCTTCTCAGCCAGGGGCAGGTAAGGCTGTAGCAACTTCATGACTTCCAGTTTTACATACGGCATATTGATGGCATTTTTTACTGGAAGTCCGTTCTTGAAATTAATTATCTGTTCTGCCACATCCACTGCCACATTGACCTGGGCTTCCAGAGTAGAGGCCCCAAGGTGTGGTGTTACTATGATATTATCCTGTGCTAACAGCGGACTGCCTGTTGGCGGTTCATTTACGAACACGTCAATTGCAGCACTGGCCACCCTACCGCTGGAAACAGCTTCTGCCAATGCCTCCTCATTAATAATGCCGCCGCGGGCACAGTTAATTATCCTGACTCCAGGCTTAACCATATCAAGTTCTGCCTTATCAATTATGTTCCTGGTCTCTTTTGTCAGTGGTGTGTGTACAGAGATGTAGTCGGCATTTTTTACGATATCTTCAACTGATGCCAGTGTAACACCAAGATCAGCAGCCCTCTCCTCACTAATGAATGGATCATAGGCCAGGATGTTCATTTCCATTCCCTGAGCGCGTTTAGCAACTTCAGCTCCTATCCTGCCCAGGCCGACGAGACCCAGAGTTTTATTTCTCACTTCAACTCCAGTAAAGGTCTTGCGGTCCCAGTTGCCTGATTTAAGAGACTGGTTTGCCTGGGGGATATTCCTGGACATGGACATCATCATGGCGATAGTATGTTCGGTTGCTGAGATCATATTGCCTTCTGGAGCATTTACAACAATAATACCCCGCTGGGTTGCAGCCTCCACATCAATATTATCTACACCAACACCGGCACGGCCAATGATCTTCAAATTTGTAGCAGCTGCAATGATCTCTTTTGTAACCTGGGTCTGGCTCCTGACCACAAGAGCATCATATTCCCCAATAATTGCTTTGAGTTCTTCAGGACTCATCCCTGTCTTTATATCAACATCAACTTCCTTCTTCAATATCTCAATACCCTGTTCAGACAGGGAATCACTAACAAGAACCTTCATTATTATGTCCTCCAATAATCTGCTTCAAATCTGGCTTGATAATATAAGTATTATGACTTCATTGTTTCGTTAGTTCACTTCGAAGAAGTGAACGTTTGATCAATTCGAAGAAGTGAACGTTTGATCAATTCGAAGAAGTGAACGTTTGATCAATTCGAAGAAGTGAACGTTTGATCAATTCGAAGAAGTGAACGTTTGTTCACTTCAAAAGAAGTGGACGTTAATTCAATTCGGAATAATAAACGTTAATTCACTTCAAAAGAAATGAACCACTACTCTATGTAGTATATTCGGCATTGATCCGTACATAATCATATGTAAGGTCGCATCCCCAGGCCACAGCACTGCCGCTCCCTAATCCAAGGTTCACGTTGATCACAATTTCTTCAGATCCCATAATGTGTTTCAGCTGGTCATCAGAAATATCATTTATCTTGCCATTTTCCACTAACTTGATCGAGTTATCACTATTAGAAAAGTCCAGGCTGATCATGTCCTGGTCAACATCTGCCCCAGAATACCCTACCGCTGCAATTACTCTACCCCAGTTAGGGTCCTGACCAAAGATAGCTGACTTGACAAGGGGCGAGCGGACAATTGCCTTAGCAGCTAACACAGCATCTCCCTCATTTTTAGCTCCGGTTACATTTGCTTCAATTAAATGTGATGCACCTTCGCCGTCTTTTGCTATCATTTTTGCCAGCCTGATACATACCTGGTCCAGACTTTGCTGGAACTCCTGAATATCAGGTCGACCTGATTGACCAGTAGCAGTTATCAGGGCCATATCATTGGTACTGGTGTCCCCGTCAACGACCACCATGTTGAAACTTTTATTCACAGCAACACGTAAACATTGATCAAGGGTTGCGGTATCAAGGTCTGCATCAGTATATATAAACGCCAACATGGTGCCCATATTTGGTTCTATCATGCCGCTGCCTTTGGCAATTCCACCGATGCGGCTCCCATTTGACATCTCAATTGCCACTTCTTTGGGAAAAGTATCGGTGGTCATGATAGCCTTAGCAGCTGAAGCACTGCCTTCACTATCATCAGTCAGTTTTTTGATTACTTCAGCAAGTTGAGACCTGATTAGCCCAATATCCATCTTTCGTCCTATCACACCAGTGGACGCCACACCGACTTCGGTCTTTTCAAGACCCAGGTGTGATGCAGTCAACTCTGCCATCTCCTTTGCATCCTGTAGCCCGGAAGCACCGGTAAAAGCATTCGCATTCCCGCTGTTGGCGATAAGAGCAGAAAGCCTGCCCCCTTCGATATGCTGTCTAGTAATGACCAATGGCGCAGCTATGACACGATTTTTGGTAAATACACCTGCTGCATTGCCCCTTGCAGTTATCACTGTAAGACCGTACTTGCCCTGCTTTACCCCCCATGCCCTGACACCCTGGACCGCGCAGATGCCGCCATAAATATCTTTCACAATTCAGGCCTCGCTATGATGATAGTGCCAGACCACCGATAATGTCCTGACGGGATACGATCCCTATCAGCATTCCATCTTCCACAACCGGTACTCTGTTGATCTTATGTTTGACCATCCTTGAAGCCACTGTTTCCAGACTTTCATCAGGTCTGGCTATAATTGCAGGATGGCTCATAACCTCACCCACTTTCAAAGCACCCTTGTTGTCAAGTGCATGTTTAGCTTCCTCCCAACTGATAAGTTCCCTGATAGGCACTTCAATAATTTCAAATGGGCTTGGAAGCCACAACTGGCTGTTCCTTTCAGGGACTTCCAGCAGTTTTAATATGTCATTTTCAGTAATAATGCCTAAGACTTTCCCTTCTTCCACTATGGGTATGCCGCTTACTTCATGTTCTCTCATTAGGCGCGCAGCAGCTTTAACCAGATCATCCGGGATGCAAAATATTACGTTAGTTGTCATTATATCTTTGATTTTCATAGTACACTTCCTAGGGAAATACAGCTGGCGTCCAGAGTCCTGTAGTTTCATCCAGCTTGAACATGAGGTTCATATTCTGTATGGCCTGGCCGGATGCTCCCTTGACCAGGTTATCGATTGCTGAGACCACAACCAGGCGCTCAGCATCCATTTCAAAACCAATGTCGCAGAAATTAGAACCCCTGACAGCACCCAACACTGGTATGTTGTTGAGCAACCTGATAAAAGGTTTATTAATATAAAACTGCTGATAAATATCAGCCACATGGGTGGCGTCGATTTTTTCTTTAAGGAATAAATGTGCAGTGGTCAGTATCCCCCGTACTGACGGGATAACGTGGGGTGTGAAACTGACCTTGACATTATTATCCAGCCGTCCCAGTTCCTGGCGCATTTCTGCTCCATGGCGGTGGGTGGTGAGCTTGTATGCCTGGATATTCTCTGCCATATTGGGATAATGAGATACTGTTGTAGGTTCTGCACCTGCTCCCGATATGCCGCTCTTGGAATCAAATACGACACTTTCGACCAGACCTGCATTGACCATTGGTGCGGCTGCCAGTGTGGCTCCTGTGGGATAACAGCCCGGATTTGCCACCAGTGTTGCATCGGCCACTTCCGGGTGCAGTTCTGTCAGCCCGAACACGGCGTCCCGCGGTGCTCTGTGATCAAGGTTATAGACCTGCTGGAAAATATTGGACGGCAGCCGGTAGTCAGCACTAAGATCGATCACTTTTGTGCCACCATCCAGAAGTTGTGGTACCACATCCATGGCACTGCCGTGTGGTACTGCAGTAAATACCACATCGCATTTTTCAGCGACTTCTGCAGCATCCAGGTTCTGGAATTCCAGGTCTATAAAACCATTTAAGTGGGGATGGGCACTGATAACCGGTTTACCGTCCAACCGGCGCGAGGTCACACATACTACTTCTGCCTGTGGGTGAGCGGACAGCAACCTGAGCAATTCGCCGCCGGTATAGCCGGAACCACCAACAATCCCTACAGGTATCATAATAGTATAGCCCTATTACTCTCAAAGATAAATAATATTGGGATATTTATACAGGTGAAACCTTATAGTTGAATATGCTCACCAGCAGTTACATACACTTCCCCGGAATTGGGGCCTCGACCGAAAAGAGGATATGGCGAAGCGATATCAGCACCTGGGATGAGTTTATTGAGAATTACAAAAATGTGGGTCTTCCAGCATCAAAAGAAAATGTGATACTGGAAGGTATCGGGCAATCCCGGGACCGGCTTAGTGCAAGTGACCATTCGTACTTTGCCAGAGCCCTGCCATCAAATGAACACTGGAGGGCATACCGTCAATTTAAGGACAATACCATATTTTTAGATATTGAGACCACTGGACTTTCGGCCAGGGCTAATGAAATTACCATGATAGGTGTTTATAGTGCCGGGAAGACCCAGGTGTTTATAAACGGGATCAACCTGGATGATTTCCCCCATGCCCTTGAAGGCTGTAAAACTATTGTCACCTTTAATGGTATCCGGTTCGACATACCATTCATCCAGCATTATTTTCCAGATATTGTTTTTGATCAGCTGCACATTGACCTCATGTATCCACTCAGGAGAATAGGATTGACAGGAGGCTTGAAAAAGATCGAAACCACACTTGGTCTGGCACGATCCACTGAAACGACCGGACTCACCGGTTTTGATGCCGTGAGACTCTGGTATCAGTATAAAAGGGGAAGTCAGGAAGCTCTTGATACACTTATTAAGTACAATATCGAGGATATTCAGAACCTTGAGACAATTATTGACACCATTTATCCTGATCTGGTGCAAAATTTGCATTGTTAAACAGGGACTTTGCGAAATATTTATATATAGACATATTAAATATTCTTTTTACCTAATTTGCATAAAAATTAGAGGGGATAAAAAAAATGAATGTATTTTGGAAACTATATTGTTCTATGGACGAAAATGGAAGAAAAGAATTGTTGAAAAGAAAATTTACCAGACCAGTAATGGACCCTGGTAAATTTGATAAAATACAAAATCCTTCTGCCTTTGAAAATAGGCCAACATTTTAAAACATTAAAGATAGGCTTTTGCCTTCCGGAATTAATCTATCATCCCAGATGACAGAGATTCCGGAAGACCATCCCAGATATCATTCTCTTATTACCAGAGAGTTGATAGCGAAGGGTGTTGAGTCAGGAATAACCAGTACAAACGGGTTGATCGCACAGGGCAGAGGTGAAGCTTTCGATTACCTGATCGGTGAGATCACCACTGCTTCTGCCAGGGATGCCCAGTACGCTGCCTCAGCTATGCTTTTACTTGCTAACAGACCTATTATTTCGGTTAATGGTAATTCGGCAGCCCTGGTCCCTGATGAACTGGTTGAACTATCAATCCTTACTGGCGCTGCCCTGGAAGTGAACCTGTTCTATAGGACTGAAGATAGGATATTGAAGATAATCAAACATCTAAGAGCTCATGGGGCTCAGGATGTATTAGGCGAAAGCCCTGATGCAGCTATACCCGGATTGTCGTCAGAAAGAGGAAAGGTATGCCGGGCTGGGATATATTCAGCTGATGTAGTGTTTGTACCTCTTGAGGATGGGGACAGGTGTGAAGCATTAATAAGTATGGGTAAACAGGTGATTGCAGTTGATCTTAATCCGCTCTCAAGAACTGCTCAAAAAGCGACCATTACAATAGTGGATAATATCACGAGGGTCATGCCAAATATATTGAAAATGGTTACGGAATTGAATAAGCACCCCAATAATAAATTAATCGACATTCTCGATAATTTCGATAATAAAAAAGGGCTTGATGATGCTATTATGTCTATGTGCAAAAAACATAAAGTATCGAAATGATGCTAATTATTTTTGGCTCTCTTTAACATTCATACGCCATCGGTTAAGGGAAATAAATTGGATGTAACACGGATTTGCAGTCGCATCTGATATATTCGTTGGTATAACTTAATTTTGGTATTGTTTCGAAAAGCACCTGCCTGCCCCCTCACCACAAGGACGGTGGGGAGCAGATCAGGACGGGCACCAGGCCAGAGTGAAGATGATAGGGGTGGCAGGAAAGCCGGAGAAGGGATGAGGGCTGGAATAAGTGTATAATTAACCACAGATGAACACGGATTTTATGGTAGCTGCGGCTTAGCTAATTAAATAACATTAAAATTATATTTCAGGCGGAGCCCCACACCTGCAACCACCACCCCCAGCATCATTCCCCACTTCGCACCCAAAGACCGCCGGAATAATCGAATAGCGTCTGCCTCCACACCACAAGACCGGGCGGAGTAAGATCTGAGACGGGCACCCGGACAAAGTGAAGCGAAAGGGGGCGGCAGCAGAACTGAAGAAAGGATGGAGCGCGGGAATCAGTTCAATATTAACCACAGATAAACACAGATGAACACGGATTTTATGGCAACAGCGGCTTAGTTAATTAAATAATTTTAAATTTATATTTCAGGCAGAGCCCCCACCTGCAAACTCCTTCCCAAGCAACTATACCATTTCAAACAAGGTTGGCTGCCACCTTGCGGCCCTATCGGGCATTGGCGGCAGGGACAGCTATACATAACTGCACCCCTGAACAGCCAGATCAATCGAAAAGCCTCAGCCAGCCCCCACACCACACGGACGAGCGGAGCAGATCGGGAAGGGCACCCGGACAAAGTGAAGCGAGAGGAGGCGACAGGAGAACTGAAGACGGGATGGAGCGCGGGAATCAGTTTAGTATTAAACACAGATGAACACGGATTTTAATGCGGCAGCGGCTTAGTTAATTAAATAACCTTTAAAATATATTTCCAATGGCTCCGGCACTTACCAGCATAACATCTAATTTTACACCCCCTAAACCGCCGAGTCAATCAAAAAGCACCTGCCTCCTCACCACAAGACCGGGCGCAGCAGATCAAGACCGGCACCCTGAAAAGTGAAGACGAAGGGGCGGCAGGCACTTTTAAACTAAAACATTGTGATTATTAGATAAACTTATAAAATATTAGAACTGATTTATTATCAATGGCATCAAATGTTGATATTGAAAGAAAACTACTTACACTTGACAAAGAATTGCATTCAATTCTAAATATGTTAAAAGGTAGCAAGAGCAAGAGTGCTCTTGAAGTAGTCGAAGCTTCCTGTGGTGCCTGGGATTATGATATAAATAGTAAGAATTTTGTTGATCAGTTGAGAAAATCTTCGAGACTGGACTGGATAAAATGAGACTTTTTATAGATACTTCAATATTTGTCAATTGTCTTCGCAAAGAAGTGGTAAAATCTTCTAGACTCTTTCTTGAATCATTAGTTATGGATAATATAGGTTTTACTTCTGCAATAACTGTTGCAGAATTAAGCGTGGGAGCACATCTATCTCAACGTAGTGATGCTCTTGAAAAAACCCTTGAACTGCTCAGTATTGTTGAGATTATAGATATTGATAAGGATGTGGCAGTGGAAGGGGGTAAAATTTATTCAAAACTTGCAAAAAAGGTAAGTCGATAGAATTAAATGACTGTTTGATCTCAGCAACGTCTCTTTCTCAAGGTATCAATAAAATAGTCACAAGAAATGTTAATCATTTTGAGCGGATTGAAGAAATTGAAGTGCTAACACCAGAAGATCTCGGCTTTTAAATGCGGTGTGTCTCCCCAGTACACAGATTTTGATATAGATTTTTTTATGCTTTTTTACCCAAGCATCTATCCCACTTCACACCCAAAGCCTGCCGGAATAATCGAAAAGCACCTGCCACCACACCACAAGGGGCGGGCGGCAGCAGAGCCGAAGAAAGGATGGGGGCTGGAATAAGTTAATTATTAACCGCAGATGAACGCGGATGAACGCAGATTTTATGGCAGCTGCGGCTTATTTAATTAAATGACCTGAAAAATATATTTCGGGTGGCTCCGGCACTTCCGGCATAACATCTAATTTCACATCCCCCAGACCACCGATTAAATCGAAAAACCTCCCCTATATGCACTATTCCAAAATCCAGTTATTTTGTCGACACCGAATTTAGGTAAAATCGGTGTTAATCAGTGTAAATCCGTGTCTGGAAATATAAAAAGACACAGATTTCACTGATTTACACAGATTTGTAGTTGCATCTGCATCATATATATTTGTTGGAATAACTGGATTTTGGAATAGTGCCAGGAAAAATATTAATATTCATGTAACAATACTCTCCTATAACAAGATTATGATTACACAAAAAATATCATTAGGGGCAAATGAACTAAAGCTGTTGTTTACAGTGGAAGAGGAAAATAGATCTATCTTTACCATAAACGATGCAAAGCGGATTCTTGGAACCTCTCCTCCTTCAGTCTGGAATGTGATTTACCGCTTAAAGAAAAAGGGAAGGATCGAAGAGATAGAAAAAGGGAAATATCTGCTCATACCTGCAAGAGCCGGCTATGAGGGATCCTGGGCTGAAGTGCCGTATCTTATCGTTCCACATATAATAGATACGTATTACATTGGTTTCTGGAACGCCCTTAACTATTGGGGTTTGACAGAACAGGTCCCCAAAATGGTCTTCATTGCCACAACACAGCGAAAAAGAGATCTGGAATATGGAAACACCAGATTCGAATTTGTCACACTGGCAAAAAAGAAATTCTTCGGTTTTGTGGAGGAGAAGGCTGCAGGAGGCAGTTTCAACATCTCTTCAAGAGAAAAGACCATTGTAGACTGCATGCTCTATCCCGGATATTGCGGTGGTCTGGATGAAGCATTCAAAGGGATATGGAACGCCAGGAATGAACTTGACTTCGTAAAGCTGTTTGATTATTCAAAAAGACTTGACGTGAACGTGGTTGCCAGGAGGATTTGTTATGCACTGGAATTGCTGGGCTTGGCAGAAAAAATATCCCTTGAGATAGGGAAAGGATACATGTGGCTTGATCCTCTCGGCCCGAAAAACGCACTGGAATATTCAAAAAAGTATGGACTTATAATAAACCGGACAGAAGAAGAACTGATTGGCTGGATAAGGCATTGATATGGACGAAAATGATCTAAGACGACAGGCCAGGAAAACCGGGTTCGATGTAGCTACACTGGAAAAGGATTATGCACTTACCTGGCTTCTCAGCAGCATTTACTCGAATGAGTCAAAGCTAAGGGATCTTCTGATCTTCAAAGGGGGGACGGCCATAAGGAAGATCTACTTTCCTGAATGGCGCCTTTCAGAAGATATGGACTTTACGATCATCAAACAGGTTGATCTTCAGAGTCTGAAACAGGATTTTGAAGATATTTTAGAAACGGTTAACAGGACGAGCGGCATCATTTTTTCAGTAAGTGATTTCAATGCAGGAGAGTTTACGATATTTGCCAATATCCAGTTCCTCGGGCCAATGGGATTTAAAAATAAGATCTCCTTTGACATTTCTCTGAAAGAAAAATTGATAGAAAAGCCCCTGCAGATAAATGTGAAACCTGAATATGACGAAATTCCACCATTTGAGGTACTTGTTTATTCACAAAATGAGATCCTGGTTGAAAAGCTTCGAAGTATCCTTCAAAGGGGTAAAGCAAGGGATTATTACGATGTCTGGCGGCTCTTAAAAGAAAAAGACTTTGACCAGAGTATGATTGGAGAATTGCTGATCGAAAAATGCCGGATTACAGGGATCGAATTCAAACCTGAACTGTTTTTTGATCCTGATAGACTTTCAGAAGCAAATAAATTCTGGACTATAGCACTTTCCAGACTTACCAGGGTCCTTCCAGACTTCGAATTGATTGTAAAAGATCTAAAGTCGATGTTAGATTTCATACCCCATGGGAATGAATAGATCATCATTCAGAAATCGCTTGCTACAAGAAAAGATCTCACCACCCCTCCACAAACGCCGGGTGATGCCTCCCAAACGACTCAATCGCCTCCTCGTAACTTACTTTCTTATAATACCGCGCCTTCGTCTCCTTGCTGTGTCCTGCAGCCTTCGCAGTCACATCAGCCGCCACTGCAGATCATGGTGCCCCTCTCCTGCCTCCCTTTGGTCCCATTAATGTGATCAGATGATATTCCCTGCCGTTCGGCTTGATGGACTGACGTCTCTGGATGTTCAGCAGCCTGGCCCACTTATCGATCATCTTCTCAAAATGCCGCAGGTTCAGCCGCTTCCC
>Ga0114930_10001345_pt1 | contig 23647 bp, 22 predicted proteins | sample AnhtaG_FD_87300 | JGI IMG/M metagenome (GOLD analysis project Ga0114930, IMG submission 87300) | Deep subsurface microbial communities from Anholt, Denmark to uncover new lineages of life (NeLLi) - Anholt_01485 metaG | ecosystem: Environmental > Aquatic > Marine > Oceanic > Sediment | place... | reverse complement strand
TGTATGAGGTAAAAGAGGGAAAAGTTATAAGTCTATCACTTGAGTCTTTGTTCGAAAGAGACGGAACTATCCTCAGTTCAGAGGGAAAACAGAAACTTCTGGAGGTGGCAAGTGTCATAAAGACCCACCTCCATCATCCTGTAGAAGTAAAAATGCTTACCCATGACAAATCATCAGGTGAACAACAAATGAAGGAATTGTCAAGCTACCTAAGTAAGCATCTAATCCTTCCTGAAGATGCCATAAGTACAAAACTCACAGTAGATGAAAAAGTAGCTTATCCCTCCATTGACATCTCTAGTCTGAATAAAATAAAGTAAGACCGGAAAAAGCCAGCCCGCCTGGAATCCCACTCAAAATAGCCTGGACTTCCGATGAAAGTGGGGAATTGGACCTAGAGTCCATTTTCCCTGTTAGCATACCGTGTCCTTCAAGGCCAAGATGGTATAAAAAATAATTATCTTTAATCGCGGGCTAAGACCCCTTCCGTAAGGGAGGGGATACAGCCTGCAAAAAATGTCTTGACATATTATCAATATTATGATAATATTATCACGAATTTGATAATAGAAGAGGAAGAAAAAATAATGAATCACATTGCAGAGATAATCCGTGTTTTCTACTGTGAACCAACCAGAGTATATACTATAAACGAAATTTCCAAGGTACTCTCTAAGCCCTATGGAACTACGTACAACTACGTGCAATCTATGATAAAGAATAAAATCTTAAAATCTGCCATTAAAGGGAAATCTACTCTTTGCTCTCTTAACATAGAAAGCCAAAGGGCTATCGAATTGCTATCTACACTCTCCGGTTCTGATAAAGAAGCCTTTACAAAAAAGCAAAGCATGCTCTCCAACGCTTTAGATGAACTTGCTACCAGGGTTAAAGAGAAATCAAATCATAATATATTTACTCTTGTTTTATTTGGTTCCACCGCTAAAGGCACGGCCAGAAAGACAAGCGATATTGATTTATTTTTCCTCTCTCCCTCAAAAGAGAAATATGACGAGATAATAGAAAACGAATGTAATGCTCTAAGAATGAGCTATGGCAGAGAAGTCAATCCAATAATAGCTGAACCTAAAATGTATATAAATATGTTGAGAGAAAAACAAGAAAATGTGGGTAAACAAGTGCTTAGAGACAAAGTCATATTTTTCGGAGCCAACAAATTCTGGGAGTTAACTATGGAGGGATTAAAATGAAAAAGGAATTATTAAAATTAAAAATAAATAGCTATTTTAAAAATGGCGATATTTATAAAGATAAAGGATTTTCTACTCTTGTTCCATACTATATAACTAAAGCAAGGCATAATTTACTAACTGCAAATTTATTAAATAAAATCTCAGACGATGCACAGACCAAAAAGTTATTATCCATTCCTGGTGATTATGTAGGGTTTGATTGGGTTATTGGTGCAGGATATTATGCAATGTATCATATAACTACTGCACTGTTAGGAGTAATTGAGATAAGAACAAAATCCCATGAGAGCCTTATCAATGCCTTAGAATATCAGTTTGTGTATAAACAAAAATTATTAGAAACCGAATTCATAAAAAAGATCTCTCAGGCAAAGGCCTTAGAAGAGCATTATGTTAATAAAATGTGGACGACAAAATCAAAGCGAACTATAGCTCACTACAGAGCAGAAAGGGAAATCTCTAGGAAGGATGCGGTTAGGGTTTTGAACAATGCTACTAAATTTGTTGATAGACTACACCAACTTATATTACAACTTCAAAAAGAATGAAGACAAAATTATATGTTGAATTTTTGGGAACCGGGGGAGCTACATCAATCCTAAAACCACTATGTGATTGCAGAATTTGTTTGGAAGCTAAAAAGAAGGGAATTCCGTATAGCCGGTCAGGGCCTTCCATTTTTATTCATGGTCCGAATATTTAGCAATTTTCATAATTGTCCTTGTAGTATTAAGAATAACTGCAAGGGCTTTTTGCTATGAGGCTGAGGAGGCCAGGCTACTTCTGGGAAGCGAATATTTCGATGTACTCCATCAAGCTATCCAGAAGGCTGAAGATTCGGTCTGGGCCAAGATGTATTATGTTGCTATGAAGCCAGATGACCCGGATAATCCAGTTACCATCCTGGTAAACGATCTGGTTGATGCCAGGAAGAAGGGTCTGGATGTGAGGGTTATTCTGGAAGATAGCCTATTCGATAAGAATTATGATGCCTACCAGGCTTTAGCCAATGGAGGTGTATGGGAGGGGCCATTCCCTGCTGATTTATGCGAAGTTTAGCTTCTTGGCAATCGGCCTATTCACGCAGTAAAATCCTACCAAAAACGCTGCATAATTAAGCCTACTTTAAATTTCACAAAAATTTCACAAAATCTTCACACAAATATCATATGCTTGATATATTCTTATAGAAATTTTCCCTTGTACATTAGTGGTATTTTATGAGAAATAGGAGAATCGTTATAACAGGAATGGGAGCAATTAGTCCCATAGGATATTGCTTCAGACCCTTTCAAGAGAAAAATTATTTCATAACCCATTGATTTTACATAAGTTACGCATTCGCACAAATTATGAACGTTAGATGCTCAAAAAATTTTAAATTTTAACATCGTATAGAAAGGAGGAAAAAATATGTATGGAAAGAAAATTAGAATGAAAAGGATAATAGACACGGAATCAGGGCGAACGTTTATTGTCCCACTAGATCATGGTTTGTCAGTAGGTCCAATAACGGGACTAGTGAATATCACAGAGACTATAAGTAAGATATTTATGAGTAATAGAGTAAATGCCATAATAGTTCATAAAGGAATAGTCTCATGGAACCTAGTGAAACTGTTAGAACGTAAGAAAGTAGCTTTAGTTTTACATCTTTCCGGTGCCACCTCTTTGTCACCCGATCCTCTTGATAAACATATAGTTTCTACTCTTGAACATGCGATAAAATTGGGAGCAGATGCAGTCTCAGTTCATGTAAATATGGGAGCTCCAACTGAAGCAAGGATGCTCGAAGAATTAGGCAGAGTTTCTGAGGAGTGTGCTGCTTGGGGAATTCCACTTCTTGCTATGATGTATCCGAGAGGAGAGAAGATAAAAGATCAATATGACGAGAAGTATATTTCCCATGCTGCGAGAGTAGCAGCTGAATTAGGAGCCGACATAATTAAGATTAATTATCCAGGAACAAAGGAGAAGTTTAAGGAAATAATAGAGGGAGTGAATGTACCTGTAGTTATAGCTGGGGGTCCCAAACTAAATTCGTTGGAAACATTATTCCAAATGATTTATGATTCATTAATGGTTGGTGGATCTGGAGTTTGTTTTGGTAGAAATGTCTTTCAATCTCCTATACCCACTAGGATAGCGGAGGCTATAGGAGGAATGGTTCATGATAATTGGAATGTGGAAAAGGCAATCGAATATTTAGAAAGGTTTCTTCCTTTAGAAAGGAGGATAGAGATATGTCATGGTTAACAGATCATTTTCATGAGTTTAAACCAGAGATAATCTCTAAATTTTTTAAAGAACAAAAGGAGGAAACTGGACATTGGCCCAAGAAGAAGATATTAGAATATCAAACCGAAGCAGTAAAAGAAATACTACAGCACGCCTATAAAAATAATTCATTTTATAGAAGAAAATTAAAAGAAAGAAAAATCATACCCTCTGATATAAAAAGCTTGGAAGACATTGAAAGGATACCTTTTACTACTAAAAACGAACTGCGAGGTAAACCCTGGATTTTACTTTCTGTTCCTCGTAAGGAGCTCTCTCAAGTGCATGTATCTACTGGTACTACCGGAGGAGAGCATCTCTACATCCTCTATACCTGGGAGGACCTTTTTATTAGAGACTTAGCTCCTGCCATGCCACGTTTAGTGCCAGTAGAAGAAGATGATATAATAATTAATGCTCTTCCCTATGAAATGAGTTCAGCAGGCCTTTCCTTTCATAGGGTATTTCAAAGTGGAACAGGGGCAATGGTAGTTCCGACTGGAAAGGGAGGCGCCTATTCTACACCCGAAAAAACTATTAAAATGGCGAAAGATTTAGAAACTACTATTATTATCACCACACCTTCTTACGCTGTTTATCTAGCTGAAGTTGCCGAGTCAATAGGAATCAAACCGGGTGAAGATATTAAGCCGAGATTTATGTGGTTGACTGGAGAGGGTTGTTCTTTTTCCTTCAGAGACCGAGTGGAATCGATATGGAAATGTCCTGCCTATTTCTATTATGGTTCGTTAGAATGCGGACCTTTAGGAATTGAATGTGCTGAGAAAGATGGTTACCATATCTCTAAAGGGCATGTATACATTGAGATAGTGGATAAAGAAGATGGGCACAGACTTGATTACGGAGAGATAGGCGAGATTGTAGTTACCGTTCTATTAAGGAAGGCAACCCCTCTTATTCGCTTTAAAACAGGAGATTTAGGATATATAAATGATATTCCCTGCCCTTGTGGGATAAAGTGGGAACGCTTATACTTAAGGGGTCGCAAGGAAAACCAGATTTATATTGGTGGGAGAGAGTACTCTCCATTTTATATTGAAGAATTCTTGATGAGAATCCCAGAGGTAAGTTGTTGGTATCAATTTATAGTCAAAGATGAAGTTTTAATCATACAGGTGGAGTCAGCAAAAGATATAATGCCTTCAGAAAAGATAACAGAAATGATAAGTAGTAAGATCGAATATGCGGTGGATGTCCCTAATAAAGTAGAATTTGTTGTTAAATTACCTCGGCCCTCTGGGAAGCTAGTCAGGGTTATTGACCAAAGAACTAATAAGGAGTTCCAGAGATGATTGTAGATGCTCATGCCCATGTTACCGAAGCAGAATACGGAAGTGTAGATCTTTTAGTAACACTTCTTGGTAAGACAAAAATAGAAAAGGCAGTAATAGTGCCAGGAGGGATGTTAGATGTACGGAAGATGACCGGATATATTACTGGTAAAGAAAAACCAGAAACTGTAGAAGTCCCAAATAATATTGTTGAAGGTGCATTAGAAAAATATCCTGATAAGTTCTACGGCTTTGTTTGTGTGGATCCTCATAGAGGAGAAGAGGCTATCAAGACCTTAGAAGATTACTTTTATAAGGGCTTTGTGGGTCTAAAACTAGCACCTTTAGTTCACCAATTTTCCTTTAATAATAAGACAGTATTAGCCTTAGCAGAAAGATGTGGAGAGATAAACTTCCCTTTTTATACACACGTTGTTTATAATCCAGCGGCTTCAACTACCAAATTAGGCCTTCTTGCAAAAGAGTTTCCAAAGACAAAATTTATCCTTGGCCATATGGGCTTTGGACCTGCTGATGAAGAAGCAATTGATCTAGCTTATCAATATGACAATCTTTTCCTAGAAACTTCTGGGGGCAGCTTCCTAATAATAAAAGAGGCCTTAAGGAAAGTAGGTCCTACAAAGATAATTTTTGGTTCAGAATTTCCAATGTATCATCCTGTAGCAGAATTGGAGAAGATTAAGTTATTGGAATGTAAAAGTAAAGAGAAGGTTTTGGGAGAAAATATTCTCAGTTTAATTAGGAAGTAAGAATGGGGAGATTTTTTATGAAGAATCAAAATATATTAGCTAAAAAAATTTGGTTTGATGCGAGAAATATTGACGAAAAGGAGAAAGATATAATTTTATCAACGGTTTACAATTCCCATATAGAGACTTTACTCATTAAATCTTCACAAATAGAAAGATTACATATTCCTTCTAGGCTAAGGTTAGCTGTTTATATAAAAGAGGCAGAAGAAATTGAGAGAATAGGCAGCAAAAACTTTATAATAGCGTCTAATTCAATCAGTTACTTAAGGTTAGCCAAAAAGAGAGGATATGAGGCTGCTTTTTACATCACGATAAAAGATAAAACTACTCTGGACCATTCTTTGAATATAGATTCCAATATGGATTATCTTATAGTTAAATTAAACGATGAGACAAATATACCTTTAGAGTTGGTCATTGCCACTTTCCAAAACAATGGTGCAAAGGTTTGTTTATTAAAAGAGGTCTTGACAGCTCAAGAGGCAGCTGTGGCTTTCGGGGTTATGGAGGTAGGCAGCGATGGTATCTTGCTTTCAACCAAAGAGATAAAGGAGATTTTACAATTAAATAGATTAATAGATTCTATGAATAAAGGAAGACTTGATCTGGTTAGGGCCAAAGTAAAAAGGATTGAACATATCGGAATGGGTGATAGAGCCTGCGTGGACACTACTACTATTATGGAGAAGGACGAGGGTATGATTGTTGGTTCTACCTCTACTGGAGGAATATTAGTTTGCTCAGAGGTTCATCCCTTACCTTATATGAACACCCGCCCTTTTAGAGTTAATGCTGGTGCTGTTCATTCTTATATCTGGGGACCTAATAATAAAACAGAATATCTAACGGATCTAAAAACAGGAAGTAAGGTCGTCTGTGCAACTACTGGGGGTATGACGAGAATAGTAAGCGTAGGTAGAGTTAAAATAGAGGTCAGGCCATTATTATTGATAGAGGTGGTAGAAAAACAGACAAACATTAATATAATTATGCAGGATGATTGGCATGTAAGAGTATTTGGAACAGAAGGCAAGCCTAAAAACATCACTAACCTAAAATGTGGCGATGAGGTATTAGCTCATATTTGTGAGCCGGGCAGGCATGTAGGAATTAAAGTAGATGAAAAAATAAGAGAATACTAAGAGGGTTAAGATGAAGGAGTTTACTTCAAAAAAGAAACTGGAGAAATTTCAATTAGAAAAGCTAAAATGGACGGTTAAACAGGCTAAAAAGAGTGCCTATTATAGTAAGAGATTAAAAACTATTAAGATATCTCAAGTAAGTGACATCGTTAAACTGCCTATAACTACTAAAGATGATTTAAGGTCAAATTCACCTTTTGGGCTTTTATCTGTGAGTCATAATAAGTTATCAGAGTACCACGAGTCTTTTGGCACAACAGGTATTCCTGTTTCAAGCTTACTTACTAAATCTGATTTTGATAATTATGTAGATCAAATAAACCAATGTGGAGTGGAATTTAATGAAAAGGATGTAATGTTAGTGCGGTTTCCTTACGCTATTTCTGTCCCCGCTCATATTATCCACGCTGCAGCAAAAGAAAAGAGGGCTTGTGTAATTCCAGCAAGTAGCAGGACCTTTGTCAGTCCTCATACCCGGATCATCAAATTAATGCAAAAATTAAAAGTTACAATTTTTGCCTCCTTGCCGTTTGAAGCAGTCCTCCTTTACGAAACAGCGAGGCTTTTGGGCTACCAGCCTAAGAAAGATTTTAAAACTTTACGAGCTATCTGTGTAGCGGGAGAGTTGCTTACTCAAGGTAAAAAAGAACTTATTGAAAGATTATGGAATTGCAAAGTGTACAATCTATACGGAACTACGGAGACAGGAAACTTAGCTGCTACATGTAAGAAAGGGAATCTTCATTCCTCTTTAGATCATTTCTTATTTGAAGTAGTAAACCCAAAGACACTTGAGCCTTTGCCTCTAGGTAAAACAGGAATTTTAGTAGTTACTACTTTAACCCGGGAAGCGATGCCCCTGATTAGATATAATGTGGGAGATGTGGTAAAGCTATTGCCTTCCTCAGTATGTTCTTGTAGAAGCATCAATCCAGTTCTTGAACATTTTGGTCGAATCGATGAAGTTATCTGTTATGGTAAAAGAATGCTTCCTTTAGGGATTTTGGAAGAAAGTATATTGAATTTCTCAAAGGAACTGAACAGTAATTTCTGGTTTATTATCCTTCTGGAAGATGGAATACTGGTAAAGATTGAGGCGGAGAATCCCAAAGTAAGAATAGATTCCAAAGGCGTTCTCTTTGAATTACAAAGAGAGATAGGAATTCCCATAAATTTTGAGCTGGTTCCAAAAGGAGCGCTCTTTGAACGGGAAAGACTTTTGGAGGTAAATCCTGTAATAAAACCAAAATATATAACTGATTGGAGATCTGATGGTTCACGCCCCGAAACGTTAGATAGACTCATGATTGGCTATCACACCTTTATAGAACCAAAAGATAGATAACAAGATGATCAAAAGGTTCAAAAAGTGGTCAGTACTTTTTTGTTTATCTTCGGTCTTAGCCGGTTGTAGTTTTTAAAAGAGTTGGGTATATTTTGTATAACGTTACCTTGTCATGTAAGCCTTTTTGAAGTAAGAAATTTGTAAAGACTGAAAATATAAAGATTAAAGTCTTTGGTTGTTTTTGCTGTTCCTTTCTTAATAGACCATACTCCTTAATTTATTAGATCTTTTAAATGTTAAAAAGATGGAGGAGAAAAAATGAAACGTGTTAGAGAAAAAGAGGAATTTGGAAGAGACTCTGCAGTGATGTACGATATATTTGCGAGCAAATATATGAATGCAATCTATCCGTTGATTGCAGATAGTGTTTTGGAAAAAACTAAGATTAACCAAGGGATTGTATTAGATTTGGGACCTGGTCCAGGATATTTATCTATTGCATTAGCAAAAAAATGCAAGATGATGGATGTCATTGGAGTAGATCTATCGCCCGAAATGATAAAAGTAGCTATTAAAAATGTTAAAAGAGAAAATTTAAAAAATATAAAATTTCAACATAGTGACATCCATGCCTTACCTTTTACTGACAATTATGCTGATTTAGTTGTAAGCCAAGGTTCTTTGCATCATTGGCAAGACCCTGTCCAAGCATTCAAAGAGATTTATCGAGTACTCAAGTTTCAAGGATCCGCCTTTATAAATGATTTACGGCGAGATACTTCAAAAAAGGTGATAGAAAACGTGATGAACTTTATAGAGGAGGATTTTAAACCATATTTTATTAACTCTGTAAAAGCCTGCTATACTATCTCCGAATTGGAAGAAATATTAAATAGAGCAAATATTCCTAACTTCAGAATTTTTACTGGTTTTGAACAAAAACTCTTATTTAAGTATCTTCCGATGATAATAAAAGGGCCAATCATGGAACCAAGGGGAGGAGAAATGCATATGCACATTGTCATAAAAAAGTAATTGCCAAGGGTAGTTTGGATGATTGGACTTTACAAATGTATCGTTAGATAGTATCACAATTTTAAGAACCGGTGGAAGCCAAAAATAGAGAGACGCTATTTTAAGATGATAAAATTGAAAAAAAGGAAATACCGTTATGAAAAGCAAAATTTCTTCAACAAAAAAAGGAGTGTATTTATTAGTTATTTTCACTGTCGGTGTGTTAGGAATAGGGTCATCGGGAGAGATTAACAATGAAATAAAACGGGACAATACTATGATTGCAAATACTCCTATGAATCAAAGAAAGGTGAAGTATCTCACTGCTACTATCAGCGTCCAGGAAGAAGTGGAACAATATAAAACACTCTTGCAAGAGGTACAAATTCTTGAGAATGCAAATGACCTATTCGACAAAGGGCAAGTGTTAAAAATAGTATCTTCATTTGAACAACTTATTCAAGAAGAACCTCGTAATTACCTCTATTATTACTACTTGGGAAGGGCTCAAGTAATACTTATGAATATATACGATTCTTCAAGTGATAGGAGTAAAATAGAAAAAAGTATAGAAAAAGCTATAAAGGCATTCAAAAAATCAATAGGATTAAATAGGAGGTTTGCTGAATCGTATAGTTATTTAGGGGTTATTTATGGTCGAAAAATTAGCCAAAAAGGACCTGCTGCTGGGATTTTATATGGTCGTAAGATAAAAAAAGCACACGGAAAGGCATTAAGGCTCGATCCTTTAAATCCCATTGTTCAAGTCAACAAGGGAATAAACTATCTTTATACCCCTCAGATGTGGGGTGGTAGTATGGAGAAAGCAAAGGAGTGTTTTGAGAAGGCCCTTCAATTAGACTCAAATTTTGTTGATGGCTATATTTGGTTAGGGACTATATATGAGGCAAAAGACAAAGAGAGGGCAATAGCAATATATAGAAAAGCAGTAGAGGTCAATCCTAACAGTGGATGGGCCAAGTCTAAGTTGGAGAAATTTGACAAATAAGGTTTCAGATGTAATAATATTAGGCACAATAACATAGGATAAAGGCAAAAGCGATGAAAAAGGTAACTCTCAAAGGCGTTACTAAAGATTATCATCTGGGCGAGACAGTAGTTAGGGCTTTAAGAGGAGTAAGCATTGAAATTGGAGAAGGAGAGTTTGTATCCATCGCTGGTCCCTCGGGAAGTGGAAAGACCACCTTGCTAAATCTTATCGGCTGTATAGATAAGCCGACTTCGGGTGATATCTTTATCAGTGACCAGAATGTGGTCGGCCTTGGGGAAAGGCAACTGGATGAGATAAGGGCGAGAAAAATAGGCTTCGTCTTTCAGGATTTTAACCTAATTCCTGTTCTATCTGCGTTTGAGAATGTTGAGTACCCCTTATTGTTAACTAAGCTTGAATCTTCTAAACGAAAAGAAAGGGTAAAATCGGCTTTACAAGAAATTGGGCTACTTAATTTCGCCAAACATCGCCCTAATGAGCTCAGTGGAGGGCAAAGACAGAGGGTGGCCATAGCACGGGCTTTAGTGACCAACCCAGAGATAGTCTTGGCCGATGAACCAACCGGGAATCTGGATTCTCAAACCGGGGAAGGGATCATCAACTTGATGCTTCAAATTAATCAACAGAAAGGGACAACCTTTATCTTTTCCACACATGACTCCATGGTAATGAAACACGCAAGGCAGTTAATAAAGATTCATGATGGGGAAATTATCGAATAGGCTAAAGAAAAGTATGTGGGCTCAGGGAAAATTAAAGAATAGGAGTAGTTATACATGTTAGTTCATCTTAAGATTGCTATAAGAAATGTCCTTCGGAATAAAAGGAGGACATTAATTACCCTGTCGGCCATTGTCTTTGGCGTTGTCTCTTTGATGCTTTTTGGTGGGTATATGGATTTCTCGTTTAAGGGGTTGCGGGAGAGTTTTATTCGGGGTAGATCGGGCCATTTGCAGATCTACAGGGAGGGGTATTATGAGAATAAGCATAAAGATCCCCTGAAGTTCACTATCGATAGAGATGATTATAATGCTATTAAAAAGATCATCGAGCAAGAGAAACATATAGATTTCGCAATGAGGAGATTGGAGTTTAGTGGCCTCATCAGTAACGGAGAGAATAGTTTTATCTTTATTGGTAGGGGCATAGAACCAGCTCAAGAGAATATGCTTGGTATTGGAACGTTCGTTCAGATTACGGAAGGAAGGACATTGTCAGATGGGGATCAAGATGGCGTTATTCTTGGGAAAGGTCTAGCTGAGCAGCTTGAGGTTCCTATTGGGAAATATTTAACTATAATGACCACTACTATTGATGGTGCCCTTAACGGTATAGACGTTAAACTAACGGGGGTCTTTAATACCGGGGTTAAAGATTATGATGACCGGGCACTTATGGTCCCTTTAGCAGCTTCCCAGAATTTACTTTATACAAACGACGTCCAAGGTATCGTAGTTGTGCTGGATAAGACAGAAAATACTGAACTGGTAGCGAGAAATCTAACGAAAAGGTTCAAGGATTCCAATCTCCATCTGGAGATAAAGACCTGGTCCGAGCTGGCCGACTATTATCATAAAGTAGTGGATATCTTTAATGGAATCTATGGCTTCTTGAAGATAGTCATTGCCATCATCGTTATTTCAAGTATCGCCAATACAATGATGATGTCGGTGTTTGAGAGAACTCGCGAGATAGGAACTATAAGGGCTTTAGGTACGAAAAGAGGGGGGGTATTAAATCTATTCATCTTGGAGGCGCTGACCTTGGGTGTTACGGGAGGCATCCTCGGTCTATTTTTTGGCACTATTGCCTGTAAGGCTGTATCAGCTATGGGTCTAACCATGCCACCACCGCCAGGTTATTCTCAAGGTTATCCATTGGGTGTTAATATTGTTTTCGACGTTATGGTTTTTGCCTTCATTCTTTCGGTAGTTACCTCATTGATATCGGGTCTATTTCCTGCGCGTAGAGCATCTAAGCTTGAAATTGTAGATGCATTAAGACACATCTGATTATATTTTTCGGGCGTCAAATCGGGGGGAGATATGAGAAAGGATATCATCGTGATGGCATGGCTTCTTTTCTATCTTCTCAGTAGTTTGAGCAGTGTCTCGGGAGAGGATTTAACCGCTGATGAAATTCTTAAAAGGGCTGACAAGGTAAGGGGGGCGGGTAAGAGTGTTGTAATAGAAGCTATCATAAGTAGCATAAAGCCTGAGAAAAAAAATATAACTGGAGAGTTTGAGATATTATCTAAATATCAAGAGAAGAAGACCTTGGTTAAATTTCTTTTCCCTCCTCGGGATAAGGGAAAATTTTTCCTGATGCTGGGGGATGATTTTTGGATATATTTGCCCAATACTAGAAAGCCGATTCGCATATCCCCTCTTCAGAGGTTGTTGGGTAATGCCTCCTATGGTGATATCGCCAGACCGACTTATGGCGGTGACTACTATGCCCAACTCTTGAGAACGGAAGAGAGCGAAAATAAAGAATGTTTCGTTTTGGAACTCAAGGCCAAGAATAAAAAGGTCGCCTACCATCGAGTCATCTACTGGGTCCAGAAAGAAAACTTTTATCCCATAAAGGCAAACTTTTATACCTTCTCCGGGAAGCTAATGAAAACCGTCTTCTTCGAAGGATATGAATATAAGCCCCATTTGAAGCAGTCTACACCTACTAGGTTAGTAATTATTGATCAGATTATGAGGGATTCCGAGACAATTATAGAATATACCAAGATAGAACCACGAAAGATTCCAGATAAGCTATTTAGTCGGGACTATCTGGGAAGGATGAGATAGGGTGAGATGGTTATTGGTTATTTTGTTGCTCATAATGGGCATAGATAAAACAGCAGCGCAAGAGCTTGGATATCGTGGCTCTTTGAAAAATGAGGCAAGCTATAGGAAGCTGTCTAATAAATCCCTCTTGAATCCAAATAATGAGATCTTGGATCTTGAAAGGGGCTATAACTTTACTAGCTTCAATCTATTTTGTGATGCCGATTGGAAAAATAAGATAAAGGGACATTTAAACTTACACGCATTTTATGATACTCAAGAGGGCGACTCTATTAGGGATGTAAAGGTAAATATAAATGAGCTCTTTTTTAACTTCTTCCTTGGAGAAAGATTGGAATTAGATTTAGGAAAAGAGATTATAAAATGGGGAACTGGATATGCTTGGAATCCAACTGCAGTAATTAGCCCGCTTAAGAATTCCCAAGATGCCCAAGATCGGCTCGAGAGACTAAGTGGCTTGGAAATGGTTAAGTTAAATCTGTTTTTGGGCGGATTTACGATAACTGGAGTAGCATTACCCGAACTGGACTTTCCTAGGGAACAGGCTTATCTTCCGAGGTGGAAAAGCACGGAGTGGGCTGGCAAAATCTATAGGTTAATTAAGGATGTAGACCTATCTTTGGTCGTTTTTGGTAGCAAAGATTCTAAGACAGTAGTGGGAATGAACTTTTCCCGAGTCTTAGGGAACAATTTAGAGTTACATGGAGAGATGGCCAGTAAAGAGGGGAGCGAAAATTTTTATCTCGAAAAGAAAAGCGAAGAATACACCGTAAACGGAAAACTGGTCCCTAGAGTTTATGAATATTCTCAAAGCAGGAAGGATGAGAGGAAAATTTATTCTCAGTATGTTCTGGGTAGCCAATATACGTTCCAAAATGGAATTAATTTAGCATTAGAATATTTTCATAATGACGAAGGTTATAATAATAGGCAATGGTCTGAGATTATAGAATTTCTTAAATATAGCAATCAAGCACTCAATGATGATCAATATACGCTAGAAAATGGCGAAAACATGGGTAATATTTATCTCAGCGGCGCCAACGGGTATCTTAACAGTCTTACCGGAGTTAGAAGAAATTATCTATTTTTAAGAGGTTATATTCCCGGGATATTCAGGCAGAGCAATTTAGAAATAATCCTATTGAATTCCTTGGATGATGGGAGTTCTGTTATTATTCCTACTCTTTCCTATGAGCCTTTGGGTTATTTATCGCTCTATTTATTAACAAATATTTTTTTAGGTGATGGTGAAAGTGAATTTGGTATATTATATGAAAACTACACTGTTAACTTAGGTGTTAAATTATTCTTTTGAGCTTTGAAAGAGCTTGGTACCTACGCACTTCATCTTGAAATTTTGGAATATCCTCCGACAACACCTTCCAATCTTGCCTACTAGTCAACCTCATCAAAATTCAAATTAATTTCCACTAAAAATTGACCTCCCCCACAAAATAAAGTATAATATTAAGGCAAAATTTTCTTTCCTTTTCCTACTACCGTAGATTATTCTTCAATTCTAATAGTTGATGAGGCAACAAAAATGAACATTCCAGCATGGATTGGGATTTCTTTAATTGTGATAGCTGGAGGGCATATAATCTTGGGCTCTTTGTTGTTATTGAAAAATCCAACGAAAAGTCCGATTAATATTTATTTCGCTTTGGCTGCATTTTTTTCTTCGATTTTTTGTTTTGTGGTTGGAATGCAATATATCACCTTAGAAGGTATTTGGAACAGGATGAACTGGGCTGGATGCCTGACCATCTCAAGTTTAATGATGGGAGTATTTTATCTTTACGATAAGAGGCCAACACACCTCGTAGCGAAGGGTCTTTTTCTTTATATTACAATGGCATGTATAACAGCTATGGGACATACTAAATTAGTTATAAAAGAGATAATTTCACTTTGGCCTGAAAGGATTATTTGGGGGCCAGTGGAGCCATTTGTCAGGATTTATATGGGTATTGTCATAGGATGGATATTCGTAAGTTTGAGTTCCATTTATTTCAGAAGCCAAGGGACCAAACGAGTTAGATTGAAATATTTTGTTTTGGGTGGGCTTATGTATGGAGGGTTAGCGGTTATGTTTACAGTTATAACTCCACTTGTGTTTAGAAAATGCCTGCCAGCATATCCAGCTTATGCTAGTTTTCCATGGTTATTGCTCACTACTTATGCAATTGTTCGTCATCGGCTTATGGACATTGAAGTTGCAATAAGTAAAACCCTTTTATTTTTTCTATTAATAGGGTTTATCTTTCTTCTTTATACAGTTTCTCTCTGGATTCTTTATCCACATTTCGGATATATCTTTTCCTCTTTAACCTCTGCTGGCTTAATTGTATCTATTCTCTTCTTGACTCCTTTCAGGCAAAAGTTAAGAAGCTTGGTAGAAACAGTAATTTATCGGGGGAAATACGACTATCAGAAGGTACTTAAAGAGTCAACAAAGGCGCTGGTTACTATGCTGGATTTGAAGCACCTTTTGAACTATATGGTCAATACAATTTCAGAGACTGTAGGAGTGGAGAAGATTTCGTTATTTCTAAAGGAAGAAGGTAAGCGAAGATATGAGATAAAAGCATCATATGGTCTGGATGAAGAATTAGCTGATAATTATGTTTTAAAGCCAAACGAAGGAATTATCCCCTGGCTTAAACAATCGAAAACAGTATTTATAAAAGAAGAGATGAAAAGGGCTTTGCCCGGAAAAGCATTTGAAAATATCTATGGAGGCTTAGGAAAGATAGGAGCAGAATTCATCTTGCCTCTATTCTATAAAGATAACTTAGTGGGAGTGTTGAATCTCTCCCACAAGCAGTCAGGAGGGATATACAACCAGACAGACATAGATATCCTGGAATCACTGGGAGCAGAGGCAGCAGTGGCTATAGAGAATGCCAGATTGCATACTGAGGTGATAACTGATGAGTTGACTGATCTTTATCAGCCAAGATACTTTGAGTTAAGGTTGAGAGAAGAAATAGAGAAGGCAAAGAGATATAGGCACTGTCTCTCATTAATGATGGTAGAGGTAGATAAGTTTGAAGAATTTGAAAAGAGCTGCGGGCAAGAGGGAAGGAATAAGTTATTGAGGAGTATAGCGGGGATAATAAGGGAGAATCTGAGGATGGGAGATATAGCCTGTCGCTGTGAGGAGAAGAAGTTTGGGATAATTTTACCAGAGATAACGGAAGAGCCCTGGGGAAACATCAGGGAGAGGTTAAAGAAGCAGATAAAAGAGACAGTGGAGATAGGGGAGAGGTTAAGAAGGAGAGTAAATGAGGAAGAGTTAGATGTAACTGTAAGCATAGGGATAGCAAGCTTTGATGGACAGGACAGAGAAATGAAGAGAGAAACTTTGATTAAACAAGCTAAAGAAGCTCTGAGTCAGGCAAAAAGAGAAGGGAACACGGTAAAAGTATTCTATGATGAGAAGTTAAGGAAAGAAATATCAACAGAAGTGCTTGAATGGATAAAGGAGACAGAAGAGACTCTCGTCTCTGGAGAGATATATGTAGACTTAACCAAACATACTGTTCGGGTTAAAGACAAGCCAGTCAAGTTGACTCCCAAAGGGTTCGATTTGCTCTGTCTTCTGATGAAGAAGAAGGGGAGAGTATTAAACCGGAGTTTCATAACAGAGAGCATATGGGGATATGAATACTTTGGCACCACTAGGACAGTAGATTCCCACATTAAGATACTAAGGCAGAAGTTGGGCAGTGAAGGCAAGAAGATTAAGACTATCGAAGGCATCGGCTACAAATTCACTGATGAAAGCGAATAAAACTACCCTTTGAATTTATAAATTTCTTTCACTAAGTTCTGAATAATCCTCTTTTTGAGCAACTTTGTCTAATAGGTGTGCAGAAAATTTTGGCGATAATAGAGTTAAGTCCTAACGAAATACATATAAATGTAGTTCGCGTTACAGATTTTTCAAAAGGAGAATGAAAAACATTGAACCTTTTCGCAATTTCTTCTTTGGTGACCGCCACTGTCAGTGTATCTTCTGGACTTTTTGTTTATCTGAGGAATAGGAAAAGATTTCTTAACAAGATATTCGCTCTTCTTATGTTCAGTATCGCAGTTTGGAGTTTCGGCTTAGCAAATTTAGCTGTGGCTACTGATGAATTGAAAGGATTATTTTGGGATCGTTTTCTATATTTCGGCTCTCTGTTCATTCCTACACTCTTCTTCCACTTTGTACTTACCTTTCTAGGCTTGCGGAAAGAAAGAAAAAAACTTTTAATGGTTGGGTATATATTTAGTTTTCTCTTTTTAATCCTCAACTTTACCCCTTTGTTTAGAGAAAGAATGGTTTCTGCGCAAGCTTTACATTTCAACTACTTACCTGAAATGGGACCAGTTTATCCGATTTTTCCGCTGATGTTCCTATTTTATGTAGGCTATTCGTTATATTTAATGGTTAAAAGATATCGAAGGATGAGTGGAGTAACACGCAATCAAATAAAATATGCTTTTTTGGCGGCAATAATTGGATTTGGTGGAGGGTCTACGACGTTCTTACCAGCTTTTGGCATAAAGACTTCTCCCGTGGGTAATTGCCTTGTGGTCTTCTACGTGGTGATACTTGCTTACGCTATCGTTACTTACAGGCTGATGGATATTGAAGTTGTAATTAATAAGACTGTGCTGTTTGGTATTTTAATTGGAGGCATAATTGGCTTTCATATTGGCTTTGTGACTATATTCCAGGGAATGATAGGATATGGTGCTTCTACAGTACTTTCGGTCAGTATAATTCTCTTTGTTCTTTTCTTTACACCTTTCAGGCGAAAGCTGGGTGGGTTTGTGGACGCTTTAGTTTATCGAGGGAAATACGATTATCAAAAGGTACTTAAAGAATCAACAAAGGCACTAGTTAGTATGCTCGATTTGAGGCAGCTTTTGAACTATATTGTCACTACAATTTCAGAAACTGTGGGAGTAGAAAAGATTTCGCTATTTTTAAAGGAAGAAAGTAAACGAAGATATGAGATAAAAACATCATATGGTCTTGATGAAGAGTTAATTGATAATTATGTATTAAAGCCAAACGAGGGAATTATCCCCTGGCTTAAACAATCTAAAGCAGTCTTCATAAAAGAAGAGATGGAGAGGGCTTTACCCGGGAAAGCATTTGAAAACATCTATGGAGACTTAGGAAAAATAGGAGCAGAATTCATCTTGCCTTTATTCTATAAGGATAATTTAGTAGGAGTCTTAAATCTCTCTAACAAACAGTCTGGAGGCATATACAACCAGACAGACATAGATATCCTGGAATCACTGGGAGCAGAAGCAGCAGTAGCCATAGAGAATGCCAGATTGCATACTGAGGTGATAACTGATGAGTTGACTGAACTCTACCAGCCGAAGTACTTTGAGTTAAGGCTGAGGGAAGAGATAGAGAAAACAAAGAGGTATAGACATTGTCTTTCATTGGTGATGATAGAGGTAGACAATTTCGAAGGATTTAAAAAGAGATATGGAGAAGAGAAAAGAAATAAATTATTGAAGAGTATGGCAGGGATAGTCAAGGGTAATCTCAGGGTGGGAGATATAGCCTGTAGGTGTGGAGATAAAGGGTTTGGGATAATCTTGCCAGAAATTACAGAAGAGCCCCAGGGAAACATCAGGGAGAGGTTGAAAAAGCAAATAAAGGAGACAGTGGAGATAGGGGAGAGGCTCAGGAGGAGAGTGAAGGAGGAAGAGCTAGGTGTAACTATAAGTATAGGGATAGCAAGCTTTGATGGGCAGGATAGAGAAATGAAGAGAGAGACACTGATTAAGCAGGCTAAAGAAGCCCTGAGTCAGGCAAAAAGAGAAGGAAATACAGTAAAAGTATTCTATGATGAGAAGTTAAGAAAAGAAATATCCACAGAAGTCCTTGAATGGATAAAGGAGACAGAGGAGACTTTGATATCTGGAGATATACGTGTAGACTTAACTAAACATACTGTTCAGGTTAAAGGCAAGCCAGTCAAGTTAACTCCTAAAGGGTTCGATTTGCTCTGCCTTCTGATGAAGAAGAAGGGGAGAGTATTAAACAGGAGTTTCTTAACAGAGAGCATATGGGGATATGAATACTTTGGCACCACAAGGACAGTAGATTCCCACATTAAGACATTAAGGCAGAAGTTAGGCAGTGAGGGCAAGAAGATTAAGACTATCGAAGGCATTGGGTATAAATTCACAGAGGAAGAAATATTATAATAATTTCTGAAAAAGTCTGTAGGGTTCAATTTACTGAACTCTTTTTCGAGGGCTCCAAGAAGGGAGCCCTTATACATTATATGGTATTTTTTAAGAACTTTTGAAGAATTTTCTTGACAGGGAGTTTATAGATATTTATAATTATCGTTACCAACTGGTAGCTACTGGTAACTTCCCACAGAGGTTATTATGCCTTCCAAATTGCTCACAGTAGATGAACTCTCCGCATATTTAAAAATTCCTAAACCTACAGTGTACTATTTAGCTCAAACTGGACGGATACCTGCATCTAAGGTTGGTAGACATTGGAGGTTTGAGGAGAAAGAGATCAAGAAGTGGCTTAAGGAACAGCAGGTGGCGTATAGAAAAGGAAAAAAATAGATTATTTTCTCCACAGGAGGCCGTAGATGGAAAGATATGAATTTTCATCTGATAGAAGGGGATTTCCCCGCATTCTATCCGGCTATCCTGTCGATATAGAGATAGAAAACCCACCTGCCGATATTCCTGCAAGTATTTCTGGAGAGATCGGTAATATAAGTAGTGAGGGCGCATCTCTGATTTTGAATAGTTCTCTTCCTGTCTCCTCAATAGTTACTCTTCGACTCGATTTACCTCCTGACTCTTCCCCGATAGAGACTAAAGCACAAGTAGTGTGGAGTTATTTCTTGGCAAGGAATAAAAAGTTTAACTGTGGAGTACGTTTTCTTGACCTGGGAGAAAAGCATAGAGAAGTTCTGAATAAACTAATAGGGGAGGGAATAGAAAACAATAAATCTGTTCCTGAGAGGAGAAGGAGCGAGCGAAGGACGAAGACAAAGGAACTGAAGGAGCGTCTGTGGAAGGTAGAAATGGTGCTAAAGAAAGTTAAAAAGACAATGGACAGGCGGGTAGTAATAACGGGTCTGGGAGTAATAGCCCCTAATGGTATTGGAAAAGACTCCTTCTGGAAGGCAATTATTAAAGGAAAGTCTGGAGTTGATAAGATTAAAAGTTTCGATACTTCTGATTATGATACAAAAATTGCTGCAGAAATTTCAGATTTTGAACCCTTAAATTATATGGCAAAATCGGTTGCAAGAAGGATTGACCGATTTGCTCAATTCGGGATTGCTTCTGCTAAGATGGCAGTAGAAGATGCAGGATTGGATTTAAAAAAGGAAAATAAAGACAGAATTGGCGTGTGTATAGGCTCGGGATTGGGTGGTGTCCTTTTTCATGAAGAGCAAATGATGCGAGGATATCAAAAAGGAATTGACAGACTTAATCCTTTATGTATACCTCGAATTACGCCCAATGCTGTTTCTGCTCATATCTCTATTAACTTTGGTTTGATGGGTCCAAACACAGTGATATCTACTGCATGTTCTTCGGGTAGCCATGCAATTGGTCAAGCTTTGGAAACTATTCGGTCAGGTCGCGCAGACGTAATGCTTGCGGGAGGGGTGGAAGCTCCACTTACCCCCTTTACATTTGGAGCCTATTGTGCGCTTAGGGTCTTATCAAAAAGGAATGATTCCCCTAAGGAGGCTTCTCGACCTTTTGATAAGAATAGGGATGGTTTTGTTATTGGTGAGGGGGGGGCTGTTTTGGTTTTAGAGACACTTGAGCATGCAGAGAAGAGAAGTGCTCATATATATGCGGAGATAGTAGGTTATGGAATAACAAGCGGAGCTCACCATATAGTTATCCCTGCTCCCGAGGGAAAAGATGCAGCCAAGACGATGAGTTTGGCTTTAGAAGACGCGGGTATCGCTCCTACTGAAGTGGATTATATAAACGCTCATGGAACATCTACCCGGGCAAATGATAGAACTGAGACGCAAGCAATCAAAAAAGTTTTTGGTGATTATGCCTATAAGGTTCCCATAAGTTCTACTAAATCAATGATTGGACATCCAATAGGGGCCGCCGGTGGAATTGAGACAGTAGTATGCTGTCTTGTAATTGAAAATCAAATAATACCACCTACAATAAATTATAAATTTCCTGATCCAGAATGTGATTTAGATTATGTGCCTAATCAGCCAAGAAAAGCAAAGGTAAAAACAGTTCTTTCTAACTCCTTTGGTTTTGGTTCCAACAATGCTTGTTTAGTATTAAGAGGTCTTTGAAAAATATCCAGAGACTTCTTGATTACGGTGATTAATCCCGAATGCGAGGATGTTTTTATCGTTGTTATTGTATTATTTATCGCTGTAATCAGATTTCCAGGGTTTCAAAAATCTCATTAAGGAGATTTAATGGACAAAAAAGAGATAGAACAGAAAGTAAAAGAGATATTAGCGGATAGATTAGATATTAATCTCAAAAACATATCATTAGATTCTCATTTGGTGGATGATCTAGGGATGGATTCGTTTTGTGCTTTGGAATTACAATTTGAGTTAAAAGAACAGTTAGGCACAGAAATTCCTCAAAACAAATTCTCTCGCATTAATACGGTTAAAGAAATAATAAATTGTATCTATAATATTAAAAAGAGAGGTGCTTAATGAAGAGAAAAGATACTTTTCCTCAAGCTCAAATATATACTAAGGACTATATAAAGAAGAGAATAAATTGGTTAGAGAAAAAATATAAGATATCTTTGAGACACATATCCAAATTTTCTTTAAATATAAGTAACCTAAAAAAGAATATAGAAAATCTAATCGGTTGCGTACAAATACCCATAGGTGTAGCAGGGCCTTTGAAAATAAATGGAGAATATACAAAAGGAGAATTTTATATACCAATGGCAACTACAGAAAAATCTTTGGTAAGTAATTATCAGATAGGTATGAAATTATTAAGTTTATCGGGTGGAGTAAAAACATTAGTTTTGAAAAATGAAATACATATTTCTCCTTTATTTGTAATAAACGGGATAGAAAGAATGAAGAAATTTATCAAATGGATTAAAAATAATTTTGAAGATATTAAAAATGCGGCTGAAAAAACGACATCTCACGGGGAATTAGTATCTATTATTCCTAAAATCACCGGGGAAGGGGTAATATTGATTTTTAGATATTTTACGAAAGATGCTATGGGAGCAAATATGATTAATATAGCTACAGAAGAGGCATGTAAGTTTATAAAAACAAAAACATTTGTTAAGAAATTTTATTTACGCTCTAATTTCTCTTCTGATAAAAAAGTTTCTTCCTATAATTTTATAGAAGGTTATGGAAAGGAAGTATTTGCAGAAGCAATAATTACAAATAAAATCTTAAGATTATTGAATATAAATATTGATGTAGATGAAATTAATAGATATTATAATTCTACTCTTTTGATAAGTTCTTATTCATGTATGATAGGGATTAATGCTCATGTAGCAAATTTAATAGCTGCTATTTTTACTGCATGTGGACAAGATATTGCTCATGTAATTAATTCAAGTATAGGCATAGCCACTAGTAAAATATTAGACGGTGATACGCTATATTTGACTCTTTATTTGCCTAATCTTCTTGTGGGCACTGTAGGAGGAGGGACTTCATTAGAAACTCAAAGAGAGTGTTTAGAGTTGTTGGGATGTTACGGAAAAGATGGCTCGATGAAGTTTTCTGAAATTATATGCGCAAGTGCTTTAGCAGGAGAACTCGGTATAGTTACATCGTTATTAACAGGAGTTTTTACAAAGCATTTTAGAAAATTACGAGAGGTTAAAAAATGAAATTGCTGTTTACAATTTTCTGTATGCTTGCAACATTGTCGTCTATCGTTACCGGTTTTTTGGTTTTTCTAAAAAGAAAAGATATTGTAGGAAAATCATGGTTTTTGTTAAGCCTCTCCGTATTCTTGTGGAGTTTTGGATTAGGGTTAATGGTTATAAGTAGAGACAAATCATTGGCGTACATGTGGTGCAAGATTCATTATTTAGGGTGTCTTTTTATACCGGCTACTTATTTCCATTTCGTTGCATCTTTTCTAACACTTCAGAAAGAGAAAAAGTTTCATATTATATCTGCATATATAATTTGTAGTGTGTTAGTCTTATTAAATTTTGCGAGGCTAGTAGTGAAAGATGTTGCCCCCAAAATGATATTTAATTATTATACAGTTCCTTCTTATTTATATATTATCTTTCCCCTTGTATTTACTATATTTGTAATTTATTCTTTTTCGTTGTTAATTGATTATTATAAAAAAACAGGTGGTATACTTAAAGTCCAAATAAAATATATAATTCTTGCTTCTGCTATTGGTTTCTTAGGGGGAAGTCACACATTTTTCCCTGTATTCGACATAAATATATATCCATGGGGAATGTCTTTTGTCTTTATTTATCCATTAGTAATTACCTACGCCATCGTTAAGTATCGGCTGATGGATATTAATGTGGTGGTGACCAGGGGTGGGGTGCTGGCTGGGACTTATGCTTTTATTATCGGGGTGCCGGCTTTGGTGGCTTCGGTGGCGAGGCCGTGGCTTGTGGGAGCGATGGAGAGGTTCTGGTGGGTTCCTCCTTTGGGGCTTTTTGCGGGGCTGGCTCTGGTGGGTCCTTTTGCGGCGCTATTTTTTATTCGCAAGATTGAGTGGAAACAGAGGGAGAAGGAATTGAGGGCAGAGGAACATCTGGAGAGGACGACGCAGGGGATGATTGAGATAGATA
>Ga0114930_10001344_pt1 | contig 23658 bp, 21 predicted proteins | sample AnhtaG_FD_87300 | JGI IMG/M metagenome (GOLD analysis project Ga0114930, IMG submission 87300) | Deep subsurface microbial communities from Anholt, Denmark to uncover new lineages of life (NeLLi) - Anholt_01485 metaG | ecosystem: Environmental > Aquatic > Marine > Oceanic > Sediment | place... | reverse complement strand
CCGTTTTTATAGACGGCCGTCGGCTCAAACCTCCTCGGCAGTACAAATACATCCTGATGAACAAACCGGGCAATGTTCTCACCGCAGCCATAGACAGGAGGGGACGGAAAACCGTTCTGGACCTGATCGAGACCGATGAACGGGTGTTTCCCGTGGGCCGTTTGGATTACGATACGGTGGGCGTCCTCCTCCTCACCAACGACGGAGAACTGGCCTACCGATTAACCCACCCCCGGTACGAAGTCACAAAGGTATACGAAGCCTGGGTCGAAGGACGGGTAACGAAAAGCGCTCTCCAAAAGTTGGCAGAAGGAATCGTCCTCAACGGAGGAGTGATCGTCAGGGGCAAAGCCGAAATACTGACTCAGAAGGACGGACAAACCCTCGTGGAGATTCGCATCCACGAAGGGAAGAAGCGTCAAGTCAAACGCATGATGAAAGCTGTGGGTCATCCGGTCAGAAATCTCAAACGAACGCACTTTGCCAGCCTGACCATGGATAATTTGAAAGAAGGCGAATGGCGGGAGTTAAACAAAGGTGAGGTGGAGGCGCTTTATCGGAATGTTGGTTTAGATTTAAATGCGTGATAAGATAAGGTTAAGTGAAGACATGATGTTCTTATTTGTGATTACTATTTAGGAGTTCATTGATGAAACGTCAATTGACAGCAATCATTGAGAGAGAAGGTGATGGGTACGTTTCCCTGTGTCCTGAACTGGATATTGCGAGTCAAGGTGATAGTATTGAACTTGCGCGCGAGAATCTACGCGAAGCATTGGAGCTATTCTTCAAGTGTGCTCCACCGGAAGAAGTGGAAGCCAGACTTCACGGAGAAGTTTACATAACTCGACTTGAGGTAGCCGTTGGCTAAACTGCGCGTTCTCTCCGGGAAGGATGAATTAATATTGTATAGTTATGGATAAAGAAAAACGAGGATGCATCGTCGCCATCGACGGTCCGGCAGCCTCGGGAAAGAGCACAACGGCAAGAATGGTAGCCCAAAAATTGGGATGGCTCTACTTGGATACTGGGGCCATGTACCGGGCTATGACGGTGAAAGTACTACGTGAAAAAATTCCCCTCGACGACACGGAGAAGATCGGCTTTCTGGCCGAGGAGACGAAGATCGAACTCGTTCCATCGGATCAAGGAACAAGGGTATTCTTAGACGGAGAGGAAGTCACAACGGACATCCGGAAACCTGATGTCGATCGGGCCGTGGGTCCTGTCTGCGAGGTTCCCCAGGTCCGGAAAGTGATGGTATCCCTTCAACGGAAGATGGGAGAGAAAGGGAACATCGTAGCCGAGGGGCGCGATATGGGGACGGTCGTCTTTTCCGACGCCGACCTCAAATTCTTCATGACAGCATCTATAAAAGAGCGGGCCGAGAGAAGGCAGAAAGATTTGGCAAAAGAAGGCATCGATCTCTCCATAGAGCACTTAGAGAAGGAAATAGAAGAACGAGACCAGAGAGACAGCCATCGAAAAAACAGCCCTTTAATGAAGGCAAAAGATGCACTCCTACTCAATACGACGAAAATGAACTTTAAAGAACAAGTAGTGTATGTGATCCATCATATCCGTAAAAAGAAGGAGTGCTCATCAGAGATCGAATAAACACGCTCAACCAGAGAACGTGCGAAGGAACGACCGTTCGCATAAAGGAACGTCCGTATGATCGTTACCGTTGAATCGAAGGCCAGACCCTGTCCCGGTGTGGAACGAGCCGTGACCCTGGCCGAAGACGTCCTGGGAAGAGTAACAATTCTTTACTCGGCGGGACAGTTGATCCACAATCGACGGGAGGTCGAAAGGCTCCAAAGCATGGGTCTTCGACTGGTGACTCTCGAAACGCTGACCGACCTTCCAAGAAAACAAGAACTCGACGACGCCCATTTTCTCATCAGGGCACACGGCGAGTCGGAAGAAGTTCTTCAAAAAATCCGAGAATGTGGACTGAGAACCGTCGATGCAACCTGTCCCATCGTTCGCCACTCCCAAGATCTCGTGGATCAGCACGTCCGAGAGGGTTGGAGAATCATCATTGCAGGAAACAAGGACCATCCGGAGGTTACGGGATTGCTGGCTCGGTCGAAAGGGTGTGGGGTCATTATTGCCAACAGGGAAGAAGCCACGAATCTCGATTTTGAGGATCGAAGCCTGCTCTTGGCCCAGACGACCATCGATCCCGATTTCTTCTCGGAAGTCCGTCGAATCCTGTCGGGGAAATTATCCGGTCTAAAAATCGCGGATACCACCTGTCGATTCCTCTGCAACCGACAGGTCGACATGAAAGCGTTCGGTCAACAACAGGACGTTATCATCCTCGTCGGGGGGAACAATTCTGCCAACTGTCGCCTTCTTCTCAACACAGCCCTGGAAGTGAACAAGCGGTCCTTCAAAGTCGAAGAGCCAGGAGAAGTGAACAAACAATGGTTTAAGGCGACCGATAGAGTGGGCATCTCTGGAGGCGCTTCGACTCCTCATTGGCAACTGGAAGAAATGAGGAGCTACCTCAACAACCATCAAATGGAAGAAAACCCGAAAGGGTTAAAAAATAGAAAAGGAGGAAAATTTTTATGGTGGATGCGGAAAAACTAAACCCAGATGAAATGACGGATTCAAAGAATCCGAAGGAAACCAAGGAAGGAGGTGAGTCCAAAATCCACCCTTCCGAAGCGAAGGAGGAAACCGAGAACGCACCCAAGCCAGATCTCTCGGATGATCTCAACCAGGAAGATCAAGAATATTCCGATGAAGAATACCAACGATTTGTTGATCTATACGATCGCACGTTAAGCGATATCAGCGAAGGTCAGATCGTCATAGGGAGAGTCCTTGCCGTCACAGATCAAGATGTCTTGATTGATATCGGATTCAAATCGGAAGGAACCATCCCATTAGAGGAATTCGGAGAACCCCCAGAAGTCAAAGTTGGCGATAAGATTGAAGTATATCTGGAGATGATTGAAGATACTGAAGGCCAGCTTATCCTTTCAAAGAAAAAGGCCAATTTCATGATGCTTTGGGACAAGGTAGTGGATATCTACAATGAAGGTTCCACGATCGAGGGAAAGTGCGTACGGAGAATAAAAGGAGGGATTGTCGTCGATCTGATGGGTGTGGATGCCTTCCTACCAGGTTCCCAAATCGATGTGAAACCCATCCGGGATTTCGATGCCCTCATCGGACAGACATTTACATTCAAAGTCGTGAAGGTAAACAGGTTGCGAAAAAACATCGTCGTGTCACGACGGGCCCTCTTGGAAAAAAGCATGGTAGAACAGAGGGAAAAGGTTCTTGCCGAGCTGGAGAAGGGACAAATCCGCGAAGGCACGGTGAAGAACATTACCGATTTCGGCGTCTTCGTCGATCTCGGAGGCGTGGACGGCCTGCTCCACATAAACGATCTCACCTGGGGACGAATCAACCATTCTTCAGAGGTGGTCAAGTTGGACGAAAAAATCAAGGTGGTGGTTCTCGATTTCAACGATACGAAAGACCGCATCTCCCTCGGGATGAAACAACTCCAACCGCATCCTTGGCAAGGAGTCAAAGAGAAGTATCCCCAGGGCACGGTAGTAAAAGGAAGAGTGGTTTCCATCACCGATTACGGAGCCTTCGTGGAACTGGAGAAAGGAGTCGAAGGACTGATCCACGTCTCGGAGATGTCGTGGAAACGACACGGCATCCATCCCTCAAAACTGGTCAAATTGGGAGAAACCGTCGAGGCAAAAATCCTCACCATAGATGAAGAGCGGAAACGTATCTCCCTCGGTCTCAGACAATTGACACCGGATCCGTGGGAAGATATTGAAAAAAAGTATCCTGTGGGCTCAAAATACAAGGGAGTTGTAAGAAACATGACCAACTTTGGTGCCTTCGTTGAGATTGAAGAGGGAATCGACGGGCTCATTCACATCTCGGATCTCTCCTGGACCAAGAAAATCAAACATCCAAGTGAAGTACTGAAAAAAGGCGATGAAATCGAAATCGTCGTCCTGGACGTCAATAAGGAAGAGAGACGGGTGTCGTTGGGTTACAAACAACTCACCGAGAATCCCTGGCTAGCTTTCGAGGAGGCTTACAAAGCCGATACACTCACTCCTGCGAAAGTAGTTCGTTTTGTCGACAAGGGTCTCATCGTGGAACTCCCCCTGGGCTTGGAAGGATTCGTTCCTCTGTATCAAATGGTAGAATCTTCCATGGCTCAGGTAACCAAGTCAATAAAGGTAGGAGATGAACTGAGTCTCGCCGTCATAGAATTCGATAAAGAAAATAAACGGGTCGTTCTTTCCATAAAAAAAGCGTTGGAAACGGAGAAGAAAGAAAAGACGGAAGCGGAGAAATCCGAAGTCAAAGCTTCCATGAAGAAAGAAGCAGAAGCGCCTGCCCTCGATGAGACGACCTCCATAGAGACAAAAGAGAAGAAAAAAGAAACGGCGAAGAAAACCGAAAAAACGAAAGCTAAAACATCAAAGAAAAAGGAAGAGGCTTCATCCCTAGAAGAAGGTCCCTCGAAGCCTGAGAACGAAGAAGCGGGAAAGAAGATCGAAAAGAAAAAAGCCGAAGAGAAAAAGACCGAAGAAGTAAAAGCAGAAAAAACCCCTGAGGAAAAAACAGAAGGGGAAGAAGAAGAGAAGAAATCTTCAGAGAAGGAAAAAGAACAAGCTGACGAATCGAAGAAAGATGAAAATTCTGCTGAGGAAGAAGAAAAAGTGTAATTGTTTTAAAATTGTCGTAAAAAGAGATAGGTAAGAGTTGGGTCTCAAGGGTCCAACTCTTATCATTTTTGGAGTATGTATACTGTATCTTTTCGTACATTCGGGTGCAAACTCAATCAAGCCGAAACGGCAGCCATCGTCCGGGATTTTGAAAACCACGGGTATCGAGTTGTTCCAAGAGAGAAAAGGGCGGACGTCTTTGTCCTGAACACATGCACGGTAACAGGGCGGAGCGATGCGAAGTGCCGCCGTGCAATCCGACACGCTCTGAAGCAAAATCCAAAAACCACCGTGATCGTCGTCGGGTGCTACCCTCAGGTTGCTGCCGAAGAAATATGCGAGATTCAGGGAGTGGACTATGTATTAGGCACGACAGAAAAACTGAATATTTTCGATCACTTCCGAGCCCCCGGTAAGCTTTTCCGTCCGAACTGTTGCATCACTCCTGTCGAACACCTAAAGGTGGCTGTAAGTCCCACCGGGAATTACCTGGATCATACACGAGCCTTCCTGAAAATACAAGATGGATGCGACCATCGCTGTTCCTACTGCATCGTACCCCTGGCAAGAGGTCCAAATCGAAGTATTCCACCCGAAGAGGTGGTTCGCCAAGCGGAAACCCTGGCACAAAGAGAGTTCAAAGAAATCGTACTTACCGGAGTACACATCGGAGCGTACGGGAAAGAATTTGGAAAGGGATCTTTATTGCCCGATCTTTTACACCGATTAATCAAAGTGGAAGGACTGGATCGAATCAGGTTAAGCTCAATGGACCCCGAGGACATTACGGACGAACTTCTGAAGTGCATGATAGAGTCGGAGAAAATCTGTCGCCATTTTCACATTCCCCTGCAGAGCGGATGTGATGCCATACTCAGAGCGATGAATCGACGCTACACAACAGGGATGTTTCGAGAGAAGGCGGAAAAAATTCTCCACACGTTTGGCGATGTGGGATTAGGCACGGATGTCATCGTGGGTTTTCCAGGAGAAACGGAAAACATGTTTGAACAAACCACCCGATTCATCGAAGACCTGCCCTTCACCTATCTCCACATCTTCCCTTTCTCACCCCGAAATAGCACAACGGCTGCGTCGATGCCCCACCAAACAGCGCCCAAAATCCGCACAGAAAGGGCGAACAAATTGAGATCTCTCGGGCAAAGGAAGAAGGAACAATTCATCCGAAGATGGACGGATAAAGTTGTACAAGTCCTACTCGAAGGCCGGAACCACAACGGTTGGATGGGGGGATTCTCTTCCGAATATCTTCGGGTAGAGGTCCCCTACCAGGAGTCCTTCCGAAACCAACTGGTTGAGGTAAGAATCAAGGAACCGCTGCGTTCTACTGCAAGGGGAAGGATTGTGGGAAACTGACCTGTACCAGGTACTTTGAAAGGGATTGGCACATTTCATTAAAATTACATTTTGGCAAATTTATCCAGAGGCTTCTGTGGGAATCTCATCCTGTTTAACCGATGGTGCCCCGATGGTGCGCATAAGGATAATCCCACCGATGATCACACCGAAGTAGGTCGTAAAAAATCTCCAAAGTATTGAGAAAAAAGAAACAAGATAACTGGGAATAAGAATGGACATGAGAGCGGCTGTGCTCGTCTCTGCCAGAAAACTGGCTCCTGGAGTGGGACAAAAGTAGATGACAAAAATCAGAAGAATTTGAATAAAAACCACCTGAAAAAAGTCAGGGTTGAGCCCCATTCCCTTGAGTACAACGTAGGCCACGACACATTTATTCAGATAGAGAACAAGCGTGAGCCATAAGTTGTGAAAGAGGGTCGGCTTCTCTTTTTTCCAGAAATACACAATGTGGGACTGATAGCTCTCGACGAACCCGTGAATCTTAAGCGCTAGGTGGGCAAAAGTTTGGGACTTTTTCTTCCATACCCTTCCGATCCGATGTAAAATTTCTTCGACACCACGCCCAACAACCATGGGACGAAAAAGAAAAATCAGAAAAAAGAACGTGACAACATAAAAAGCTCCGGAGCTGAAACTCAGGATAAAACGGAATTGAAAATCCGTGAAAGTCCGGGTCATCCAACGGAGCACCATCAGACCGGCCACCAGGAGAAAAGCCAACGTAGCCACGAAATTCATGATGCTCACAGAAGTCGCGCCCGATACGGAGATACCCGCACGGTGAAGCATGTAAATTTGGGCGACTCCTCCACCCGTTTGGAAAGGCGTAGCAGCCGCCAAAAAAATGTTTGAGAGATTGGCTTTGAAGGATTCCCAGAACGCCTGTTTTTGGGACAGGAACCCGATCTTTCGTATAAAGATGAAGATGCGGCCCGCTCCGGAGAGAAAATCGACACCGATGAGCAGTGCCGCCAGAAAGAAATACGAAAAATGGAAATCCTGAAGGGCCCGGAGCGTTTCACGCGTCCCGGTGAGATAGAAGATCAGAATAAAACCGGCCAGGGTAAGAACAATAAAAATTCTCAACCCGTGGGATATCGATTTTTTGGAGAACGGCAGAGGCATACAAGGGCTTTCGTTTTCGAACCTTACAGACGACTCTTCTCAGCCCAGATGTCTCTCACCACTTCACGGAGAGGTTTTTCTGTGTTTGCCCGAAGGCTGATAAAGCATTCGTCACACGTGTTGTGCTTGGAAAACCTTTTTCTCAACTCTCTTTGAGTTTTAAAGGTTAAATCTTTTTTCATAGCACCAGGACAGAGAGTCCCGTCCGGGTTCACGACAAGAGAGCGAATTCCTGCCTTACACCCTGGTGCTGAAGCACCGTTTTCGTAAAACTGATAATACCGGTTGAGAACCGCCTCGGATGAGAAGATGCAGGCCCCTTTCCGTTTTTCTTCGATGAGCTGGTCAACGATTTTCCGGAAAGCAACCAAATCCTCCGGGGAGGTAATTAACAGGTCGCGGTCCCCGGTACGCCCAGCCGTATACATACTGAGGTTGAGTTTCGCCCCCCACTTCCGGACGAGTCGGAGATTATCCAGAAGATAGGGGTAGTTCTTCCGAGTGACCGCCGTGATCATCGTGATGTCGTTATCTCCCTGAGCCGTAAGTTTGGGAATGAGATCGTTCAGGTGTTGAAAAAGTCCTATAAGGTGACGGTTTTCGTCGTGACGTTCGTCAGGAAAATCTATAGAAATCGAGAACTGATCGACACCAGCCTCCTTGAGCCGGTTGTACTTCTCTTTGTTCAGGAGGGAAGCATTCGTGACAAACACAATATAGGGGAGATGACCCGGGTTCTTGAAAACTCGAACAATATCGAAGATATCTTTTCTCAGAAGAGGTTCTCCACCTGAGATTTGAACCACTAAGGGACGAATCCGTTCATAGATCTTCCGGTATTCTTCAGGAGTCGCCTGTTTCTCGTTCGGAATTTTCTCCCCTTTATCACAGTGTTCACAATTGGCCGTGCAGTTGTGTGTCACCTCGATGGAAATGGCCCAAGGTTTCTGCATGATCGTATTCCAAATCCACCAAAGAACCCCTTCTATAGCGAAAAATCTGCTCTGTTTTATCATTCAATTCCTCTGTTTATTTTATCCAACTGAAACCTGGTTTAAGGAATATCAAACTAAGAAAATAATCCTAAAAAGTCAAGCGGATTGAGGCAATGACCATGTTCGTCTACGTCATGTTCTACAAGTAAGTCACATAGACCAGCTTCACCTCTCGACTGCTTCCATCGACATTTTCCGTATTCTCCAGAATGTTCTTCCATGCAAACTCAACGAAAAGCCTTTGGGCAAAAGACCACCGTACGCCACAGTTAAGATATCCTTGACCCGACCCGATCGCATTGCCACTGTTATCGTTATTGGCAATATCGTACTCACCCAAGAGGACCAAGTCCGCGTTAAGCCGTTTGTGGCAACCCACAAAAAAGTTCGGGTCCGAGTCCTCATCCTCGTTTTCAAGGCTCCAATTCACACCCAGGTGAAAACCCATACCCCCTAAAAAGGAAGTGTTCTTACTCAACACGGCGTAAAGACCCCTCGACTTTATCGTGTACCGTTTCAACCCCTTATCGTAACGTCCGTACCCTTGGTCGTTAAAGCCGATCATGAAAGCCGGTGAGAAGAACCGTTCCTCCAGGATAAGAAACCGGATGTGAACACAGGGACGAGGATTCAAATCCACCTTACCCGTACCGATAATATTCTCCCCCCCGTAGGAAACACCAAGATTGAATCGACTTGTCACACCCACCAGAAGAGAAGTCAAGAGTCCTCCCTCAGGATACATCCTGAGCTCAGCCTCTATCCCACCCGATGACAATGTTTTTGCAGACTCCATATCGATCACCATGCCCAGATGGAGTGAACCCGGTTGTCCCCAAGCCGGTACTCTTAAGAGAATGAAACTCAATGATGTAACGAATAAAATTTTTTTCATGAAAGAATCTCCTCTCCGAACATAAATGCACGTACATTAAAAATACATGAACTCATGCTAAATGTCAAGAATATTCCGGAAATGATTTTTAAGTTTGCCTACCCTTTTATGGGAGTTCGGTGACATGCTTTTTTGCTACGATAGCCCGGAAAAAATCATCACGGCAAAGTTTCAAGGGTGGGCATTATCCCGAAGCTTCGGGATTGCGAAGGGGACGGGAAGCCGGGAAGAGACCATCCCATCATGACGAAAACAGAACCCTCTTTTTCGAGTTTGCAAAAAGGCGATTCTTTTGGTTCTTTTCTTGTAAAGAAAAGAACAAGCCAAATTTTTCATGACATTGCAAGTTTCTATCGTATTGTTATCCCATACACTTACAAACTATTAATCCGAAAATTTTAGGGGTCATTCCGTATTTCGAAATAGAATCATTCGATATTGGATTCTCTCAGGCGAAACACCCTCTCCTCGTAAACACGTTGCCCCGTGTTGATGTCCTCAACATTCACGCAGAGGCGATACTCCTGAGGACACGGCCCTTCAAGGATGAGAGTCTGATGAAAGTTCTCGTCTCGTTTTTCTCCGTAATACTCATAGGACGTCGCAACCTGCGGGGATGCTTCCCTTCTTCTCAAGAGTTGATGAACAAATTGGCTAAGTTTATTTCACTTCTCCCCAGACGTGACGATGAAAGTGATACGATAGTGAGAGTATCCTCCGGGGAAGTAAGTCAAATTACAAATCTCGAAATAAAGGGAAATGGATGAAGCAACAGGGTAAACCTGCCGAAGAGAGTTTTCGATTCCACCGAACAGCTTCCTTGAACTCCTCGATCGCCCGTGTGGTATCACCCTGAAGTGCATACTCTTCCCCTTTTCTGAAATGAACAAGAGCCAAGGAATCCTTCCGGGCATCCGCACCGAGGAGAGTTCTCCGACTCCACAGTAAAAACGAAAGCAAAAAAATCCCGGCAAAAACCCACCTACCGGAACTTCTCACAATCCCTCCCATTCCCAAAACGCCTACTCAAGAAGAGTAGCCCTCCTTACGTAAAAACAAGAACTCGATCGGGGAAACGTAAGCTCATAGAATCTGACGTCCTGTGATGAAACAAGGTTCCCGCATCCTCAACAATTCCTCTCTACTGCAAACAGTGTATGACAAATCACGAAATAATTCAAGAATTATATTTTTCTTCGAATAGACTTTGCTTCCGGAAAAACTTGAGATTACAAAGAAAGGGAATGTCCCAGTTTGGGATAGTGCTATCCTAACAAAGATTTATAAATAGAAAAGCATAGATAACCAATATTTATATTGATTATCATATTAATATTTATTATATTTTTTGGTTAAGATAACATCTTTTATACTTTTCCGTCTTGATAAATTCGCATTGAGTTACAGAGTTTTATCAAATGATAAAATCAGGAGTAATGTCTTCTTATGACTCACCCAGCTAAAGATTCTTTTTCATTGGGCGCTCTTCCAAGCTATCAGAACCCGCCTGTTAACGAAGTTGTTTGTGGGATGCGATTTGTTCCCCCTGATAACCTTCATATCACTCATTTTGGTCTTCTTTGGGATAAATTTCGCACTGAATATCCTACTATTCAACATGCTCCACCAATAGCATCAGCTAAGGGTGAAATTTTGGTACATAAAACAATTGGAATACCTTTACCGAGAGTATGGTTTATAAACAAATCCGATGATCAGTTAATACAATTTCAGATCGATCGATTTTATTTCAATTGGAGACGTAAGCAAAGCGATTACCCTCGATATGACCATTTCATAAAGAATTTTGAGAGAGCGCTGGATACTATTGTAAAATTTTTTAGTGAATTTGATTTGGGTGTCCTTAAGCCAATCGAATATGATCTTAGCTATATTAACCATATTCCAAAGGGGCAAGGTTGGAATACAATTGATGACCTTCCCAGAATATTTACTGATTTTTTTTGGAAGAAAAATAAAAAACGTTTTTTACCAAATCCTCAACAAATAGCTTGGGAGACAGGATTTGCTTTACCGGAACAAAAAGGCTATCTGATCGTTAATTTAAAACAAGCCACAAGAACTGAAGACAAAGTACCTTTGCTTGTTCTCGAATTAAAGACACGAGGAATTGGAGAATCAACGAGTAAAGAAGCTATTCGTGAATGGTTTGACTTAGCACATGAATGGATAGTCCGAGGTTTTACTGATCTAACAACCCCAAAAATTCAAAAAATTTGGGAGCGAGAAGAAAATGGTTGAGCTGGATTTACAGGAGAAGGAAGCACAAGAAGCCACTACACTATATGGTATAGACGATTCCCCAAGCGGCCACCCATATATTGGAGGATGGCTCTTGCATCAAAGAGCCCAACCAGTGACTAAGTTGGAGTTTTGGATCGTAGACCAGGAAGGTCGAAAGTCTTCCGTACGTGATTGGCCCGAAAAAAAAGACCCCTTTACAAAAGAGGATTTACTTAATAGTGAAGATAATCAGGTACAACAATTAATTTTCCAGATTAGGATATCAACCTATATCCCAAATAACGAACGTTTGGCAAATAGACTTATCGCTTTGTTTAATGATGCAAAGGAAGAGGATCCTGATAGTACGGGTATTTCGGTTGATTCAATTCGCAGTTTTTATAATTTTCTTCAAAAACACACCTATTTAAAGTACCCGATTATCACACTAACCCCTGACAACGACATTTATGCTTCATGGAAGGGCGGACAGAACCAAGTGTTTAGTGTGCATTTTGTGTCAAATGAAGATGTTCGTTTTGTTATATTTAAACCGAACGAAAATAATCCGGAACGTAAAATTATTTCTTACGGAACAGATACAGTTGACACCCTCATGAAAACGGTGGCATTCAGCGGTATATGGGATTGGATCTCAGATGAAAAGTGATCAGATACCTGATCAAGACCATATTGCCAGATATTGTTCATTTCGCCGACTATCTGATGATGGGCAACCTGAGCCAACGGCTTTCATGTTAAAACCAGCAAGACCAGCTGAACCGCCTGAAGAAAGCCTGTCTGTAAATTGGCTGGAATATCTCGAATGTCCAGACAGAACAAGTAAAATTGCTGAGATTCGGAGAATTTACCGTGAGACATTTGATGTAGGCGCACAGGCAAAGATAGCCATACTGAATGTCGGTGAAGTCTGCGATAAAGTAAGAACAGAAAGTCCAGATAGACGAATTCTTCAAGTCCTCCATGATCCTATTGTAACAAAAGACCCATCTCATAGCGGGATATATAATTTGAGACAGAATGACCGCGTGATCGCAGAACTAATTGTTGAAACAGTCCTTGAATCTTACTCCGCTCGTTAATTTAAATATGAGCACCAAGTACTTTTTTACTACCGGAAAATTGGACATTCCGTAAAGAAATAAAAAAGCCGTTATTCAATAACGGCTCTCAGAACGAATAACATTGTATCCAATATCAATCATACACACTCACAATCTTCTTCTTTCCCCTCTTCTCGAACTTCACCTCTCCATTGATCTTCGCAAACAGGGTATCATCCCCACCTCGACCCACATTAAACCCTGGATGAAACTTCGTGCCACGTTGTCGGATGATGATACTCCCGGCCCTCACCGTTTGGCCGCCAAACCGCTTTACACCCAAACGCTGAGCGTTACTGTCCCTACCGTTCTTGGAACTTCCCACACCTTTTTTATGAGCCATATCTCAACCCTCCTTCTTCTTGCTGGAGGCAGGTTTTTTCGCCTTCGATTTGACTGATGCAGCTACTTTTTTCGTCTTCGGTCTCGCGGATTCCGCTCTCTTTTTCGCCTTAGGCGGAGTGGCCGCTTTTTTCACCCCTCCACGAATAGGAGTATCCTTTCCATCCGCATCGACTTTGATTGTTTTTTTCACTTCTGCTTGAACTGGAGCTGCTTCCTTTCTATCCTCCTTCGAGAAACTGATCCGATCGATGCGTAACTCCGTGTACTCCTGACGATGTCCCCTCAACACCCTATATCCCTTGCGGCGTTTTTTCTTGAAGACCTTGATCTTTTTTGCCTTACCATGGGATAACACCGTTGCCTTCACCTTGGCTTGGGGTACAATCGGCTTACCGATATTCACCTTTCCGTTATCCACAACGAGTAAAACCCGATCCAGTTCAATCGACTGACCCGGTTCCTCTTCTAACTTAGGAACGCGTATCGTCTTTTTATTGGATATTTTCCACTGCATACCCCCCACTTCAACAATAGCATACATCCGAAACGCTGACCTCCTTCGTTAAAAATATCTTAATCAAGGCCAAAAAATATAATGAATTTATCTCATGATGTCAAGACGAAAATGACCTCAAATCCTTTGCTTCCTCCTTCGCTGGTACCAAAACGAAGTTTTCATCCTTTAGACTTCCATCGGGGACGAGTTTTACGATAACAAAAAACTTCAACATGAGCCGCCGAATGCGGCTCCGTACACCCTCTGCCATATAAGCAGCCATATCGGGATGCACCCTCAGAATGAAGCGCCGTTCTCTGCTACTGGACTTGAGCTGTTGGATTCGGCGTTCAATCTTGGTAGCAAGAGCACTCTTGGCAGGAACCCGCCCCAATCCATCACACCGGGGACAAGGCTCACTATACCTGTACAAAAGACTGGGACGAACACGCTCCCGGGTAATTCCGACGAGTCCAAAATCGTTCATCGGAAGAATATCAAAGGCTGCCCGATCCTTCTTGAGTTCCTTCTTCATTTCAAATACCACCTTATTCCGATTCTCCTCCAATGTCAGGTCGATAAAATCGATAACGATAATCCCTCCAATATCCCTCAATCGAAGTTGTCGAGCGATCTCCCTCGCTGCTTCAATATCCGTCTTCAATGCGTTGCGCTCGTGATCCTTTTCTCCCACTGACCGCCCACTGTTCACATCTACAACGGCCATCGCCTCCGTCTGATCGAAGATAACGTATCCCCCACTCTTAAGCCAAATCTTTCTCGACAGACTTTTTTCGATCTCGTCTTCAATCTCGAACTGATCGAAAATAGGAGCTTTCTTTTTATAAAGATCCAACTTGGGTAAAAGCCCGGGAGCCACTTCCTTCAGATACTTCTTGATCTCACCATACAATTTTCGCGAGTCCACGACAAGACGATCGATGTCCGGTGAAAAGAGATCACGGATCACACTCGATGTCATTCCCATATCTTTGTGTATAAGTGCAGGGGTCGTCGCGCTTTTTACTCTCTCCTCGATCCGTTTCCACGTTTTGAAGAGATTTTCCATATCGGATCGAATGGTATGAACATCCTTCCCCACGGCTACCGTACGAATGATGAGTCCGAATCCCTCGGGTCGTAGACTCTTAGCCAACATCCGAAGACGGCGGCGCTCTTTACTATTTACGATCTTCCTCGAGACACCTATAGTACGCTCATGAGGCACCAATACGAGGAATCGACCCGGAAGAGAAATGGCAGACGTGAGACGAGCCCCTTTACTTCCAATGGATTCCTTGGTCACCTGAACCAGGATTTCTTGTCCAGTGTTTAAAAGAACCTTATCCTTCACACGACGACTCTTGACCCCTTTTCTTGACTTTCTCTTAGAATCTTTTACCGTCTCTGCAAGGCCACTGTATTCTCCTCCCATCTCGGCAAATGGGAGAAACCCGTTCTGGTCCAACCCGATATCCACAAAAGCCGCCTGGATACCCTCGACAATATTCTCCACTCGCCCCTTATAAATATCTCCCACCATCCGTTCGTTTTCTGGCTGCTCGACGTAGAGTTCAACCAACGCACTATCTTCGAGAATCGCAATCCGAGTCTCGCTCGATGCTGCATTAATCACTATTTCTTTTTTCATTCCTTCTTTCCTATCCAAACTCAAGGGGCGTCAAACGTTGCCCCTGTTTTTCTACAAATAGTCCGGTCCGCTCTACTCTGATGACTCCGGTAGAATCCTCGTACGGAGGAAGAATCGCCTGAATCACCTCTTCTACCCTTGCCGTTCCGCGAGAATCAAATCGCATCAAAAGGTCAATCCCTCCATCCTTCAGGGACATCTTTTCAACATAAGAACGAATATCCACCTCTTTCTCTCGTCCCTTCTGTCTACGAACGATCCGGTATGAATTCCTTCTTAAAAATTCATCGATCCGCATATCCTCTTCCAAATTCAACGCTCCATTCCACTTGATACGATACGAAGCAAGGTTGATAGAACCATTCAAAGAGGGAATTTTGCCAAAAACAATCCTCGACTCAAAAATCTCCAGTCCTCTGGGAAGGTGACGATTCACCACCCCTTCAAAATCCCGGGGTAACGGATCAAGGATCTCCAAATCCAGATATTCTACTCTGCTCGTATATCCCAAGGGAAGTGGCGGGCCCGTCGCAATTCTCGGATGGGCATGAAACCCTTGAGACAACACCAACGAAATGTTTGCCCTTCTCAGAGCCCGCGTAAAAATCCGTACCATATCCAAGTGAGAGGTAAAACGAACCTCAGCCCCTTTTCGGTATCCCACCCGCACCCTTTTCTTTACGATGGGTCGCTGTACACGTCGAACCTTCCTACCGTAAATCGGTTCACCGCTCCCTTTCGACTTCGGCCCTTGCATCCCCCCTTTCTCTGCTGAAATCACTTCTCTGCACACCGGATGCTCCATCAGACCGCACCCTCTGCATCCGACCGAGCGACAATCTTTCGTGACTTCACCAGAAAAAGCCCGTTCCCTTTCCTGGATGAGATAGGATTTCGACACCCCTTTGTCGAGATGATCCCAGGGAAGCGGATCGTCGAGACTTCTTCCCCTCACGTATTCCTCCATCGAGAGGGTGCTCTCCTCAAAAACGGCGACCCATCGATCGAAGTGAAACTGATCGGACCACGCATCAAACCGGGCCCCCTCCTTCCAAACGCGATAAATCACCTCACCCAACCTTCGATCTCCCCGCCCCAAAACCGCCTCCAAGCAGGAAACTCTTGGATCTCTCCAGTTGAGTGTAACCTCAGGCCACGTTATCTTCTGCTTCAAGAGAGTGAGTTTTTCCTCCAACGTATCCAAACCATCTTGAGATTCCCATTGAAAAGGCGTCTGGGGTTTGGGCGTGAAGGGCGAAAAAGAGACACGAACCTCCTTCCTCCCATACCGCCTCCCCACCTGAACCACCTTCCAAACCAAATCAGCGATACCCACAAGATCTTCCTGCGTCTCTGTTGGAAGCCCAATCATAAAATAGAGCTTCACCCGGCGCCATCCCCGCCGGAAACCGATGTCCACTGCTCGGAGCAGATCTTCCTCGCTGTTGTCCTTGCCGATCACATCGCGTAGCCTTTGAGTCCCGGCTTCAGGGGCAAACGTCAACCCGGTCCGCCTCAATCCCGCAGCGAAATCTGCCATCTCAGGGGTGAAGGTATCCGGACGGAGGGACGGAAAAGAAATCGACACCCCCTTGTCCTGAAAAGTATCTCCAAGACAAAAAAGAAGCTCCTGCAGATTCTGATAGTCGGAAGTCGAGAGTGACATCAACGAAATCTGATCGTAGCCCGTATTGGCTATGACCCGCTGGGCCTGTTCGACCAGATCCTCCACCCTCCTCTCTCGGACTGGACGGTAGATCATCCCCGCATTACAAAACCGGCAACCCCGGGTGCAACCCCGCATAATCTCCAGTGAAAATCGATCATGAGTGACTTCAATCAATGGAACCAGAGGCTTGAGTGCGTAGTTGTCCAGCGAAAGGCTATCCAATACTCTTGCCTTGATTCTTGAAGGAATCCCCTCCTCTATCGGAATCACACCCTTGAACCGTCCTTCCGAATCGATATCCATCCGATAGAAAGAGGGCACATAAACACCATCCAATCGGGATAACGCCCTGAGGGTCTCTTCCCGACTCCACCTTTCCCCCTTTGCCCTCCTTACCACTCCAGAAATTTCTACGACCACTTCCTCCCCATCACCCAAAACCACAGCGTCTAAGAATTCAACCAGCGGTTCTGGATGAAAAGCGCAGGGTCCACCCGCCACAACAATGGGATCCCTCTCTTTTCTCTCCTTGCTCGTTATAGGAATCCCTGCCAGATCCAGCAGGTTCAACACGTTCGTATATTGAAGCTCGTACTGCAGCGTAATGCCCAGAATATCGAAACGACGAATCGGTTTTTTCGATTCCAAGGAAAACAGGGGAATCCCGGCTTCCCTCATCCCCTCTTCCATGTCTACCCACGGTGAATACACGCGTTCAGCAACAATCCAATCGTGCCGATTCAGAACGTAATAAAGTATTTCCATTCCGAGGTGAGACATTCCAATCTCGTACACATCGGGAAAAGCCAAAGCAAAATGCACGTCTACCTCTTCCCAATCTTTCCTGATCGCATGGAGTTCGTTCCCCACATACCTTCCGGGACGCTGAACCCGGGGGAGTATTGATTCTACTTTTTCCTGCAAACTCTCCATTACATCCCATCTTTCGTGACTATAATAATTTACAAAAACATGTTCATTCCTGCAAGCAGATAATTCCAGAAGCACTTCAACAATTATACCATAACATTCATATTACAGATGGATAGCAATAGTATTAATAAAAAGACCGATATTATAACGAAAGGCTAAAAGAAAGTAAAAAAATATTGTGGCAAACAAAAAGAAGTAGAAAATTTTAGATATGAGGGATAACGACTAATTTGATAAATGGTGATAATAATGCGAATAAATAAAAGATCATTAAATTAGACTATTGATTTTTAAATGATGAACAATTCTTCTGAATCCATAACCATCTTCATTTCTCACGTAGATTATATTTTTTCTGTGCGCAATAATATTATCATCAAGTGCAAAATATACGCCAACTTCATCTGCCATCGTCATGTCTTCAAGAGAATCACCGATACCAAGTATATTTTCTCTTTTTAAATTTCGAACCTTTTTGTCTATCTGGATAGCTTTCTTCTTCCCGACATCTTTTGGAACAATATGGTAAGCATGGGGAGATTTAAAATCGTTTTCCGGTGGAACAGGACCATTATCCACAACCCGTAAAACCGGGAAAGACTTCTCAACCCATGCTTTAATCTCTGTGAAATTTAGTTCACCAACTAAAAGTGGATGCGTTTTTAAATGATCTGACCAAGGAGTGTAGTACCTTACTTGTCTTTTAAATCTGGAAAATAGGGATTCAATAATTCCTGTATCCTCGATCCAAGCTTTGAGGCTTTGGGGATTATCAACATCGATACCATAATTGCTTACAATCTTCTCCCCATGATTGTATACAATTTCCATTCCCATATTCGCAATATAATTTTTGAAGCCCAGTAATCGGGCAGTTTCTTTCAATTTGTTTTTATCTCTACCTGAATTCATAACGATATCAACACCGGCACTTAACAAATCATAAATCGCAGCAGCGTTGTCTAATGTATAACCTTTCCGATTCTTGAATAGACAACCACTTACTACAAATGTATTATCTACATCTGTGTAAATAATTTTTATCTTCTTTAATTGTTTTCCTATATCTGTCATGTCCATTTTAACAATGCGCTATTTTTTATGCAAAAATATTCCACTTATACCTTTTAAGCACTTCTTTCGATTAAATAACTGAGTAAGACGATTATGAAAAAATAGACAACCACGAGTTTATAAACATGAGACCAATTAATCTTGGATAAATCTTTCTCTTTTCCCACCAATGAACTGACTGCGATATCTTTTCTTCCAACTCCCGGATGATTGAAACCAGAAGAGCTGTGGTAATTGATCCAACAAATCCAGTGAAGTTCCACCAGAGCCACGAAATCGGCGTAAAAATCCACAGATAAACGTTTATGAGAATCCCGGCAATCACACCAATTTTGACCGAGCGTGGCCCGATTCGCTTGAAAAACATCCCCATCAAAAATGCTGCCAGGATGGGACCGTACAACAAACTGCCCACGGCATTCGTCAGCACGATGGTGGTTTGCCGAGTTGCTTTGCCAAAACTGGCAAAGACAAGAGCTGCCGCAACCAAAAAAATGCCCCATAGAGCGGTAATGGTTTTTGAGACGATCAAATAATGGCGTTCATCTCCCTCCGGTTTGATGTACCGTTGATAAAAATCTTTCATCGTAACTGCACTCAGGGAATTTAGACTTGAATCTAAACTCGACATTAGAGCCGCCATGATGGCTACGAAGATGAAACCGATGACACCGTGAGGCAAAAAGGAAACGATAAACATCGGCACCATGCGATCCGGATCCTTCTCCAGCATTTGTCCAACGGTAGCTGTATCGACGTGGAGAACCGAAGCGATTCGCTCCAGGGACGCGGGTGAGGCGAAAACAGCCCCAACGAGAACCCCCATTCCACAATACAGAAGCACCAGCGGAAACCTTCCGATGGCATTGACCAGCAAAGATTTTCGAACCTCATCTACACTACCGACAGACAATTCCCGCTGCACTTGAGCCTGATCACACCCGTAATAAGAAACATACAAAAAGAAGCCACCCATCACCATCGGCCAAAAGCCATAGGCTCCTTTCGACGAGAAGCCCCATTGCTTAAAATTCAGGATCTCAAAACGCTCCGGGGTTAAACTAGCCCAGGCCGCTTTCCAACCGATCAAATGCAGGGCCACACCTCCGCATATGAGTAGTCCGGTAACGATGATGAGCATCTGCAGAAAATCGCTCAGAACAACAACCCGGATGCCGCCCAAAACGTCATAAATGATAGTGATCAAACCGATCAGCAGGATGGCAGCCAGCGTAGAAATGGATAGAGCCGTCGACAGAATGAGACCACCCGCCAGCACAGAAACCGCCGTAGCCAGGCTGCGGCCGATCTGGAAGAAAAACTGACCAGTGAACGGGTGCCGGCATCAAATCGCTCCTCCAAGTATTCATAAATACTGACATAAGAACGCCTGTGAAGACTGGGAATGACAACAGCCATGACCAGGATCAAAGCCAACGGCACACTGAATTCGTAGCATAACCATTTCAACCCACCACCATCTTTTATAGCAACAAACGCCGGAGCGGAGACAAAACTAATAGCTCCCAGTTGGGTTGCCATTGTTGAGGCTCCCGACTGCCACCACTTCAATCTCCTCCCGGCAAGATAGTAATCATGGGTGTTGCGTTGAGAACGGGTCAAATAAACGGCAATCCCAACAATAACCGCAAGATACAAGACAATAACCAACCAATCCAGAATATTCATGAATCTTTATTCATTCTTATTCAATCACAATATCTTAGACAAAAAACTCCCGTGTCGTATCGGGCAATTCATTTCAATACACATCCAGCTCAGCACCGATATAATCGAGAATCTCTTGAACTTCTTTATCCTCCGAATAAATATCCTGATGATACCGATACACGCTGCCGAGTTTTTCCCGAACTTTGAAGGCTAAAATCTTCCCTGCAAACTGTTTCAAGTTCTCTTCGGAAATCTCTTTTCTTGACTTGAAGATAACATCCCGCAGGGTTTCATGGATATTCGAGCCATGCTGCGCTGCCTCCTTTGGCCGCCACGCGATGAATTCTGGAATACCCAGATATTCCGCAAGCTTTCGGTGCAGATATTTCACTGTCCCGTTCTTGATCTTCAGCTCTTCAGAAATGGACATGGCAACATCGATCACCCTGGGATCCACATAGGGCATTCTTAAATCGATTCCATAGTATTTAGCAATATTCTCCTCTCTTTCAAAGGTCTCTTTATATCCATTCTTCAAATCGTTCCACAAACATGCGTTGAGGTGGGCTCCACCTCTCTCTAAAAGCACATGGGGATACCAAGAATAACCTGCAAAAAGCTCGTCAGGTCCTTGACCATTGAGTAAAACCTTGACACCATCCTCACTAGCCAGTTTCGTTGCAAAATACACGGGTGTTGCGGCATCGATTTGTAAATGATTTGTCGACTCGACAGCCGCGATGATTTGTTTAAGATCTTCTGAGATGATCTCCTCAGTCAACCGATTCACCCGCAACGTAAATCCCAGCGCTTCAGCTGCTTTTCTAGCATACATTAAATCAGAAGCACCACTTATACCTGCCGTATAGCAAGTGATTTCAACACCTAACTCTCTAACCACTTGGGCTATCATCACGCTATCAACGCCTCCGGAAAAGATAACCCCTATTTTTCGATTTCCCTCTATTCGCTTCCTCACAGCTTCAAAAAGAACTTCTTTATATCTCTTTACAGCGGTAGCTTCATCAGTAATGCTGATCTTATTGGGTTTAATACTATTCAAATCATGATTTTTAGTCGTGTAACCATCGTTTTTCTTATCCTCTTTTATTTCAATGAGTTCCCCCGGGAGGAGGCGCACTGGTTTTAACCCAAGATTCCAAAAATGTTTTCTTTTCGAAGAAAACCCAACAAAAGTATAATGATTGACATAGTGAAGCTGTTTTACTCCTACGGGATCGCGAGCTAAAACAGCGGTTCTTTCTCCCCTGTCCAAAAACATAAATACAAATACACCATCCAGCTCCTTTAAGGTATCGGAGACAGCCGCTACTAAAGATGAAGAGTGCTTATAGCTCTCCTCAATACGGTGAAGAACAACCTCCCCATGGTCATCTGTTTTGAAATAATGGCCGACTTTTTCCATGTCACTTCTCAAGGTACTATAATTCCATATGTTACCATTGAATACCAGTATGAACCTCTGTCCCTCCCCGTAAAAAGGAACCATCCCTGTAGTACCTATAAAACACACACCCCCTTTATCCAAATCATCTCGATTTGCAAAATTTTTTTTATTCAAGAGACTAAGGTTTCTTCTAACCGACCAATTCAAACTAAAAATAACCCCCGTATCTCTGTACAACTCAATGTCGTTGAAATCCAGCATGCGTTTTAATCGATCCTCAAAACTTTGATTATTGTTATCGATAATGCCAAAGATGGAATTCATTTGTGCGCCTCACTTTCTCTAATGTCCTCAATAGCTCCCTCCAACCGATTATACTTCGATGCTCGATCCAATACCACTCTTGAAACGGCCTTGGCCATCTCCTCAAGGTCTACCAGTTTTCGTTCATCGTGAGCCAATTCACCAAAATGCACTTCGGCTGTCTTTGCGCCCATTTCACATACATCAATCAGTATGCCAAGATCAACTCCCATGTCCACTTCTAAGTCCAATCTCTTCATCAATTCTTTTTTAATCCCGATCTGTCCACTCAAAGGCTGCTCAAACTCCTCTTCAACTCTTGGGAAAAAATGCCCGAGCAGGGGCTTTGCGGTTAAACGAGTCACTCTCCCGCCCCTTCTGTTAAATTTTGTCTTCACAAAATCATACCCCTTTTTAAATGGCTCTATGATTCGCTTAATTTTCTTGGAGTCGACATTCAGTAAATCAGCATCCAAAAAAACAAGGAGATCACCGTCTGCTTTCTCACATCCCGTTTTCATCGCAAAACCTTTACCTAAATTTTTTTTATGTGATACTATACGCGCACCATTCTGCTTTGCAACCCCAACCGTTTGATCTATGGAACCGTCATCAACCACAAGTACCTCATCAACTTCTTCAACTTTCTTTGCAGCACGAATGACATGATTGATAAACTTCTCTTCATTAAACGCGGGGATAACAACACTGACTTTAAGATGTTGAGGAATTTCAATCACTTAGAACTCCTCTAAAATTACGATTTAAACAAAAGCTGTTGCAGTAAATTGCATATGTATTGAATCCACGACATATATCCGATCGGTTGGCTTATTCTTTATTTTGAATAATGGCCATATACATCGGTTGCAGTGCAAAAATGAGTTTGTGCTTCAACAACTTTAGATTTGTTCTCTTAAAGAAATTCTTCAATCTCCTCAAAGAGAGCTTATGCAAATGAATCTTTCTTATCAAACTCAATCGTTGACCATTCAGGAGGACATCGGGGATACATGTGGCTCCTCTAAACAACTCTACAGGATAAAGAATAAATATTTTAGCCCCTGTCTTAGAAACTCTCCTCATTTCATCGAGGCAACTGTAAACAGAGGGTAAATGCTCCAAAAGATGCGAACAAATAACCACATCAAAATAGTTGCTCTTTAAGGGCATTCTCATGGCATCTCCACATATATATCTCCCTTCAATATCTGTGGCTTTGAGAACGTGATTATTGATATCAAGACCATAAATTTCCAAACAATGTTGTGACAGAAGATATTGAAGCATTCCACCAGAACATCCAACATCCAGTACGCGTTTATTTTCCCAAATCTTGATTTCCTTCCATATACGATCCAATCTCTTTTGCATTGTAATCTTTCTGAACCAGCCGGTCTCGCTGACTGCACGCTTGTAATTTTTATCATATTTATAAGACATATGAATATCATCCTCTCTTGTAAAAAATCTAAGATAGATCCATAGCTTAAACAGTTGAAACGTGATATCCTAATATATAGTGGATGAAAATACCAACGATCAATGAGATGATCAAAACCCAAAAAAACGACCTCACTACTGCTTTGGCTACATTTTCTTTTTCCAATTGTTTCTTATT
>Ga0114930_10001343_pt1 | contig 23658 bp, 21 predicted proteins | sample AnhtaG_FD_87300 | JGI IMG/M metagenome (GOLD analysis project Ga0114930, IMG submission 87300) | Deep subsurface microbial communities from Anholt, Denmark to uncover new lineages of life (NeLLi) - Anholt_01485 metaG | ecosystem: Environmental > Aquatic > Marine > Oceanic > Sediment | place... | reverse complement strand
TTTTGGCTGCTCCGCCGAAACGAGTGGATGTCCTACCCATCTCAGGGTTGGTCTTGAGATGTAGTCTTAAGACTACATGGCTTGGCAGCATCATTTGGGGTTGAAAGGATAATTTGAATCCGAGAATTGCTTGATTTTCAAGACAGCCGCTACCGATTCAATTCAACAGCTCATCTTCCAACGTATCAAGGGCCATAACGACCCGGTTATTCGGATAAGCTCTTAGTTATCTCCGCCCCCCCCAGGGAAAGGGGCAAGCCCCACAATCAGGTAGGGGCAAGCCCCCCAATCAGGTAGGGGCAAGCCCCCCAATCAGGTAGGGGCAAGCCCCCCAATCAGGTAGGGGCAAGCTCCGGGCGGGTTATCGTTTGCCCCCCCCACAATTAGGTAGGGGCAAGCTGCTGGCCCCTAAGGGGCAGGCAAAACAGGCGGGTATTTTAACATAGTTTCAAACAAAAGTCAACAAAAAAACGGCCAAAAAAGCACCTTTTTTAGCCACCTGCCCTTTGGGTCCGTGGATGGCGATTGACAAAAAAAAAGGTATGTATTTTGCAGAAGAGGTCTGGCGTCGTAAAACACAGAAAAAGAAGTAAGATTTCCCAGTTTCTTAGTTATCTTCGTATGCTTTTGTTGTATCTTTTATATCCAAATCCCCCAAACCTGAGATCAAAGGTAAAAGAATTGGGGAAATAACACGTGTTACATAATTAATCTTTTGGTAAATGTCTATTTCGTAATCACTTGAGTCTTTGTTTTGGTTATTTGAAGACTGGTGATCTTTTAATAGCGCAAGTCCGATCAGAACCATACCATATTTATAGCGTGCTTCGAGAAGTTTAGAATCGATATTTGTATTAGCTTTTTGCTCTGTTAATAGATGAACATTGTCGACATTGATGTAGAAGTCATATCCACTTTCACCAGAATCCTTAACGTTCAGCGCGCTTTCTCCGTTAAACCCAAACCTTTCCCACCGATCTCTTTTTACCTCCCTTATATTTGGTAGATCAAGATATGAGCTTCGCTCCGCATCTTCGCCTTCATCGTTAGAAGGGGGTAGCTTCCTAGAACCTGATTTTCCTCCGGTATTTTTTTTGACCCGTTTAGTAACTTTGACGAAAAATTCGTCTGTGAAAGGATCAACTCTGCTTACATTTTCAACTTGGCTCTTGAAGTGCAATATCTCTCCGACTTTAATATTTTCCGGAAGTAGCACATTCAAATTTGCAGTTCCATTCCAAAGGTTTACCCAGAAATCTCTTATTTGTTCACCATTGATGCCTAAAGCGAACGAGCCAGGATCACTGTCTCTGTCAAAATAGTCATTAGTCGCGTCTGTTTTGTACGGGACCCTAAATCTTACATTTCTTGGACATTCCTTTGGCTTATCTGCCGGATACTCTTTTGCCAGTTTGAAATAGGTCGGAAATTCTTGCCCAATAAATTCTTTTTGTATTTTCACCTTTTTTATCTTAAATGGGTTTGCCAATCTAACGCCTTGAACAAACAACTTTGAAAGAGTTGGCGATTTTTTAAGAATATTTTCAATTACTTCTGCTAATGGCTTCGAATCTTCAAGTTTGTTTTCGATGTCCTCTTGTCTTCTTCGTGTTTTTAATTCCCTTAGTCCCTCATGGTTCCTCAATAGTTCCTCTAACTCTTTTTCAATTTGTGTTTTTAAATCACAATTATATAACCTCTCTCTATCATTCATAAAAAGGTCCCATATGTTACCTCCATCAAAATCAGAACAATCAACTATCAAAAGCAAGGAATCCTTAAGATAGTCCAATCCAACACAGCCGCGTCCAAAAAAAGCTTTTGACAGATGCCCATGAGTTTGACCATTTATCACAAATATAATACCCTCGTTCTTTGAATACTTTTCAGATTGTCCTCGCTTGAACGCGAAGATTGAAACTTTCATTTTCTGGCCTTGTACCGAAAGAGCACTGGTCGGAGGGATGTGAAATCCTTTTTCCAGATTATCTCTTTTGTCTTCCTCCAACCTAACTGTTAATCCCGATAGGGTCGTTTCCTGCGTGTGCCCCTTATATCCTTTTCTTCTTTCGTAACATCTCACCGGCAGAGCAATTGCCGGCATTAGAAGAGACAGTCTATAATAAAGATCAAACTTGATATTAGTTTTCAAGCCTCCAGGCATTTGATATTCATAAAGCTTTATAAATGTGCCCCACTGTAGGCCTTTTTTGTAGGGATTGGGATACTCGCCAGGTAAAAGCGGCAATCCGTCAGCAACAAAAGATAAGATTTTACCCTTCGGAGCAAGGTACGTGTAGACAGGATTCCTCGTCCCCTTACTTGGATCTTCCCTTCTTACAATAGTAAATCCCCATTCGTTAGAAGAATTACTATTCTCAAGGTGTACAATTTCAGGGTGGCGTTTCGATATAACTAATTGAAGCTTATGTTTGCCGCAAAATTGAAGCGCACCGCTTCCCCCCATATTAAATTTGCCCTGGACAAATGGTATCCGCAGCTTGTTCGATTTTGCAAAAAGAGACAGCAAAGTATCTGGCATTTTCTCTGGAGTTTGACCTTCTCCCTTATCAATAACGCAGTAACAGGGATTTGATTTATCTCCTGTTGCAACCACACAAATATTCTCTGCAAGAATTGCTCTTTCTTTAGGTAGTTTATTAGAGAGTTTGCCATCACGAATTCCAAAGTATTTCCAAAGTGCGTCGTTGATGCTTTGTGGTGCATCAGCACCTTCAGGATCGATGCCTTTTTTCAAACATTCAGACATTAGCACAGCGTCAACCGAATTTATTATTTTTTCAGTTAATGCATCCTCTGCCTTACTTTTTTGATTCCCGAACACCGCAAAATTATTTTCGTTATCCCCATAGCATCGCCAAGCATGAGGGGCATCCCAGAAACCTTCTTTTTTCAAGAAATAAATTACATCCTCTTCCTTATCACACACCGCTAAATTCAAGCATAGTTCTTTAGGTTTCATTTTTATCTCCCTCTATGTAAGGACCCTATAACGTGAAATTTCTTTTCTTTCTGTTGGAAAACATAGCCTTTACAGAGCGTAATTCTCCTTCAATGACAGAAAAAATCTTTTTAATATCTTCTTCAGTATATGAATAAGAGCTTTTGTTTGAACAGTTACCCAAGACCTGTATTTGCCTTAATATATTGTTTGTCCGCCTGGTAGCAACACGTCTAAAGCGTTCACTTCTTGTTTCCTCACTGTTCTTTTCCATATCTACGACTTTTTCTGCCATAATATCGACCCTTTACAATATCTATGAAACTATATTGTAAAATACAGCAACATTTACATAATGCAAGCATTTTTTTGTAAATTGTTCATTTTTTTTGTAAATGTGCGCTAAATACAGAAGCTACAAAGGGATATGCATGTAAAAAATTTCGCCAAAAGCGTGGAAACATACCATTTTGGCCGCAAAATCAATCAAATCCACCTTCGGCGGAATACCAATAATCAATAATCCAGCCGCCCCAGTTGCTTTTCCCTCCACGTTAGCAGTTGGTTATTCCTTATCCTTCCAGTTCTCCCATTTTAGCAGCTCGGGGCCAAATTAGTCGATAGTCGGCCCAGTTAGAAATTAGCAACAGCCTTCGGCTTGTTACTTCTAACGGGCTAAATTAGTCGATAGTATATAGCCAGTTGAATACGTAAAGAATACATCTGTCAACTGGAGAGGCCTCAAACTGGCAGAGTCTATCATAAAGCTGCTCAGCTTGCCGGCCCTTAAGAGCGTCAATAGAATGGATGCCGATATTCTGCATATCGCGGGCAATAGTTTTACCAACGCCGGGAATTTGTTCTAATTCTTGTAAGCTGGATGATTCCATAGAAAGGTGCCTCAGATATTATTCACCAAATACAATTCACTAATCACTATTTACCAATCAGGAATTATCTGCCGCCCCAGTTGTCAGCCCCCGTTGTTAGGCCAAAATACCACAAACCCGCAATTCCCGCCAAATATTTAGTCTTTAGTCCCAGTTAGAAAGTGGACAAGTGCCTTCGGCAACTTACTTCTAAGGGGCTAAATCGTTAGTATATAGTATTTAGGTGGTTGTGGCCGGCAAATTAGTCTTTAGTATTTAGTTTTTAGTATTTAGCCCGTTGAAGCTGGCAAAGCCAGCGTTATTAAGAGCAATCCGCAGTTGTACATCGCGCCTTTAGGGACAGAGAATAACAGAAAGAAATCAAATATCAAAATGAAAAAAGAAAAAATACAATGGAAAAATCAAAAATGGATTCCTGCCCCCCCATCCGGCCAGGGACCAGCGGCCAGTTGTCAGGGAATAGTTTCGCTACACGCTAAACGCTATACGCTAAAGGTTATATTCCTTGATTTTGCGGTAGTCCAAGTGGTGCGAAATATCGCACCCTACCCTCTGCTGCCCCGACCTCTGGCCCCCTATCCTTGATAATAACAACGTATCCGGGCAACCACATGGGATTGCCCCTACATTGAACAACACATCAGAACAATTTCATAACAAATCAGGGCAACCACGTGTGGTTGCCCCTACAGATTGTATTCCTTTATTTTGCGGTAGAGCGTTCTCTCGCCGATGCCGCTGGCCTTCTTGCCGCTCACCGTGTAAAACAGATGCCACTTCCCCTGATAATATACTATGGTGGGGTCTTTTACCGCCACGTCGTCGAAGGAACCCTTCTCGCCGGCCGTCAGGATGACCGGCCCGCCGACCCACTTTGAGGGCACCTTCACGGTTTGAGACTGTGCGAAATCAGATTGAAGAAAACAGAGAGCAGCCAGTGACAAAACGCAGGTCTTACGCATAATGCAACTCCTGATTAGTTTACCGTGCAACCCTTATAAGCCTGAAGGCATTCAGAATCGCACGCCCGCCGGGATACTCACGATAATCCCAGTAATCACGCGGCGCCTCATAGACCACAAGCACAGGTGAACCATCCGTCCGGAACTTCACCAGCGACGGCGAAAGCTTCCAGTCTTCATCAACGTGCGTGGCCGAAACGTTATAAGCATTCCGGATTGCTTCGACACCCTTGCCCGTCCCGGGGCCAAACGCCCAGTGGTCATAACCTGGCAAACTTTTAGGCGGAAGCGCCGTCACGCGGACCGCGGGCATCGGCCCCTGTTCGGCGGCCGTCTGATAGAATCCGCCGCGAAACTTCACGATACCGAGACAACTGTCCTCGTACCTGTCGCAGTGATAGAAATGATTGTGATAGCTGTAAAGCTCGTAAACACCGGCAGGAAGCTCGCTTATCAATAGCAGAACATTACCCCATGTCCCGCTCGGCCCGGTACCATAAGACGCCCAGTCCGCACTTTCGAACCAGGTATTGCACAGTGGATCGCCGATTACCTTGCCCGACGGCGGGCCGCCCCCGGCCCTGGAGTACATCCGCAGGCCCTTCGCCTTGAGAGACCCCATTCCCTCGTAGCCCAGCGCAATATGAAAATCGATCGGCGTCCCCGCAACATCCTTAAGCTTCTTACCATCATGACTGTAAAGATCCGCCCAGCCGGGATCCGCCCAGATGGTCCAGCCGCCCTTGGCAGTCTCGGGCATCGGTTCAGTGCTGTTCCACTTCGCGACCGCAAGGTCAACCTGTATCGCTAATGTCCCTTCGGTCATGAACTGCCAGATATCACCGGTTACGGTCTTGTCACCGTGCACCTGGTCAACACGCCAGTAATAGGTTCGGATTTTCTCCAGACGCTTCGGCTTGAATTCTGTTGCCTTTCCAACATAAACAGGCTCGGCATAATCGCTCACCGCTTCCCAGTTAGTGCCGAAATATACCTTGTGCGTCACCGCCAAAGGTCCAGCCTTCCATTTCAGCTTCATATCGACGGGCACATTGATTGCCGTATCAAGCGGATACGGGTCCTTTGCCTTGCCGTCAATAGTGGTAAAACTCCACGTCCTGCCCTTGCGCACAATATTTGGGTCATATCCTTTGAAGGGCCCGCCGGACCCCGTCCTCCACGTCCTGCGCCCCACGTTCGGGTCTTCCTCGCTCATGCCGTCAACACGCCAGTAATACTTATGACCCATCAAAAGCTCGCCCGCATCGAACGTATTACCTTTGACCCTCCCGGCGAAGTTTATCTCACCGCGCTTGACCTCGAACACATCTCTCAATTCCCGGCGAATGTAAATATTGTACGCGGCCTCATCCGCTCCCCGCTTCCAGCTTAGCTTTACCTTCGGCCAGACATCTTCGGCTCTGTCCGCAGGGCTCGGATCATGCGCGCTCTCAGGCCTCTCGACCGAATAAAGACAAAACGCGTTCAGAGCCGCGTTCGATTTCTCCCCCGCAAAATACACAACTGTCACAGGCCCCGAACCATCCGTCCTAAAGCGTATCTCAGACGGGATGAGCTTCTCGTCCTTCTCTTCCTTCTGGATCGGCACGTCAGTCGCGCTCGCAAGCTGCGTTACCCCCGGCCCCATCGCACCAATCGCCGCAATGCTTGGCCGCAGCCCGGACCCGTCGTTTCTGCCGCGGTTCTCATTGGCGTTGTGATAACTCGCCAGCACATATTCACCCGCCGTAAGACCCGGCCCGCTTAACGTCAGTTCAAGGCAGAGCCCGAATTGCCTTGACACCGGCTCCATTTCATCCGAGTGCAGGTAGCGGGGCCCGAACCGCTCGCGAGGATGCTGCCAGGTAAATGTCGTGTTTGCTATCGGATCGCCCGAACTTGCTCGCAGATTCGCAGTACCACCCACCGGCACCAGCGCCGCATCAATACCCGAATCCGCGATATTCTTAAATAGCAGCGACCCCAGCGCGTCGCCCTCACACCCACCATTGAGCCACCATCGAGTCCAGCCCTCCTTAAACGTTGCCGCCTCCCTTGGACAGCCAAGGTCAACTTTGAATATCTCATAACCTGAACCGCTTTGCGCCTTGGCCAGACTGATCACGCTCCCAATGAAAACGATATTTGCTACAACTACCAATTTTCTCATCACAACGAATCTCCTTTCATGATCTGCCCCGTTCTTTGCACCACAGTCTTTATGGGAGTATTTCCCTTTTAGTATCCTCATCTTGAGTAAGGCGGACAGTGATGTACAGTCTATCGCCTTTGGTACCGATGTTCGTCAACGAACCTCCGGTATAACTCTGAAGTTGATGTCCTTATACCATGCCTCAGCCGGCGGGCCGCCGTGTATCTGCAGGCCGATGACACCTGCCTGTTCCACAGACTCATCAGGCTCAGTGTAATCGACCGTTTGATATCCGTTCATCCACAATTGTACTCGGGGCCCGACGCATCGAATAACGTATTCGTTCCAGTCATTGGGCCTTAGCACCTGGCGCAGTCGTTGCGGAACCGGCTTGGCCAAAATTCGTCTGCGCCTTGACTCATCATAGAGGCATCCCCAGTAATGCTGCCCCATATCCGCCTGGTATCCGATCATCTCGTGGTGGTTTGGAATGCGCCGGCTCCGAATTTGAATACCTGCGTTCGCCTTCGCGGAATCACCAATTAGTTTCACCTTTAGACTCAGCTCAAAGTCTCGGTAGACCTTCTTTGTGCAAAGGAACTCATTGCGCGGGATCCCTTGTTTGAGACTTCCGGCTACTATGGCACCATCCTGAATCCGGAAGTAGTCGAGATTGCCTTCCCATCCGTCGAAGGTCTTGCCGTCGAAGATGGAGACGGTGCGCATCTCAGTGAGTTCTTTCTTTGGCGAGCTTGCGACTGGCGTTTCACAGCCACAGACGGCCACTATTGCATATGCCAAAATCATCAATTGCAAAGGCTTCATCAGGATTCTCTCCAGTTTCGAGAATAACGATCATACTCTCTCGATACGTCTGCCTGTAAGAGATTGACGCCCACCAAATAGGAGGCGCGAGTAAAGTTTTCACGAATTGGCAGAACCAGCGACATCAATCGGAACCGCCGGATTTACGCAATCCACTCTGCCTTCTCATATACACCATGTTTACGTTTGTTTGACCAGATAAAAAGTAGGTTTGTCGAGGCCGATGCTGCTAACAAGCTCCGAGAGCAGTTTATACTGCTGTTCAGTCGGCGGCTCAAGGATACCCAACAGCCGGTTAATGTCTGCAACGACCTGTTCTTTCTTGGATAAGATTCTATCGGCGTTGACTTTCTCAGCCAGGAACTGCCAGAACGGCTTCTCAAATGCACCCACGTTCGGCTCAAAGCAATAATTCCCAGCGGGTCGTGAGTGAGCCATCGGGTGGTGTAGTAGTCGTAGTAGCGGTTTCTGTTGTATTGTATTTTCAAAGAGCTATTGTCCAGTATATCAACTCTCCGGCTGGTAAACAAGTACGGATTTGCCAAAATCTGATTTTCCGTCCGGGGCGGCGGCGAAGAGAATTACTCGGATTTGGGCTTTTGTTGGGGTTTGGTGATGCGGAGTTGGTTTTAGGTGGTTTGGAGGAGGGATATGGAGGACTTAGGTATTTTTCGCATTTTTTTGTGGTTGTATTGCGGAAACGGCGGATTGACAGGTGAGCTTTTTTGTGTATAATTGAGTTTTTTTAGTGTTCGAAACAAAAGGAAGTAAGAAGGATGCCGCATAGGATTGTATCGAAGAGAAAGCTTTCGGAGGACGTTTTTACTGCGGAAGTTGAAGCGCCGCTTATCGCACGTGGAGGTAAGCCGGGCCAATTTGTCATTGTGTGCATAAATAATGAATACGGTGAGAGGATACCCCTGACAATTGCGGGTGCGGACCCCGGGAAGGGGACTATTCGGCTGATATGGCAGCGTGTGGGTAAAACGACGGCGGAATTGGCTGATATGGGGGCAGGCGAGGAAATCACCAACGTTGTGGGGCCGCTGGGCAGGCCGACACAAATCGAGAATTTCGGGACGGTGGTTTGTGTGGGCGGGGGAATCGGTAATGCGCCGCTGCTGCCAATTGCGAAGGCCCTGAAGAAAGCGGGCAATAAAATCATCAGTATTCTTGGAGCAAGAACAAAGGAGCTGGTTATCCTGGAAGATGAATTTGGGCAAATTTCCGACGAGCTGATAGTTACGACCGATGACGGTTCATACGGCCGAAAGGCGCTGGTGACTGAGCCGCTAAAAGAGATTTGTCAGCGCGATGAAAGGCCGGACCAAGCCTTTGCGATTGGGCCGGCAATAATGATGAAGTTCTGCTGTGCGGTGACGAAAGAATTTAATGTACCTACGCAGGTGTCACTGAATACGATAATGGTTGACGCGACGGGGATGTGCGGCGGGTGCCGGATTGAATATGACGGCGAGCCGAGATTTGTCTGCGTTGACGGCCCGGAGTTTGACGGCCATAAGGTCAATTTCGATTTGATGATGAAAAGACTGGACGCCTACAAAGAGCAGGAACAAAAGGCCTACGAAGAATATAAAAAACACAGATGCAAGATAGGCCTAAATAAAATTTGAAATTCAAGGCCCAAGAAAATATCTCAAAAGAGAAAAAATATCATTCGGAATCCAGCGAGGGCTTGTTATTTCGGCCAAACAGACCCTTCGCTTCGCTCAGGGTGACAGTTGGGAGTAGTTTCTAAATCCCCATCCTCCGAAGTAAAACTTCTGCGGAGGGCAGGCGAAACAAATTCAAATACTGAATGTTCAAAAGATGACGGAAGACGAAAGACCAAAGCTTTTGGAGCAGCTTCTGAGAAAGCAAGCGTGCGGGGAACTTAAACCGGCGGACAGGTATCAAATCCCGCCACAGGATATGCCGGAGCAGGACGCCATCAAGCGAAGGAGCAACGTTAATGAAGTGGCGACGGGCTATACGGAGACGCAGGCCCGGCTGGAAGCGATGCGGTGCCTTCAGTGCAAGAAGGCGCCGTGTATTAAAGGCTGTCCGGTGCAGATAAGGATACAGGATTTTGTAGCAGCTATTGCGGGGGGTGACTTCAAGGAGGGGCTGGCAATCATTAAAGAAAACTCACTGCTTCCGGCGGTGTGCGGGCGGGTATGTCCGCAGGAAGTTCAATGCCAGCAGACGTGCACAGTTGGCTTAAAATTCAAGGACGTCACGAAAGCGGTTTCAATCGGGCGACTGGAAAGATTCGTGGCGGACCTTGACGAGGGTAACGAAAGCATTCCGACGGTCGCGGCGGAGAGCGGGATGAAAGTTGCAGTAATAGGGTCGGGGCCCGGAGGGATTGTTGCGGCGGCAGATACAAGGAGGGCGGGGCACGATGTTACTATATTCGAGGCTTTCCATAAGACGGGCGGTGTGATGGTTTACGGGATTCCGGAGTTCAGGCTGCCTAAAGCTATTGTGCAAAAAGAAATCGACGTTCTTGCGAAAATGGGTGTGAAAATCGTCTGCAACTTCGTGGTGGGCAGGACGAGAACGATTGAGCAGTTGATGAGTGAAGACGGTTTCGATGCGGTTTATATCGGTGTGGGGGCGGGACTGCCGAGATTTATGAGAATCGAAGGAGAGTCGCTTATCGGGGTGTATAGCGCCAACGAGTACCTGACACGTGCAAATCTTATGAAGGCCTACGACTTCGGTAAGGGGGCCGATACACCAATAGCTGTCTCAAGAAAAGTCGCGGTCGTTGGTGGCGGCAACGTGGCTATGGACTCAGCGAGAACGGCGGTGAGACTCGGGGCTGAAAAGGTGTATTTAGTTTACCGCCGAACAGAAAAGGAGATGCCTGCCCGGGTTGAAGAGGTGCATCACGCAAAAGAAGAGGGGGTCGAATTTCATATATTGCAGAGTCCGAAACGAGTGTTCGGTGATGAAAACAGCCAGGTGACGGGTATCGAATGTCTGAAGTACCGACTGGGCGAGCCGGACGAATCCGGCCGGCGCAGGCCTATCCCCATCGAAGGCTCGGAGTTTAGAATCGATGTCGATACTTTGATTATAGCAATCGGCAATATTGCAAATCCGTTGATTCGTCAGACGACCGGGGGGCTGGAGTTCAACAAGTGGGGCAATATTATTGTTGATGAGAACTGCAAGACGTCTCTGGAAGGTGTTTATGCCGGGGGAGATATTGTCTTAGGCGCGGCGACTGTGATTCTGGCGATGGGGCAGGGCAGGATTGCGGCGGCGGCCATGAACGAATACTTATCAGAGAAAAAGGTCAGGCATTCATCCAGCTAAACTAAGGGGAGCGGTTTTCTTTAGCGCAATGAGGTTATGGCTGGTAGCTGCCCCAGTGGTCGGCCAAGACGGCAAAGTCGTAGAAGTCAATAATGTTGTCGAGAGGGGCAAGATTGACGGATGGCTGGTTTTGCAGCCAGTACCAAGCTAATTCTCTCAAGTCTTTAAGATCAACGTCACAATCGTGGTCGAAGTCGGGCGCTAAAGTGCACGGATTGGTGACGGTAAGAACATAAGTGCCGATGGCGCCGTTGTACCCCGCAACCCGGATAATGTAGGGGGTCTCTGCGGTGACATCCATCTCGATTTGCGATTGAAGAGTGCCACCGAAGTTGTCGTTACACTCCAGTTGTGCGCCACCGCAAGAAGCGAAGACGGCGAGTGTGGTATCAAAATCGCTACCGGCAAGACTTATCCTGGCCGGATGTGTGGTGTCCGGCGTGTAGGAATGCCACACGTCCCTGGTGTCTTCGTAGCCACAAGAGGTTTCATCAACGCCTGTGGCATTATAGGTGCTGGCTTCGTAGGGTACTGCCTGCGTTACGGGTATGGCATCGGGGCAATCGTCATTATCCGGCGGGCCGTAATAGACTTTGATTGTCCACTCGTCGATATATCCGCCCCCCGTGCCGATGTCATTTTTCGCCCGCAGCCACCACTTCTGTTTTACGAATTGCCCATTGCAAGTTGTGAAACTCTCAGTTTCTTGGATATATCCTCCGCCTCCGACCTGGTGGTCCCAGAGGCGATGGATACAGGTTCCGTCTTCATCGGTCAACTCTACAACCAGATTCCACTCAGGACTAAAGATGATGAGGTATTCGACTTCTATGCACTTGACCGTAGCGTACTCGGGCACTGGTACGCCTGAGAGATCAATCCCGCGATAGGCCCAAGTGCCGCCATCCAGGATTTGAGCGTCAACGCCGTTAAAACCCTGTACATAAACTCCTGAGCAGGTCACGTCTGCGGTCGCGTCGGTATCGAGGCTGTGAGCATTGTCGGCCAGCGCAGCGCCGATAAGGATGGCAGCGGCAAGCAACAGGGATATACGCGTGATGAGGTAATCCGCTTTTTGCCTGCATTTGGCCTGTTCAAACATCAACCTGACCTCCTTTTGTTAACAGGTCTTGTCGGGCGCCCGGATTTGTTCGGCCGATACGCTCATCTGCGCGGAAAAGCGTGGTGGAGAGCTCTCTGCCACCAGGTTTTTCCAGACTATAAATAATATTATACAATGTAAGCTGCAACAGTCAAGGTAAAACCGGATTTCCCGAACTTTTCCAATATTCTCGTGGGTTCGGCGAGTTAGGAAGCAGGGTTTGTATTCAATTTACAAAGCGCATAGAAAAGACCGCGCGAAAGTGAGCGGTCAGGGAGAAAACAAAAAAGCCGGAGGCTTCTTAACACAAGGCAATATAGCTTGCGATGGCCAGAATCAGAAGTCGCCTCTTTGTAGCAGTAAACGGAAGCCAGATTTGGTAATAAAATCTCTTCATAGCCTTTTCCAATAAGAAACGTCACAATCCTGTTTGCTTTTGCAACGGTATTATTATAACCGGAAAGGGCACTGAAAAGCAAGTAAAATTGTCTTTTCTGAATGTAAGTATTTGTTAGTAAGGCGGTTATGTTATGCAAGGGCGGGGGATTTTTTGGTCCAAGGGGTGTGATTACAAGGCGGAGAACATAATGGTGCTGTGGCGGCAGGGGCTTTAAGAAGCACCTGCCGCTTGGCAGGGGGTGAGATTTAGCGGGGTCCCATTTGCAAAACACAGCAAATGGGAGCCCGTGTTTGCGATACCGGTCAGGCGAGCTTTGTGACGGCTTCGGCCATGAGTTTGGCAATCGGCATATTCTGGGGGCAGCGGGCCTGTGCGAGGGTGTAATCGGTGGCGAGCAGTCTGTTTCTGGCCTCGGGAGGGATTTCAGTGAAAAGCTGCCTTGCGTTTTGGTGCTCGCCGTAATTGTTGTAGTACATCAAATAGCGCATAATGTCCGAGACGTATGGCATATCCGGCAGTGCGGAGCTGCAGATATTTGCGCAACCGGCACAATAACCGCTGCAGGTCGCCTGGGCGTATTCTGTAAGGAGCCGGATGTCGGCTTGTGAGAGTTTTGTTTTATCGAGGGCGGCGGCCACGTTTAAGTATAACTCAGGTATGTTTCCCCTTCCCACGGCAACGGTGGTGAATCTTTTATCGTCGAGAACGAGTTTAATCTTTGCCTGGCCTTCGGTAAAACCACGCTTGAGGAAGCGCTCGACGAGCTTTCTGTCCTGTTCGGTTTCGATATTCTTAGCTACGCCTTTTCCGACTGTTTTCATAGCAACAAGTCCAATGCCGGCCTTGTGACAGGCATCAATCGCGGCGTTGAGCTTTTTGTCCTGCATCAGGCGGAAGTTGTAGCTTGTCATTATGACATCAATCCAGTCGAGGTTAGCTGCGAAGTTGAGACATTCTGTCATATTTCCATGTGTGGTGAAGCCAAAGAAGCGTATGAGCTTTCGCTGCTTTGCGTTTTTGGTCCAATCGCGCAGTTCATTGTTCAAACGCTCAGTGCTATTGATACCGTGCAGATAGTATAAGTCGATATACTTTGTGTTCATCCTCTCAAGAGATGTTTGCAGGCGCTTTTCAACATCAGCCATTGTTTTTGTACCCGAGGCCTTGGAGGTGATGAAGAGTTTCTTTCGTACGTCCGGGTTTTTCTTGAGGAATTTGCCGACGCCAAGCTCACTGTTTCCACCTGAATAGGAATATGCGTTATCCCAGTAAGTAACGCCAAACTCAATAGTCTTTCTCAAGACGAGCTGTTTGTCAAAAGCATTGAACATCATCCCGAGCGCCAGGCACGGAACTTCAACGGGCACCTTCTTTCCGGACTCGGTTAGCTGTGTCAGCTTTCCGAGCCTGCGTTTGGGCACTTGTGGGAAGCTGGGCTGTTGTGCTTTTTCCGGAGCATTTGGCTCGCTCCGGGCGGCTATTGCCTGGGCCGAGGCAAAAACAGAACCTAACCCCGCAGCGCTAATTGTCTTGAGAAAATTTCTTCTGTCGATTTTGTTTTGTTTTTCTTTCATCATATTAAACTCCAAAAGTGACAATGGTTTAAGTTGTGGCGGCCGTCAGGCCAGCTTTCCGACTGCCTCGGCGACCAGCTTTCCTATTTCGAGATGTTGAGGGCAGCGGGCCTGTGCCGCACTGTAATCGGTACCGGCAAGTTTGTCTCTGAAATGTTCGGGAATTTCAGCGAAGAGCTTTCTTGCCACTTCCTTGTCGCTATAACTGTTATAGTACATCAGGTATCGCATAACGTCACTGACACAGGGCATATCGGGCAGGGCGGAGTCGCAGATGTGGGCGCAGCCGGCACAATAACCGCTGCAGGTTTCCTGAGCAACTTTCCTGAAAACGTTCATATCGTGCGATGTAAGCGTGGTTTTATCGAGCGCGACGGCAACATTTGAAGTTAAAAGGGCGACATTCTGCATTCCTACGCAAGCGGAGCAGATTCTTTTGTCGGTGAGGACGGCCTTTATCTTTGCCTGTGCGGCGGTGAAGCCTCGTTTGATAAAGTGGTCGGTGAGTTTTTTGTCTCCTTCGGTTTCTATTTTCTTGACCTGTCCTTTTCCCTGGACTTTCATGGCGATAAGGGCGATGCCTCTTTTGTGGCAGGCGTCAATTGCGTTGCTCAGCTCTTTGTCCTGCATATCGCGAAAATTGTATCGGAGCATTATCGCGTCAATCCAGTCTAATTTAACTGCGAGCTCAAGATATTCGGTCATATTCCTATGTACGGTGAACCCAAAAAATCGGATGAGGTTGCGCTCTTTCGCGTGCTTTGCCCAATCCCGCAAGTCATTGTTCAAACGGTCGGTTTGCTCAAGCTCGTGAAAATAGTATAAGTCGATATAATTTGTGTTCATTCTCTCGAGAGACGTCCGGAGGCGATGTTCCACGTCGGCTATTGTCTCTGTATCCGACGCCTTGGAGGCAATGAATAATTCCTTTCGGACATCGGGGTGCTTCGAGATGAATTTGCCTATACCAAGCTCACTGTTTCCCTGTGAATAGTCGTAGGCTGTGTCCCAAAAGTTGATACCGTACTGAAGAGCCTTTCTCAAGAGGATTTGGCTCTGGGTGTCAACGCGGAATGTCCCGAAAGACAGGGCCGGGACTTCAAGAGGGACCCTTTCCCCCGACTTGCTTAGCCGGGTCAACTTTCCCAACCGGCGTTTGGGCACCTGGGGCAACTTGTGCTCCGGCACTTTTTCCGAAGCATCGGATTGGCCCGGGGCAGGTATAGCTTTGGCCGAGGTAAAAGCAGCACCCAAACCCGCTGCGGTCACTGTTTTCAGGAAATTTCTTCTGTTGAGCCTGTTTTGTTTTTCGTTGACCACGCGTAACTTCGAAAAAGATAAAAGTTAAAGCAATAATTTTCTTTCGGCGTTTCTGCTTTCGCCTTCAGCGGAGACCCTTATAGCTCTTTTACCGCTGACAGGGCATTCGTGTTCGCAGATTCCACAGCCAATACATTTTTCGATATCAATATAAGGTCTTTGCAGGCGGATCTGAATGGTAATTTTAGTGCCTGTGGGCGGGATTTCTTTGAATTTCTTCTCAGGAACAATTCCTATGGAATTTTCGGTATTTGCTATGATTTTCCTGCGTTCATCACCCTCAATAAGACAATAATAGTCGCCGGTGGCAAATTTGCCTGGCGAAAGCTCATTTTCAACAGTTCGTATTATTGTATCAGCAGCTTTTTCTACTGTCAAGGCGCCGACTCTGACGGTTTCAAAAAATTCGCGGGTGTAAATTGCCTTTGGGCTGAGCGGACAGTTTTCCTCGCAGACAATACAGGGCTTATCCATAGCCCAGGGCAGGCACCTGGAGCGGTCGATAAATGCGGTGCCGAGCTTGATTGGCCCGCGTTCGGCGAACTCGTCGAGCCCCAATTTTTCGGCAAGGGTAATCGGCCTGATGGCGGAGGTTGGGCAGATTTGGCCACAAGCGGTGCAGTTTAACTGACAGGCGCTTGAGCCGATTCGATTGTTGAGCACAGGTGTCCAGAGGTTTTCCAATCCGCCGGCGATGCCTGCGGGCTGAATAACATTTGTAGGACATATCCGCATACATTGGCCACACTTGATGCACCGCTTTAAGAATTGCTCTTCCGGCAGTGCACCGGGCGGCCGAATGACCTTATGATACCAATTGTCGCCCAACTTGTTGCTGAGCCTGACGACGGGTACGGCCAAGATGCCGGCGGCGAGTGAAATGACAAAGCCCCTGCGCGAGATGTCGGGGTCTGTCTGCTCACCTGCCAGTGAGGGCTTTGTTTGATAACCGATTAGCTGGTCCTTACAGTCCTGGCGGCAGTTAAAGCAGAGCACACACTCGGATATCCTTATATTTCCGGCCGGCTCGCAGGCACCTTCACAGGATTTCTCGCATAACTTGCAATTGACACAATCGCTTCGGTTTTTGCCAATTCTCCACACAGCAAATCTGCTGATTACTGCGAACAGGGCGCCTAAGGGACAAATGAATCTGCAATAGAACCGAGGGACGGCGAGGTTAAGCAAAACGGCGGTCAGGAATATCGCGAATATGAGCCATGCTCCTTCGTAGAAGCGGCCTGTTACGGAAACAAGGTTAGCGGCCCTATCAACGATGGGCAGTAATACGAGGTTGAAAGAACGGGTTATTAAGGGTATGGGGTCGAGCAGGCCGGTCTGGAGGGTGGCGGCGATGGATGGGAAGGCGGCCATAGCGAGAAAGAATACGAGGACGAAGTATTTTATGGACTGGGCCTTTCGGTATTTGTTGAGCCGGACTTTTTGGGCGAGCGTTTTTTTTCTGTGGGCCAGGAATCCGACAAAATGGTGCAACGAGCCGAAGGGACAGACCCAGCCGCAGAAGAACCGGCCGAGTATTATTGTCAGTACAACTGTTAGCAATGCCCATAGAAGAGGCCCGTAAAGTGCATGCTCGGTGAGTATTGTGCCGATTGCGACCAGTGGGTCGAGGTGCAAGAACCAATTGACGGGCCAGCCCCGCACCTGCCAGAGTTTGTCACCTACGGTGGCGACTATGCAGAACCAGACAAAAATCGAGAAAAAGAAGCCCTGGCTTATTCTTCTTACCGTTACAATTTTCATAATTACAGTTCTTAGCTTACCTCAGCGAATAAGGGTTTGAGCGATTTGTAGTCGGTAGTTCCTGCGCCGGCGTTTTGCGCTTTGGCAAGGTAAGGCAGGTCGGAGGGTTTTAGATGCAAGAGACGGCAGCCGAATGAATCGGCGGCCACATGGTCGCAGCTTGCAATCAGTGTATTTGCGGTTCTTAAATCTGAAAGTGAGCCTCCGGTAGGGCCATTTGTCATCATAACCTGAGTGCCGTCGAGTATTACGAGCGTGGGCGTTACCATCATCGCGAGCTCGGCGATGATAGTATTGATGTCCTGGTGAAAGATGTTGCGCCGTCCACCCAAAAGGCCATACCAGTTTTTCATAGTCATTGAAGCACCACTTCTGCTGTGGTCTTTAACGGGGGCGATGCCAATCAGTTTGTCTGCCTTGTTAAATGGCCCAAAGAAAACAGGCCAGTTTTTTATAAGTTTACCGCCAGCCAGCGTCGTATATTTGAACAGATTATCTTTCGGCAATACGACTTTAGCACCGGCCTGGGTCGCAGCTTTACCAATACCGCTTAAAGCAAAACAACTGGCCGGGTCGTTTATCGGGTTGTCGGTAACGATAACCTGCTTTGCCCCGGCCTTGAAGCACAGGCGTACCACTTCGGCCACGAGTACGGGATGTGCCGTAGCTGCCAGTATTGGCGGCGACGCGAATGCAACATTGGGCTTTATTGCGACGGTTTCGCCGGGCTTAACGAATCTTTCTATACCGCCGAGCAATTCTATTGCTTTGTCAACAGTTTTTACCCTGTCTGCACCTTTAACAATGGTCATTGTTTGTCCGGGTCGATGCGGTACGGAGAAGTCGGGTAGTTTCACAAGCTCTTCGGCGTCAATACGCGGCTTTGGGCCTGCGGGGTCATAGAGCAGATATGAAACGGTAGCGGCAGCGGCAATCGAAATTCCCGCTTTGGTCGCTCTTGCCAGGAACTGCCTTCGCGCTAATTCTTTATTATTCCGGTCGCTCATCGTTTGCTGAGTCTGTCACCTGAATGAGTTTGTTAAGAAGCGTTTCTACTACTTTTCCAGCCAGTTCTCGGTTTTCCGCTTCGTGAACGCCAGCAACGAACGGGCCTGTGACAAATAGTATTTCAAGTGTGCCATAGAAATCAACAGATCTGGCCTGTGGATTAGTTGTTGGAATGTCTTTGCCGCCATTACTTAACAGGAACTTATGATATTCGTGGAAAAGTCTCGTTGCATCTTCAGGCGAGCTGCGCCTGGTCAAAAAGGCAGTTATAATCTGGTCTGCGAACCGATAGCCGGCGGCAAACGTATCGGTCAGTCCTTCAAAGCCGAAGGCATCGGTCAGATAAAGCTTGATACTGCCAGGGACTAAATTCTCTTGAGGGAAAAAGGCGAGCTCGGGTATGTCTGGCTTGTCAATGACTAAATTTGCCTGGATTTTCTGAGCAGTTTCTACGATTGCCCTGGACAATTGGGTCGATTCAGAGGAGCCGACCAGCTCGATGTAATATTTGCCGTGGGCAAAATAGAGAGCGTTGCTGGTTTTATAGCCAAATTGCATATCGGGTAAACCGTGGACCTGGGGTCTTCTTTGTGTACTGTAAACAGAAAATGCGTTTCTGGTGGTAGTCATATCATAAACATAAAGCTCGAAGAACAAACTGTCATCGTCTTTACTTATGAATCGGCGAGTCGATAGTACCTTGAATCCGGAGTCGAGATAAAAATCAGCTTTGCCATTAATCTTCTCATAGAGATTTTCAGCAGTGTACGTCTGAATCCCGGAAAATGGTTCGAATTCTGAAGGCGTCAGAAGGCCCAAAGGCGTTTTTTCTTCTTTCTCCCGGGCTAACAGCTCAGCGGCGGTTTTGTCTATACCAAATCGGCTCATATCCGTGTCGAACTGCCTGAGGAATACGCCGACTGCGATAAGAACAAGAATCGCTAACAGGCAGAAGCCTATAGTGGATTCGAGACGCTTTGCCCGGCTGCGCACCGCACTCATTGGCCAAACTCAAATAATGGTAATTTAGTTGACCTTAAGACCTGGAGGTATTATAGTCTTGGCAGTGGCTTTTGTCAATAATTTGTCAATAATTAGCCCGGCTGCGAGGGGTTAGTCGTTGACGAGGCTGCAGAGGTAGTGCTATAATAGGCCTGTGCAGGAAAAAAGGAGACTGAAATGATTGAATATATGCGATATATGGTGGGGTGGGGAGGAATACCGGGTGGATGGGAATGGATTGTTATCCTTGTCGTCGCACTGTTGATATTCGGCAAGCGGCTGCCGGACATTGCCCGGAGCGTCGGTAAGAGCCTGACTGCGTTCAAGAAGGGTGTTCATGAAGCTGAAGAGACGAAAGATGAACTGGTAGATGAGGTCAAGAAGGTCAAGGACGAGATAGTAAACGAGACCAAGGACGCCGCTGGTCTGGACGAGTCCACTACCAACGACTAATTCAGCGGGTTTTGAGCTTACCAATTGAAATGGTCAAGAGCAATAAGAAGAAGGACCTGCCTGATTCCACAATGAGTCTGGGGAACCACCTTGAGGAATTGCGTGCGAGGTTGATTCTGGCGATAGCCGGGCTGGTAATTGGAACCATCGTCTGTTTTTTCTTCGGAAACGAAATAATCACCTTCATACAAAGACCCTATAACGATTTGAGGCCTGAAGACCCACTGATCGTTCTTGCGCCGGCGGATGCCTTTATCGGGTATTTGAAAATATGTATGATTGCGGGTCTGATCGTTTCATCACCGTGGGTTTTCTATCAGTTATGGATGTTCGTGGCCGCGGGACTTTATACGAAGGAGAAACGGTTTGTGCGCCTGGCAGTTCCTTTTTCAGTGGCTTTGTTTGTCACGGGGGCTCTGTTTTTTCTCTACGTGGTAGCGCCGATTTCAATTGCTTTTTTTCTGAAGTTCGGCGAATTCATCAACGTCGAGGATGACTGGACGTTCCAGAAATACGTATCATTTGTAACGATGCTTATGCTGGTCTTTGGAATAGGTTTTCAGACTCCGATAGCTATTTTCATTTTGAACAGGACAGGCCTGGTTTCAATCCGTGGGCTGCGGAGGTCGAGAAAGTACGTGCTGCTGGGTATCTTTGTGGTCGCAGCCATGGCGACTCCACCTGATGTCATTTCTCAGGTAACACTGGCACTGCCTTTGTATTTGCTGTTTGAGTTAGGGATACTGCTGAGTTACTTTGTAGATCGCAGGAAAAGGTCACGGTGAATCGTGAACAGAAAGGAATACAGTTATGGAGGCGAAAGTGAGCAAGTCTGACCTTAGGCGGGACATTGAGGATTTTGTGAAGGGGAGCTTTGCGCCGCATTTTGACCGTCTAAGAGGAAGCTTCAAAACGGACCCGCTCTGGCATCGGCTTGGCGAACTGGGCAGCGAACTGTGGCTAGATACGGGCAGCATCGAGGATTCTGAGGCGCTGTGGACGCGGGAGTTTTCGGCGCTGACCACGAATAATACTTTGCTTAATAGAGAAGTCCAAACAGGGCGATATGATTCGCTGGTTTGCGAAGCAGCGCAGATGCTTGGAGGATACGCGCAGCTTTCAGAACAAGAGCGGATACTTGAGATTGCCTTTATTCTCAATGCCTGGCATGGCCTGAGGCTTGTGGAGAAATTTGATGCATACGTTTCTGTGGAAGAGCACACTGCTGTTGCGCATAATGTTGAGCAGGCGGTTGATTATGCTCGCCGGTATCATGGTATTTGTCCGGAGCGTTTTATAGTAAAGATTCCTTTTACACCTGCCGGTCTTTTAGCTACACGTAGAGTCTCAGCGGAAGGTATTGCTGTCAACCACACGCTTGGTTTTTCAGCGAGGCAGAACTATGTGATAGCCCGAATAGGTCGACCGGCTTATGTTAATGTCTTTCTGGGCCGCTTGAACAGTTTTGTGGCAAGCAACGGGCTTGGTGACGGGACGTATGTTGGCGAAAAGGCGACGCTGGCCTCACAAGGTGCGGTTGCGAAACTGCGTGAGATGAATTTGACGCAGTCGCGACAGATAGGGGCGAGCTTCCGTGCAGGTGTACAGGTTCGGGATTTGGCAGGTATTGACGTGATGACCATACCGCCGAAGGTGGCCGGTGAGTTCCTGTCTATGGGGATGAGGCCGGCGCAAATCATCGACAAGACCGCTGCCGAGTATAAGCCGGGTTTGAATAAGGAGATTGACGCCGAAGCGATAAGGCTGGATACACTTTGGGATATCGACGAGGACGTGGTTGAGTGTGTAGATGCACTGGAGAAAGAGAGACTGGACAGTTTTACGCCGGACGACCTGATAGATTTTTTCAAAGAGCATAACTGCGCGGATGTGCTGGTCCGCTGGAGCGATTCTCAGATTGAAACGAGCACAGCCGAAGGTAAGATTCCGCAACTTGAGAACTGGCGGGATGCCCTTGCGGACAAATCGATTGGGCTTGACAGTCTGATAAATCTGGCGGGTTTGAACAGTTTTGCGACCGACCAGAAGGCAATGGATGAACGGATTCGTGAGGTCCTGGCCAAAGAGGGGCAAGAGTAAAACAGAATACAGAAGACAGAAAACAGAAGACAGAAGACAGAAGACAGAAGACAGAATACAGAAGACAGAAGACAGAAAACAAAAGACAAAAGACAGAAGACAGAATACAGAATACAGAAGACAGAATACAGAAGACAGAATACAGAAGACAGAAGAAGGCAAAAGGCGGCTTTTTTACTTCTTGCCTGCTTTGTGTATATCCTGCAGAGAAATGTTAACGCTAATCAACACAAATATGATGACGCCTGCGGTGGGGCCGATTGGTCTGGACTATATTGCAGGGGCCGTCAGCAAAGCAGGGATTAAGGTGGACACAGTTGACTTGTGTCTGGTTGATGAGCCGTTGAAAAGTCTGCAGGGTTATTTTGCAACCAACAGCCCGCAATTAGTGGGGATTTCGTTTCGGAACGTGGATGATTGTTTCTGGCCGAGTGCTGAGTGGTTTGTGCCGAAGCTGGCTGACAGCATAAGTACAATACGAAAAATGACTGATGCGCCAATTGTGATTGGCGGAGTGGGCTTTTCCATTTTTGCCGAGCGAATTGTCGAATATACGGGTGCGGACTTCGGGATTCGCGGTGACGGTGAGGGGGCAATAGTCTCGCTCCTCGATGATCTGGATGGGGCAAGAGGCTTTGAACGTGTGGATGGGCTGATTTGGCGTGGCGACGGTGAGATTTTCAGTAATCGTCCGGCCTGGCCCTCGCCGCTTTCACTGCCGAGCAGCCGTGACGCAATTGATAATCAGGCGTATTTCAAAAGAGGAGGCCAGTGCGGTCTTGAGACTAAGCGCGGCTGTAACCGCGAGTGCGTTTATTGCGCCGACCCTCTGGCTAAAGGTACGCAAATCAGGCTGCGGGCGCCTTCGGAAGTGGCGGACGAGGCGGAAGCATTACTGGCCAGAGGAATAGATGTATTGCATTTGTGTGACTCTGAGTTCAACATTCCCCGAAGTCACGCATACGCGGTGTGTGAAGAGTTTAATCGGCGCTCGCTTGGGGGACGTCTGCGGTGGTACACCTATATGGCGGTGGTGCCTTTTGATGCTGAGCTTGCTGAGGCTATGAGCAAGGCGGGCTGTGTTGGTATTGACTTTACGGGTGACGCGGGCTGTCCTTCAATGCTGAATATTTATCGTCAACGGCACTTAAAAGAAGACCTTGAGTCGGCGGTGCGTTTGTGCCGGGCGAACGGGATGAGAGTTATGGTAGACCTGCTGTTAGGTGGGCCGGGTGAGACGCGGGAGACAGTAACAGAAACAATCGATTTTATTAAACAAATCAACCCTGACTGTGCCGGGGCTCCGCTGGGGGTCCGAGTTTATCCGGGTACCGAGATGGCGCGCATAGTGGCAGCCGAGGGCGCAGCAGAGACAAACCCTAACATCCACCGAAAATACGGTGGTGCCGTGGATTTTTTCAAGCCGACCTTCTATATATCTGCATCGTTGGGCGAGCGACCAGGCGGGCTGGTTCAGGATTTAATCGCCGGCGATAAAAGGTTCTTTGGGCCGATGGAGGAAGTGCAGTTAGAAACGTCTGAAGGCACTATGTCCAGTGACCACAATTACAACGATAACGAACGGCTGGTGCAAGCAGTCAGCGCCGGTGCACGAGGCGCGTACTGGGATATTCTACGTGAGCTTCGGGGGAGCTAAGCGGCTTACGGCAGGATATAGTTACGGTCTGTAAGGTTTGCTCAAACTTCGGGGTTTTTTGAAAACAATTTTCGGGGGACGATTCGCTCAAGGTGCACTCCTTGTGTATGACGATATAAGGGGCAGTTTTTAAATTTCTATAAACCCTTATTACACAAGG
>Ga0114930_10001341_pt1 | contig 23667 bp, 27 predicted proteins | sample AnhtaG_FD_87300 | JGI IMG/M metagenome (GOLD analysis project Ga0114930, IMG submission 87300) | Deep subsurface microbial communities from Anholt, Denmark to uncover new lineages of life (NeLLi) - Anholt_01485 metaG | ecosystem: Environmental > Aquatic > Marine > Oceanic > Sediment | place... | reverse complement strand
GGGTACTGCGAGGCAAGGGCACCAAGAAGGACGCCAAGAGCGCCGCCGGAAGCGCACTCACGCAGCGTCCTGACAGGAAGAGCAGAAGCAAGAGATAGGAGCCCGGCAGCGCGGGCCTTAGACGCTGTGGGGTGGCAAAACCTGTGGGGTGCCAATATTCCATCCGTATCTAGGCATTGACACGCTGAGCTGTCTGGGCCAGCCTTGAGGCACCATGTCCTCATGGTGTGCGGAGACTCCAGGCCTGGAGACTACGGACACAGGCTCTCACAGGGAATGCCATCGTTGTCTCCGTCGAGTCTGTTGGGATCGCCAGGACAGGCGTTGAACACCGCCATGACCTCGGCACACGTACTGAAGTCCGAGCAGTTGTACTGGTCCACCGAGCAGTCGATGCCATCAGGTGGAGGCGTTGGTGACGGCGGGGTCAGCGTCGCTGTGGGAATCGGCGTTCCTTCGGAGGGAACGGTGGGCGTCACTGTCGGAGCAGGAGGCGGCGGGGGAGCCCCGCCGGTGCTGATTGAATAGGTGCTGCAGTCAGATGTTAGGACGACCGTGCCGTTGAGGTCCGTCCGGTAGACCGTTGCCCCGTGGGCGGCGAGCCTGCCCAGCGTCTCCTGGGCCGGGTGACCGTAGGTGTTGCCAGCGCCGACGCTGATCACGGCGTCAGTCGGAGTCACCGCGTCCAAGAAGGCGTCCGTGGTGGAGGTCCGGGACCCGTGGTGGCCCACCTTGAGAACATCGGCGTCTAGGTCCACCGAGGGGTCGGCGAGCATGCTAGCCTCGCTGTCCTCGGTGGCATCTCCTGTCAGGAGCACGTCTACAGAGCCGCACGACAGGCGGAGCACGACGGAGTCGCCATTCGTATCGCCTGTCAGCGGCTCCGCCGGGTGGAGGACTGTGAGGGTCACCCCGCCGTACTGGGTCGAGTAGCCTCGCCTGATCTGCCGCTCCACCGCCCCTTCCATTCCAACCGCACCTGCAAAGTCCTGGTAGGCCTGGGTTCCGCTGGTAGCCCCGTTCGTCCAAACCTCCAGCACGTCGTACTGCTCGAGGACCTCATCCAGGCCCCCAATGTGGTCAGCATCCGGGTGAGTGGCCACCAGGAGGTCGATGTCTGGCACCTCCTGTCCGGCCAGATAGGGTAAGACCCTGGAGCCGCTGCGCCCGCCGTCTACCACGATGTCGATCTCACCGACCTCTATCAGTGTCGCGTCCCCCTGGCCCACGTCAATAAAGTGCACCGTGAACGTGGGGGGCGTTGCAGGTGGCGTGCCGGTCGACTCCGGGGTCGGACTAGGACCTTCAGCCGATGCGGCGACGCAAATCCACACCGCGTCCAGGAAGTTCACCGTCAGCAGGTCGCTGGCCTGAGGCGCTGCCGGAGAGAAACCCTCGAACTTCTTCTGGGCCGCGTCGTAGCGCCACATCGAGTCGAGTGATCCGGCGGGGGTCACTGCCTGCACCACTGTTTCGCTGGCAGTCCCATCGGGAAAGGTCAGGGCGATGTTATTGCACCCCGGGTAGAGCTGCTCCGTGCCACCAGGGGACGGCAGCGTGATGCTGGCGACCGGCTGTGCCTGAACAGACAACCCATGAGCGGCCAGCAACACGAGGACGCCAACCAGTAGCGTTCCCAGGAGTGCAACCCATTGCCTGTTCATCGCCGCCCTCCTAGCGATGCTCCCAAGAATTAGGACCCAATGGGGGAAACCGGAGCCAGCTTACTCCTGGCCGTGTAGGATGTCAACGCTGAGCAGGCGTAGGCAGCGAGGCTCACGGGCTTGTGCAGAGTGTCGATGCAGGGTATCGTCTCTAGCGAGCCCTAACGAGAGTAGGGATGTGTGAAACTGTCCACGAGAGCACCCCCACCTTCACTCAGCAGACCGCCACCCTCAAGATCCTGGGCGGCGACGTGCTGTGTGTGGGGCGCTGAACTTACTTCAGCGTAGTGCACACAACTTGATACTTTTGGCCCCGAAAGTTGCTAATTGCGAGGAATTAGCAACGGGAGTTGCGAATTGCGGGAGATGATACTATCATTCGTGTCATCCCTAAGCGAATTTGCCCCCAGCCTGAGAGAGAAATCGTTCAATCGCAGGGACTACGAGAGTATTCTCTTAGTGTCCCTCAAAATGTCCGCCTTCCGCGGATTCGCCCCGAAGCTAAAGAGCAAACGCAAAATGTCCGGCCTGGTGTCCCCGGGGGGCCTGTAAAATCACTGTATGGATCTCGGGAAATCTTCGAGGTGCTGGCATGGATTTTACGCGCCCGAGGGCCTGTAAAATTGCTACCGGCGTTCTAGCGATTCCCTAGAGAACCGGCATCGAAAATACAGGTGCCTTCCAGCGCACACTCAACTGCGGCCGGGATCCGTGTCGCTGTCCCAATCGGTAAGCACACCGGAGGTGTAGTCAATCTCCGCAGCGTCCAGGCCAGCGGTTGCCCAGCTAGGACAAGGAGTTCCCTTGCCTGCTCCTGCTTACCTCCTCAGCCCGCCGTGATGCCTCGCCCGGCCGGGCTAAAGACCTCCCTGAATATCTGCCAGTGTTCCTCTGCCCCACACCAAGCCCCGTCGAGAACTACCTTGTACAGTTTCCATCTCTCGGCGAGTAGCGGGTCCAGGTACTTAGCTACTTCGAGCTCGAAGTCGATTGTCTCCCCTGACCCCAGGAACCCGATGTCCACGACCCTTCCTCGCTGCCAGTACACGCGCGACCCGATTCCCCTAGTGGTCCCCACCTCGACAAAGGCTCGGAGCTCACAGGCGGAGAAGCGGGACGTGTTCCGAAGTGACACGTCAAACTTGCTCCAAACGCCGCGACCCACGAGCCTAGCTGGAGGCACCACATCAACTAGCAGGTAACGTTCCTCGAACACGTCTGGCTTCGCCACTGGTGGTGGCTCCTCGGATGTACTTGACTCGGCCACGCATAACCACACCGCGTCCAGGTAGCCCACGGTCAGCAGATCGCTGGCCTGCGGGGCAGCCGGAGAGAAGCCCTGGAACCTGCCCAAGGCAGCGCTGAAGCCCCAGATCGCCTGGACAGTGCCGGCAGGGCTCACCGCCTGAGCCACGGCCTGGCTAGGCGTCCCGTCAGGGAAGGTCAAAGCGATGGGGTTGCACCCCGGGTAGAGTTGCACGGTGCCGCTGGGCTCCGGCAGCGCGATGGTCGCCAGGGGCTGCGCTAGGACCGAGCCTTGAACAACCAGGGCCAAGGCAGCGCTGGCAATGGTAAGGATGACTGTTCTCACGCTTTTCTCCCCTCTTATGCCCCGGCCGCCACATAAGGAAGGCCCAGGGGCTCAGTCGCCGGAGCGGGTTCACGTATAGTCTCGGCAAAACCCTAGGCTTGACTACCCCTCCGCTCACGCCGCCCCGACCGAACTTCAGGTACGGCACCAGCCTCCGCGCCACCGCTTTGCACCTGGCGCGCGGAATGCTCCAGATCGGCTAAGGAAAAGGCTAGTGAGGAAGGAGGAATTCGGATGGCAGAGCGCACGCCGCTAGTCCCTGGCCGAAAGTTCCAGGGCAAGTACAAGGGGGAGGAGCACCACGCTGAGGTTCGGGAGGATGGCCTCGTCTACGTCGACACTCCCAGCGCTGAGACCCTCGGGGGCTTCCGGTTCCTCTCGAAGGCTGGGAGCGGAAACGCGGCCCTAGCCCTTTGGTCGCTTGGGGCTGGTCAGAAGGTGGCGGCGAACTGGGTGAGTAGTCCGCCGAAGAGTAAGACGACTCCGCTGCCAAATACAAGGGCGCGAAGGCGGTCTGGTCCCTGGAGCAGCCTTGAAGCGAGTAAGAGGAAAAGGCGGACAGGGCTAACGAGCGTGACGCTCACGACCAACAGAACGTATGCGGAAGGGCCAAATGGGACGATCAACGCGATCAGCACGCCCAAACCTATCCTCGGCCAACTGACAGGCCAGAATCCTGTGACGCGCCTCGTCGCACTGTCGTCCCTCTCACGTAGCTTAAGATACACCGCGAGCAGCATCGACGGGACAGCGAGGAGGGGGAAAACCAAGGCTCCGCCGAATAGCAGCGCGCCCGCTATCAGGACAGCGCGTGGAACACCGACATCCCAGACAGTGAGGGCGAGCATGATAGCCACAAATGCCCCGCCGTAGGCAGCAGCAGCAAGTGCCAAGGACAGAAGAATTGACAGTGGCTCGCGCTTCTCCAACCAACCTTCCAGCACCCGCTCGGCTCGGCGACACCGCTGCTCGCCGAGTATCTCCGGCGCGATGAGGATGAACGACACCGCCTCGGCGATTATCCCCGCGCGGCCTACCCATTCGCTGTCCATGATGGCGGGAGTAGCATACCAGACGAGCCCCTGCCCTCGCGCGTCAGCGGCCGCATCGTTCCGGGCCACGAAGGGGCGGCCATGTGATATAATCGCCCCATCTCGCGTATCAGCCCTAGATTCCGCGAGAGGGAGGGGAGCATGATGCGAGGCCTCGCGCTCCGGGGGAAGTCTCCAACGCCGCCTAGTTGATCAGTGTCACGAAGGGCTTCCCCAGCGTGCCCGAACGGGGACAGGGCGGCTTCCTTGTTCAACAGGGGGACAATTCGAAATGACGCGTGAGCTAGCCGAACTCCTCTCGAAGCGCACCGGCGCACGGTTCTGGCGCGCAGACCTGCACGTCCACACCCCGGCATCCGCCGACATCCATGACAAATGGCGAAACGCCCAGCCGAAGGACGTAGTAGAATGCGCGCTCACGAACGGCATCGAGATCATCGCAGTGACCGATCACAACTCGGCAGACTGGTGCGACCGGGTTCGAGAAGCCGCCGAGGGAGCCGCGCTATACGTCTTGCCCGGCGTTGAGGTGACGACTAGCGAGGGGCATCTGCTGGCGATCTTCGATACGGACAAGCCAGCGGCGGACATCGAGGAATTTCTAATTGAGGTCGGCATCAAGCGGAAGGACTTCGGCAACCTCGAAGCCATCAGCAGCGTGGACATGATCTCGCTCGCTGAGAAGGTGGAAAGCGAGGGCGGGATCGCTATCGCCGCGCACGTGGATCGGAGCAAGGGCTTCTGGGAGATGATGGCTAAGTCGGGCGTGAAGCGCCAGAAGATTTATGCATGCCCGTACCTTCGAGCGTTTGAGATCGTCGATGCCAAACAGCGCGACAACTTCCTGAACGGCAGGATAAAGGGCTACCCGCGACAGGTCACCTGCGTCCAGGGTTCGGACTGCTGGCCGTCCGGCGCGGACAGGCACCACCTCGACTCCATAGGGCACCGCCATTGCCTACTCAAGATGGATCACGTCTCGCTCTTCGGTCTTCGTCAGGCTCTCCTCGACCCGCTTCTTCGCGTTCGATTCATGGACGAGACGCCGCCGGAGCCGCCTCTTGCCATCGAGGGTGTATGGGTCTCCGGTGGCTTCCTTGACGGGCAGAAGCTCCGATTCAGCGACGATATGTCCTGTCTCATCGGTGGGTCAGGTTCCGGCAAGTCCCTGACGGTCGAGCTTATCCGCTTCGCCCTCGATCAGCAGGTGGACGCGAGCGTCTTGCCAGACATCGCCGAGTCGTGCAACAAGCTCATGTCCTTCGCGCTGCGCGACTACAACACCGTGTACGTGCTGCTTCGCAAGGGTGAACAGCACTATCTAGTGGAACGCACATGGGCAATGGGCGACCCGCAGCCGCCCGTCGTCTCTAGGGTCATCGGCGAGAATGTCGAACAGATCGACGAACCGATACCAGTGCGGAGCTACTTCCCGATCAAGGCATTCAGTCAGGGCGAGATCATTGAGTATTCTAGGAAGCCTCTTGCTCGTCTATCGCTGATCGACGACCTGATTGACATCGACCAGGAGCGCCAAGAGATCGAGGGTGTGAAGTCTGCCCTTCGCAGGAACGCGGCTGACCTCATCCAGAAGCGTAAGCTCCTCAAGCAAGAGCAAGAGAGGTTGGAAGAGCTTCCGGGGATCAAGGAGGAAATTGCCCGCCTCGAAAAGCTGTTTGATCACCCCCGCGTGAAGGAACAGGAGTCCTGGCAGACGGAGGAGGCAGCACTGGAACGGGCGCGAGAGCTAATGCAGGACTTGGTCGAGGCGGCGGAAGGCGAGTTTCCGGCGCTGTCCAGTCCGCTTGTCCAGGATAAGGACGCATGGGAAGGTACGCCGAACCGGGACCTAATGGAGCGCGTGGCGCAGATCGGTCGAGAAGCCAACGATAAGCTACGCACTGCCAAGCAGCGTCTACTCAAGAACTTGACGGGGCTGAAGGAGCGTCTTGGCGAGGTGCGAGGCGTCTGGGATACGCGGTTTGAGGAAGTCGAGCGGGAGATCAATCGTCTCTTGCAAGAGCAAGATCAGGCAGGGCGGGGGCTACGTGCGCTGCACGGCAACCTGAGGCGCTCCCGCAAGACGGCCCAGCGCCTCCGAGACCTACAACAGGAGATAGACCAGAAGAGGAAGCCGGAGATCGACCGCATCGAACAGGAGCGAGGAGGCCTGCTGGACAGGCTTCAGAAGGCTCGAAGCGCCATCAGCGCTGAGCGACGTGAGAAGGCGAATCAATTAGAAGCAACCTTGGGCAAGCGGGTCTCTATCGACATCCGTTCGGCGGAGCACAGGGATACGTACAAGCAACGGCTCGCAGATGTTGCACGCGGCTCGTACCTGCGCCAGACGGACATCGACAACATCGTTCGGCAGGTACATCCCGTTCGGCTGGTCACGCATCTCGTCGGGGACGGATTCGATTCCTTGGCGCAGGAGAGCGGGCTTCCGGCCAACGTCTTTGAGAAGCTCATGGAGTTCATCTCCGGCAACGACCGACTCGCTGATCTGTACGACCTTCAGATCGTAGACCTCGAAGATGTGATTACGATTCGCTTCGCTATAGACCCCAAGACCTACCGTGACCTAGAAGCACTCGCCCACGGGCTAAAGTGCACCGTCGTGCTCATGATCGCGCTCGCCGAAGGGGACTTCCCACTACTCGTTGATCAGCCGGAGGATGCCCTCCACGCGCCCTGGATTGAGGACTACATCGTAGCGAGCCTGCGCGGTCGCCGAGGTACACGACAATTCGTCTTCGCCACTCGGAGCGCGAACGTTCTCGTGTCCTCGCATGCTGAGCAGGTGATCGCGCTCAAGTCGGAAGCCGAACGGGGCTGGGTCGACCGGACTGGCGCGCTCGACCACTTCGACACGCGAGATGTGGTTGTCTACCACCTTGAGGGAGGCGAGGGCGCCTTCGTGCGCCGACAGGAGATATACGCCCTTGAACTTCCCGAACGACGCTAGACGGCAGTCCGGCGCACCGGCACCGCTCCCCATTTGGCGATCTTGCGTAGCGTTCAGTCGTGGTGTCACTGAGCATCCTTGTGTAGCCGCACTCCCGGCATCGGCCCCAGACTTTGTTTGGTGGGCCTAGACGTACCGGGTAGACGAGGGTCCTCCGCCGGTGGCACTTGCAGCACCATACGCTCTTGATTTCTTGCATGATGCGCCTCCCTTACTCTGTTTCCACGTCTGGAGCCGCCCACTGTTCGATGAGCCAGTCGAGGTCTCCGCTGCTCAGCGGGCTCGAGTCGTCGGGGTCCATCGCCAAAAGGTCGGTGTACTCGTCGAGCAACTCCGGTGGGATGTTCTCGCCTTCGGTGCGGAGAATCTCTTCGCGTGCGGCGGTGCGGGCAAACTGCATCCGCGAGACGAAGGGATCGCCGGCCCCCAGCTCCGGCGGGGGCACACGGTAGTCCATGATCCGCAGTGGGGGCAGGCCGAGCATCTGGTTGATCTCATTCAACTCCCCAGAGATCGATTTCACATAGTCTACTTGAACCTCTGGGTCACTGAAGCTGTAGTACGTGTCCCAGATCTCGTCGCGGCGCAGCATGGCGAGGCGCTGTTCTGCCGTAAACGCTTCTAGCGGGGCCGCTTTGAACGGGTAGTGCTTCTGTATCTCGGGCAGTGAGCGGAAGTAGTCGCTGATGGCTGCCCTCTCGCGGCTGGTGAACGGCGAGCCGCTCGACACCAACGACATCCACAACTCGCGCAGGGCACGGGCCTTCTCAAACTCAACCTGCTCTGGTGTCCTCGGCCCCAGGCGCGAGGCAAGGTGGCTCTCTACATCGCGGCGGGTGAGGTTGGCGCCCCACTTCGCGTGTTGGCTCTCCAGCTTGGCCTTCAGCTCCTCTTGCAGGGCATCACGATCCTCCCAGCGCTCCTCGCGGATAGCCTTCTCCATAGCCCGGCTGTATTGGATGCGCAGGAGCATGTACTCTGTGAAGGCATTTTGCCAGCCTCTCTCGGTGTAGCCGCCCTCACCGTAGAGCGGAAACTGGTCGAGCCATTCCTGCTGGCGGATCACCAGATTGTCGTAGCTCTCGCCCGCAGCCCCCTCGTTGGAGTACCACTCGTTGCGGAGGGCGTACCACTCGTCGTCCACAGTGCGCAGCGCGTAGTTGCGTGGGGGGTGGAAGAAGGACAAAGTTGTGTCGCGGTTTGGGTACATACCCTCCACGATCTTCCGTAGGCGCGACTGCTCCGCACGGACAGCGGAGAACTCGGCCTCGTAGAAGCGAACCTCTTCGCGCGTCCAATCCGTTTGTGTCTGCTGGGCAAGGTAGTGGAGCTTGCCGGTAATGCCCTCCAGCGCACCTCGGAAGGGCTCCTCGACGATGCGTTCAAGGTCTTCGTAGAAGAGGGCGGTGTCGATGGCCTGTGCCTTCTCTTCGGGGTCGCTGAGGCCACTTACGACGGCACGACGCACCTCAAACTCTGGGTACTTCTCGTAGAACTCCTCAAGCCGTCCCTGCCGCGCGTACTCGGAATAGGCGGTGCGCAGGCCCGCGTAGATGTACTCCCCCTCGTGCATCCCACGAATACCACCAAGCGGATACCCGATCCAGGCTGTGGCGGCGCGCAGGAAGTCCACACCGCGCGCAGCCCGTGTCGCCTTGGCCCAGGCCACGCCCCTGTGGTCACGTACTGCCTCCCACGCCGCTCGGACCTGCGTCTCGTGGTCCTTGCCAGGCAGGAGCTCATCGGTGGCTGCCAGTGCCCAGACGGCGCGCTCGGCACGGTAGATGTCGAAGCCATCAGGTTCGAGGTTCAAGACCCTCCCCAACCACGGGATGGAGAAGTGGCCCTTGTCGGTGTAGGTGTACATCTCCTCCTCGGGGATGGCATCAAGGTCGCCCCCGTGAAGGAAGCGGGCGGTGAGAAGACCCGCGGCTGAGAGCGGGAAGCCATACGGCCCGCCGGAGAATTGCGTGCTGGCCCAGGCGTCGCGGTCGAGTAGCCCGGTGTTGCTCCCGATGATCTTCATGAAGGGGTTGATGGACACCATCGGCGCGTAAGACTCGGCGAAGTCAAGGAGAAGCCCTGCGGGCGTATTGTGGCGCCGCTCGTCGTCATAGAGATCCCTCCACTGAGCGAAGGGGAACATGACCGACAGTGGGTCCACAAAGTAGAGCGGGCTGAAGTTTGAATCGGCGAACATATCCGCCACAAAAGGCACGTTTCGCAAAGCCTCGTCCATCCCGGGTATAGGGATCGGAACGGCAAACTGGTATCGCATCGGCAGATCGTATTGTTCGACGAGCCTCGACGGGAAGAGAATGGCCTGCCAGATCCCCACGAAGGCACCCGGCTGTCGGGCTGCGCGGATACCCCAGTGCACAGCGGTTCGAGTCGGCCAGAAGAAGAAGGGGGCGAATGCCTGAAACAGGCGGTCGAAGCCGAACTGGTTGTTGTAGTTGAGCATGATGAAGTCCGTCTTCACCTGCGCCTGAGAGACCGCCTGCCGACTTGCTGCCTCCCAGTTGTTAACAACCTCCTGCGCAGCCTTACGCATCTCTGTAACGGCCTGCTCACGCAGCGGGGTGGCGAGGGCGAGCTCGCCCTTCTTCATGGCGGGCATCGCCTTCCTGAGCTCGCTCTTTAGAGTCGCTGCGTAGAGGTCTACTTCTTTGGCCAGCGGCCCGGCCATATCAAAGACCTGCTGTGCTGCCGGGGGATCATTCGCTCCATGACCGAAGAGGGCACCACGTGCCTTTGCGTTGGTCTCGTAGAGCAACTTGTTTGCCTCGCCGGCCGCCCGCCACGCTTCCTCGGTGCCTTCCCTCGCTGCATCCAGGAGGTTCGCCTGGTGCCGGCGGTGTGTCTTCGTCAATGCCTCGTACCAGTCGTCTACCAGCTTCGTGTGCGCCGTAGAGACCTTCGCAGTCTCGCCTCGGATGAATTCGTAGAGATCCTCGAAAGCCTTGTCCTTCGTGGCAAAGTAGTCATCCCACGCCTTCGCTAGGTCCGGCGTGAACTCGGCGATCTCATCGCCATGTCTGGCTGCCTGCTGGTACAGGCGGTTGATTCCTTCCCGCCGCCTCGCCAAACCCGCCGTGGCTTCTGCGCCGAGGTCATTGAACCGGCGAATCATCGGCCAGTTCTTGGGGTCTTTGTTCCACCCAGGGAACATGCCCCGCATGTGGCGCTCTACATGGAGGATATTGTCCGCCATGTCCTCAATCATCACCCGGTTGCTGAGACGGAGGCCGTCCAGGTAGCTGGTCGGGTTGCGTATCATGTTCGGTAGCCGGTTGATCTGGGCGAGCACGTCGGCAGCGCCGTAGTATTCCATGACGGTGGCGTCAATCATCCGCTCAAGCGACTTCAGGGTGCGCTTCCCGGCGATCACCTCGCCCAGGTGCGGCTGGAGAACCTCTTTGCGGATGGTATCCGCAAATGGCCAGATGTCATTCAGGGCAAGCCGAGCAGCCGCGTCATCCATGAGCCCAAGGCCCTCCGGCGGTGGGGCCTTGGCCCAGCGCCAAGCAACGTCACCCACGGAAAAACCTGCCTCCTGAACACCTCCGCGGACTTGCACCTCCAGCGCATTCACACGCTCCAAGAAGGCGGTCTGTGGGGTTTTTCCAGCAGGAACCGGGGTTACCCCGGTCATGAAGCCACGGTACTCATCAAGCAGCGCGTGTTCGATTCGCACGGCATCATCGGCGGACACGCCGACTTCTCGGAGTTTGGCGGCGAGGTCAGGCGCTGGCCCGCGTGCCACCATAGCCGGCACGGCCAACATCCCCGCCTGCTCCTTCAATGCGGCGAGGAATGCGGCCCGGCGGGCTGCTGCGTCGAGGCGACCCGCTGCATAGACGGGGTACATGATCTTATCGAGGTTGAGCCCAAAAACCCGGCGCGGCTGTTCGAAGAGGTGTCTGATGGGCTCCTGTACCTGCTTCCCCAACACCTCGAGAAACTCTTCCGCCCCGAAGTCCTTCTGGGCGATCCGTACCCCCAACCACTCGTGCATTCCGGTCTGTGAAGCCACGAATTGCTCCACACGGCGCGGCGTCAGTCCAGGGTGCGGGGCCAGTATTTCGACGAATTCGTCTGCGTAGCGGCCGCCCATCGGAAGGACGGTTGATACCTCGCCAAAGACAGACTTTGCGTAAAGCCGCGCTGCACGTATTGGGTTCCTCGCCATAGTCCACATGAAGGTTGTGAAGTTGTTTATGAGGTTAAGCTGTATGGCGAAAGCTGGGTTGTTGATGGTCACACTAGCCACCGCCTGGCGCATCCCTGCTGTAAAGGGCATCCAGCGGTCAACCAGGAAGCGCCCCATCGTCGTGTGTCTGAAGATGGTTCGCTGCGCTTGGACCATCGCAGTGTCAACGGATTCCAACAGGACGCCCTCAACCGTCTCGATGCGCGCGCGGCGCGTCAGCTCGGCAAACTCAGTTGCAGCGGTACGGAGCTTATCCCGCGAGCCGGCCACGCCAGCTTGGCGGACGCGGGTCCCGAGCTGCTGAAGTGGAGATCGTGCCTGCTGCCTCGCGCCCTTCGGCGCGGCGGCTATTAGCTCATCTCCCAAGGCCACAACACGGTGCGCCACAGCATCGCCCAACAAACCCCTACCCGCGCCGTGCTCCACTAACTCGCTAGCTATGTTTTGGAAACGACTGATGCCCTCCCAGAAGGGACTCTCTGTGCGCGCAGCGAGGTTCTTGGTAAGAGTGGCGCCAAAATCTCCCTTCGTTTTACCCGCAGCCCGCCGAGAGAAGTCAGCCAGTGCCGGGTCATCCAGTAGGTCAGGGAGACGCTTGGCCACCCACCCCTTTGGTTTCGCAGTGCGGAAGGTGTCTACCAGCTCATCGAGCATTCGAGAATCGCCTGCGGCCAGGGTGTCAACGATTTCGTCCATGTACGGCGAAACGCGAGCATGGAGCTGCCGCCGGGCTAGGCGTCCAAAAGCCCCGGGATCTCGCTCAAAAACAAAGCTGAGGGGGCCGCGCCCTGCTTTCGTGGCTTTGAGCGCGGCGTATGACACCTCTGGCATCCGCATGATTTGCAGCCAGGTGTAACGCCCTTCTGGCGCCGCAGCCTTGGCCGCCCGTGCCGCCGGGGAGAGGAATCGTGCGAAGCGTCCCGTTGTCGGGACCTTAGTGGCCGCCTTGACTGGCATACCCACCGTTAGCTGCGCGATCTTGCCCACAGGGAGAAGCCACAGCGGGTCATAGACTATCCAACCCACAACCTGCGCAATGCTTCCGGCCAGGCCGCCGGGCTGGTTCTCCTCAAGGTACTTTTCAAACTCCGCCCCCGCTTCTTCTCCACGCAGGCCGCCACGCAAAATCTCCTCGACCTTGACGAGGGCGTCTGCTTCGGCCCTTTGCGACCAGTCCGCGAGGTTGAGTCTATAGCGCCAAGCGTTCTGGCCCATCTGGAGGCGTAGGGTGGGGTCGGGAATGTCGTTGTATATGTGCCACCCTATTGTCTCCTCGACACGTAGAGGCATGTTGATGAGGCTCCAGGCGAAACGCTTGCCGCCGTCGAGTATTCTGCCGCCGAGATCGAGGATGGGGTTCTTCCACCGGCTCCCGCCGCCAGCCCCGGCTTTCTCTATGTCCTGCTCGACGACCACAGGCATCATCGCCAACGGGTCTGTCTCGCGCATGTAGAGCCACATCACGCGGGGGTTTTCGTCAATCACCCCCTGCATGAATGTGTCGCTGAGCATCCACGGATCCATTTTGAATTGTTGCTGGAAGGCGTTGGTGGCTAGGAGACTCTGGCCGGACTCGCTGAAAGGTTCCAGCGCGAGGTATGGCTGTTCACCAGCACGCTCCCCCAGCAAAGCCCGGGCCACCCAACCCTTGTCCTGCAACATTTCCAGGACGTACTCATCCCCGGGCTCGCGGCCGATGATCGAATCAATTACAGTGCGGGCCTGCTCTGGTGAACGCTTCTTCACCGCAGCCCGCGCCATCTCTCCGATGTCCTCTTCTTTGGGGCCAAACGGACGGTCAACGATGTCGAGCCAGTACAGAGCCTCCTCGACTCTAGTTTTGGCCCAACCGAGTGGATCAGGCATGTACTTTTACGCCTCGAACGCCCGCGGATATGCGGGGCTAATCCCCTCGGGGCGGCTGATATACTGCTTCAGCTCATTGCGCGTCGGTGGGCGGCCTATTTGCCGTTCAAGCTCGATACGCGCCTGGAAGATGGCCAGCTCCCGCGGCGAAGGTGACCTCCCCGCTAGGCGATAGAACTGCATCTCTGGCGTGATGCCCTCAGCGCCGTACTGCTGAAGACGCGGGATCAATGGCTCCGTCCCGGGACGCTGCGGCTGGTATCGTGCTTCCGTAGGTACACCACGCCCACCAGCCTGTAGGCCACCCAGGAATTCCCTGGTCTGCTCTACCATCTGACGACGTGCCTCGTCGGGCACTGCGCGTGTCTCGGCACCAGGCGCGGCACCAGGCGCGGCGCGCGGTGCTGTTGGGCCGGGCCGGTCTGCGGGGACCGACCCAGGAATCGGGCGCTGCACGGGTTGAACCCCGCGCTCGCCCATGCCCATCATCTCGCGGGTCTTCTGGACCTGCCTGCGCCTGGCGGCCAGGTTGGCTAGGGTGCTGCCGGCACCACCTTTGTCGGCCATTACAGTCCCTCCCTCAGTCTAGCCAGGCGCCCACGGCGCTCGGCGAGTTCCTTGAATAGGTCGTGTGCTATGCGTCCTTTACGAGATGGTCCGGCAGCCTGGGCCTCTGGGGCATCGTTACACATCCTACTTAAAAGGAGGGCCTGCCAGAAGTTGCGTACTGCCCTCGGCTTCGGGCGGGAGAAAAACCGCTGCATGAGTATGGCCGCGAGTCCAACAAAGGTGCCCATCTTATAGCCTCCTCGGCCGGCGAGGCCCGGCACCCGCGCCCGGTGTCGGACGGACAGACGGCATTTTGCCGGCCGTCCACAACTTGAGCTTCTCCGGTGCCCAAGCCTCCTCTAGGTATTCTGTGGGCGTGTAGCCCATAATCCTCTCCAGTTGTGGCCTCTCCATCAAAACCTCGGTTTCGAAGTACCGCTGCTGTGCCTGGCGTAGTGTCCCGATTTCCTGCTTGAGCTGCGTGGTCTCCTGCTCGCTGAGCGGCGTAACTACCTGACCACGAGTTTCTGCGCCGGTTGTGGCTGCCGTAGTGAGGCGATCCTCAAGTTCTTTGATCTTCGCGTCGATGGTTGTGGACACGACATCGCCCGGACGGCGCCCGACTTCACGCATGGCCTCGGCGCCACCAATGCCGGCCACCTCGAATGTCGGGCCACCGCGCCTCCCTATCTCCTTTATATACTCTGCGTAGAGCTCGGTGGGGTTTTCCGTCAGATATTCCGCCTGTGCCCAAGTCAACTGGCCCGCTGCTTCCATGCCCCCGATATATGTAAGGAACGAGCGAACCCAGGAGTCCACCAAGTTATCTGAGGCGGCGTACCAGCCTTCCTTCGTCTGGATGTCTACGTACCGCACACGTTCTTCCGCAGTCACCCGCTCCTCGGTTTCGACTCGCTCCGACACGAGATTTACAGCAGTATCACGGCTGAACGAGGTAGGTGCGCGGAGATAATCAAGAAGAGCCTGCTCGGTGCCCGAACGCTCCGCGTCGTCTAGTTCTCCCACCTGGGGCACCATCTCTAGTAGAATCTCGTTGTACCGTTCCGGGTCCGTCTCCTCGAAGTAGGTGAGAAACATGTGCGCCTGCGTTGCTTCTTCCGTAGAGACCTCTTCGGGGTGTTCAGTTGCCCACAGGAGCCACTGAATATACCGCCGCGCCTGAGTATCCCACGCCGTGGTGCCGGGCTCGTGGCATTCCCCCGGTGGAAGGCTGGGGGGTTCCCCGGATGGAGAGGGTGGCAAAGGCTGCCCGGGCGGTCCTGGGGGGCCAAACGTGGGTTCTGGTTTCGGGTCCTTCTCGGCCACGACTTCCTCCTAACGGTTCGTCGCCCAAGACGGCAGCTTCTCCCTGAGCCTTGCTTCCTGGGCGCTCATGGCTTCTCCTGCGCGTAAGGCGCGAGCAGTCGGGCCAGCTCCTTCAAGGCGAGCACTCGTGCCAGCCGAGCCAGTGCCCTGACCGACAAGGAACTATCGCCACGCTCCACACGCGACAAGTGGGCCGCGTCGATTCCTGCGGCCTTGGCCGCCTCCCGCAGCCCCAAACCCTGAGCCTGACGCACAGTTCGGAGGGGGTTGCAAGGAGGTTGGGTCGTCTTCACTGCACACCTAGTCTTCATAGTGCCCGAGTCACGCTCAACTACTAATCAGTATAGACACACTAACATTTTACCACGCCCGTTGCCCTAGTGTCAACCGAGCGGCTGACCAGGATAACTGGGATGTTGACTCCCTCACCACGCTGGGGTACAGTTGATGTGTGAAGGAGGAGGAGATGAAATTCCCGGTAGTCACCCCAAACCAGATCGTGGCGTCGAACCTGGCGAGCGCTCGTGCGCTGCGAGGATGGACCCAGGAGGAGGCGGCCGAGAAGCTCGAACCGTTCCTCGGTACTAGATGGTCGAAGGCCACATTCTCCGCCGCCGAGCGGTCTGTTGCTGGAAAGAGGGTACGTCAGTTCACCGCTGACGAGGTAGTTGCGTTTGCCTGTGCGTTTGAGCTTCCCATTGGCTGGTTCTTCCTACCGCCTCCGCCCGACCCCGACAGGCCCTTTGCGTTCGCAGGTATGACTCGCACGGAAGTGAGTTGGGAGGAAGTCGAGAGAAGAGCACGGGATGGTTCCTACGTACTCCCGGGCGTCTTGCCCTACGGTGCTTTGGTGGATCTGGTGTTTGCGATCACGGGAATGGAGGAGCGGGTGGCCGAGCTGCTTGAGTCCATCCCAGGCGGTGAGTCCACTGAGTATCAAAGGCGAATCAAGGAGTATGCTGGAACCGAGGCGAAGGCACTGATCAAGGGTAGCATAGGAGACATTGCTACCTGGGTGCGCAACCTCTCGGAGCTCGCTGAGTTCCTGAGCATCATCGAGGCCGTGGCGCTTCTCCCGCAGCCCGAGGTTGACAGCGGAATTGCGCCGCCAATCCAGCCCCTGCGCTGGAAGCGGGCAGGAGGGAAGGGGCGCAAGTGATGCCCGGCCACAAGGGCAGCAAGAGGGACGCCGAGGCCCTTCTCGTCCGGCTACTCCACGAGAGGGACACGGGGGAGACCACGCCGACGATACGTCCAACTTCCAACGGTAGGGCGCCGGCAGATCTTCTCTGGGCAACGCCTCGTTTACGCTTCCACCGGGTAGTAGGGCACCGGCAGGTCCTCCTTCGGCAGCGCCTTGGTCGGAGTGAAGGACTCGGCCAGCAATGTGCCTGGCGCTAGTCCAGTGCGGGACATGCCCGCGGGTTCGATGGTCCTATGAAACTCGCGCCACGGCCCGCCCGCGTACCCTATCAGGCGCCTGCGCACGTCCTCGGCGTCACCTTCGAACAGCTCGGCCCAACCGACCAGGATCACCGGGCGACCGCCATTCGAGCAGAGGCCATTGATGTCCTGGCGGGAGACGAACCGTTGGGCGTGCTCCAGGCTCTCGAAGACACAAACGCCCGCCGTAAACCCCGGCGCCACGGTAGTCTTGCCCACTGCGTATTCCAGTTGTAGGGACTCCTTTGGGTGCCCTTCGAGCCGCTGGTCGGCGTGGATGAGGGCCGACAGGAAGCGCCCTTGGTGCTTCCGCACTACTTTGTAAACCTCGTATGCCCCCTTGGGTGGTCGCACCTCTCACCTTCTCCCGTCCTCGCTTATCCTCACCCATCCTCGCTCTCACGTTTTGCACACTCCTTGCGGGGTCTACTTGACCCTACCTTCACGGCAACCTGTTTTCCCTAGCTGCCCCGACGCACTCCAAGGGGGATCTTTCTTAGAGCCTTGCGCATACGCTCCAGGGCATCTTGCGCTTTCTCTACGGCAGCCGTGCGCTCGGCGCGCTTTACCAGGTCCTTGCCACCTGTCGGTTCCCCCGGCCCCATGATGACGGTTTGAGCAGCACTGCCAAGGGCTTTCGCCAAGGCGAGTCCTGCGCCCTTCCGCATGGCGGGAAGCAACGCCCTTGCCACAGTCGGAGCGGCGACCGTACCGCCCAAACTGGCAATGCCGGCCCCCGCCAAGATCTGATGCGGGCCAGGCTTGCCACCGAACAAGCCAACGTCGGCGCCACCAACGTCACGCCTCAGCGGCTTTACCTGGCCTCGGAGGGCAGCGCGCATCCGGTAGAGCTCGCGTTTCTGCACTTCGGTCGGGCTCTTGATCTTCTGGAACGCCCGGAGGCGCTGTTTGATCTGTATCTTCTGGTCCGAGTTCAGCTTGTAGGTGCCCGCAGGGGTCCGCCCGTACAGCCGGCGGAGTTCTTCTGAAAGTGGTTCTGGTCTAACCACCGCGAGCTCTCCTTCTCACCCGCCGCGCCTTCTGCTTGATCTCCTCGAAGCGCCGTGTTCCTTGCGGTGTTGGGGTCTGCGTTGGCTCAGGTGCGCCTGCTCTTGGGGCAGGTGTTGGTGTGAGGTCTTTCTGCCACTGCGGGACGGGCTCCCTACCACCAAAGCCGAGGGCCTGTGCAGCGCGGCGACCGGCCGCCCTGGCTGCGTCAACAACCCCGCTGGGGGCCGCCTTTACCCAGCCGCGTGTCCGCCCAGCCCACGGGGCCTGAAGGCTACGACCAGTAGTCTCTTCAAAGATACTAGCGGCCAGCAAGGCGACACCCGCAGTACCACCCATGTACCTCTGGTAGGGCATCCGGGTCTTTGGGGATGCCTTCGCCAAAGACTGCCGTACCGCTCGTCGCGCCCTAGCCTCACGAATGGCCCGTACCCGAGCGAGAACATCAACTGGCTCCTTCTGCCAGGATGCGCGAGCCCGCTGGAGTCGTGCGACTTCTTGAGCGTGTTCTATTCTACCGTTTGACATGATTCACCTACCTCGACACGAAGGTCACAGGAGCGGCTTTCGCACATCTGTTCTACTCCAATTGTAACACATCGCCGTGGGAAGCAGCCAGACGACCAGGGCTTGAACTGGAGGGTCCCGAGCCAAAAATCCCCAGCCCTCAGTCCTGGCCGTCTGGCCACCTCCAACCTCAACAGTAGACATCGCCATTCTCCCGTCTTTTTCTCCTCTCGTAGGGCACCACGACTTGGCGGTAGAACTCCTGCTTCGCACACTCTAGCGCCCTCATCAGCTCGTTGAGCGAGGCGTCGCTAGTGCCGATGCGCTCCAAGTAGCCCAGCAGCACCTTGGTGATAACGAAGTTGAGCTCGTCTATCGTCTGCGCAAACCTAAAGCCTAGACCATACGCCTTGCCCTCTAGCTCTGACCGTCTCTCTTGCTCGATGTAGGGTGCTGCCATGCTACTTCACCTCTTCTGTTGTAGGACCCCCGAGGATCTTGGGAACCACATGGCCCAAACAGTCAGCAGGTTCACCGCAGTAGCGGCATTGGCCCCCATCTCGCTGCCAGACCACCTCTTTCTGGTTTCTGCGGAAACGTGGGGAGGGCTGGCCCACCTGCTCCACCTACTCCGCCTGCTCCACCTCCTTGATGAGGCCAGCGAGCGCCTTATTGAATCGCCGCTCCTCATCGCCAGTCAGTTCAGTTGTTTGCATAGTCGCTCCTTTCCTTCCTGGGCCGCCTACCCCTGACCTCTCGGTGTCGTGGGATGGAGCGGCCATTGCTATGCTTCCGTGACCAGGATCCGAAGAGTCTTCAGACGGGTTAACTGGCGCAGGTCGTAGTTGTGTGGCTGCATGTCGCTATCGTAGTAGTTGAAGCTTCCATCGTGGTCAGCCTCAACCGCCACCGCACCAAATCGCTCAGCCAGCCACCCCGCGAGAACCAGGGCATCTTCAGTCATCCGCATGGTTGGCAACCTCCGCTTGATCTCGTCACAGTCGTCCTGGGCGTTGTGCTTTTCTTTCCTGGGCCGCCCGCCCCGGCTCCCATCCCGAGCCCGCCAGTCAGCCCTGTCCTTCTCCACGTAGTCCCACAAGGAATCACCCCAGAGCGCATCGATGCCCGACCGGGACACCACATGCTGCCTGTAACGCAGAGTCCCACGCTGTGAAGGACCTCTACGCCGGTCATACTGTAGACGGAACCCACCTTGACCCTGCTTGCGAGAGTTGCAGGACTTACAGGCACACACCAAATTCTTTAGAACAGCAGGCCCCTCTAGAACGTCAGGGACAACATGGTCCAGAGACTCAGCCGGCTCCCCACAGTAGCGGCATTGGCCCCCGTCCCGGAGGAAGACCGGCTGAACCAAGTCCTTCGCCTGTTGTGTTAGTGATGCCTCTGTTTTCTTGCCCATGGTTCTTTTTCTTGCGCGTCAGAAACCTAGTCGAAAAGCGCTATGCGCGGCGGCGGGCGCCAGACTTGTTGTTACCTCGTTTTCTCGTTCTCTCTGTTTAGAACACCTGTTCTTCTCGTTCTCCCTGCTTGGAGTTTGGGTTTGTGACGCGGTCTTGAGTCTAGTACCCTCCATAATCAAATCTAAATACATATATAGTTCCTTGCTTGAAACGGCCGCGGGGGCCGGACGCGCCGGGCAAGGAGGGCGATCCGCCGAACTCCCCGTGGGAATTCTTCGAGTCTCGGGTGCGCACTTTTCTCGCGTTTCCTCTCTTTCGCGTCTCCGCGGCGTCTGCGCGAGGGCGTTAGATTCCCGGCGTGTATGTTTTCTCGTTGTTTCTACGTCCAACATCCCGTGTGCTCACTCGTGCTGTCCAGTTGACCAGGTTTGTGACGCGGAGAGAGCATGTGCACATCATGCTTTCCCCTCAAGGACAGCTCTAACCTTCGGGCTGGTTGCCCGCCGACGAGCCTCTTTCACGACTTTCTCCGGTTCCAGCCCGGCAACCCCACACCAAAAGCGAAAGCTCCAATTTGTTGAGAACCAACGGGCGGCCTCGTAGTCCTTCCGCGGCGATTCGATGGACTCCAGAGCGTCCCAAATAAGCCACAGTGCCAGGCAACCGGTACAAGTCCTTGACCAGGCTACGACCGTCCCGACTGGTGAGTTCAATGTAGTCACGCTCCGGCATTTATCAACTCCTGGAGTGAGACCGGCACCGTTCTTGTTCCTCTTCTCCGCCCACAAGTACGGCAGCCCCGGCGTCCACTTGGGAAGCGGTACAGGTTGCTTCCTGAGAGCGGGTGCCCGCGCAAGCAATGTGTTTTGCGAGCGTTGTTGGCAGTGGGGTTGTTGCTGGCAAGAGTGTTGTCCCGTGGTGTGGCTAGCTCTAGGTGCTCGGGGTTCACGCAGGACGGATTGACACATACATGATGGACCTGGAGCCAGGAAGGAATCGGTCCGACGAGCTGTCGGTAGGCATGGCGGTGCGCGACCACCGAGCATAGGCGTGGCCCTGGGCCGCGCCCTCGGCTGCGGCGCTGGTGTGGGCCGAGAGGGCGGCCTGGGCCGACAGAAAAGTTGCCGTATCCACCCCTACCGCGACTAGCCGTCCACAGCCAGCATCCGGTGGCGGGGTCTTCCTCCACCTTCTCCCAGAACCTTTCAAACACACTGCGTGGTGGCCTTGGCACTGATTAAGTCCTCTGCCGTTGTTTCGACGACGGTGTAGACCCGTTGCTCACGGCTCTGTAATTCCTCAACAAATGACCTCCGCGGGCTTGAATGGGCGTTGTGGTGTCCTAACACTACCTTGGCCATTTTCGGGGCTAAAAACCCCCTTCTCAGCTTTGCCATTCTGGCCATTTGCGGGGGGTCCTCGCCTATGCCGAGTTCTTACGCGACGTGCATTCTCCACACTGGTCCAGGTCTTGCACGTCGGGCAAAACGCCTCACCCTCAGTCGCCTGTGTCTTGAACAGAAAGCGCCCACACTTCGAACAATAGATTTCTCGGACGGAGGGCTCGCTACCCATTTGCAAAGCTCCTAGAAGATGCCGGCGCCTGCACATGTTCTGCTTTCGCCATCAGTCCCCACCCGCCGCCGGCGGTGCCACTTCGGGTAGTGCTGCTTCGGGTGGCGCGGCCAGGTGCGTTCTTCCCCGCACCACTTGCATCGGCCGCCTATCGTCCCTGACCTACACAACTTGCAGTGGCATTCCCACGGGTGGAGATCCCAGTGGTGAGCCCGGGCAGTTGTCATGTCGTCCATCTCTCCCAGCCCTCAGTCCGCACCTCCACCTTGGCCGCTTCTCGGTTTCTGGCCCGCTGCTGGGGCAGTGGGTCTTTTGGGCGTTTTGGGCCGCGGGGTTATTCCCACGAAGAATGTTCTCCTGGTGCGTCACCAGTTCTAGGTGCGCTGGGTTGACGCAGGCCGGGTTCCGACACAGGTGGTCGATCTCTAACCAGGAAGGGATTGGCCCGGCAAGCTGCCGGTAGGTGTAACGATGGGCATAGATCATAGGTCCCCGGCGACCGCCTGAGTTGAAGCATCCATAGCCTAGCGGAACACGGTAACCTACCCACACCCAACAACCACTCGTCGGATCCTCTCGGACCTTGGTCCAAAATCTTTCAAACATACTGCGTGGCGCTGGGGGAGTGTGTTCTTCCTCCGCCATCACTCCTCCTGCTTGTCCGGCAGTGGCACTCGTTTCCACTGGGCGGTATATTGCCGACTTCGCTCCCGGCGACATGCTAGGCATTGCCGGTGGCCGCGGGAGTCGAAACGTGTGTTTGCCTCATCGTAGGGGTGCCCCTGGGGACAATGGGTCTTGTTGCGCTGGAAGGCCCCGCCAGCTTTACCAGAGTTGTCGCGCCGGTGCTTCTCATGGTGCGTTATTAACTCAAGGTGGGCTGGATTCACACACGCGCGGTTGCGACAGAGGTGACCAATCTGGAGCCAGGATGGAATGGGGCCAACGAGCAAACGATAGGCTAGATGGTGTGCTTTCACCAGGCGACGGTCAACGACACGCCTGGCCTGACCGCCTACCAAGAATTGCCCATAGCCCCGGATCTTGAGTGCACACCACACCCAACATCCTGTCGCTGGGTCTTCCTGGACCTTCCGCCAGAACCGATTCCAAACTGATTCGCGCGGTCTGCCCTTTGCCACCTTTGGGCTCAACGAGTCTGTGGCTTGGTCCAGCCCGGGGCCTTGTTCCTCTTCGATAGAAGGCGTCGCCATATCAGTCGCTGTGGCGGTGGGCAGCAGAGTCTCCACAGGCGTAGGCGGGGCTGTGGCCTGCGGCGTATCCGTGGGCAGAACAGGTGTGCGAGTGGGTGCCATCGCCTTTCCTACGAACGACATCGCTTCAGCGATAAGGTCCGCAGCTTCGTCGGCGTCACTGACCTCGAAGGCGGCGTAGTACATCGCCGTCGTCTGGGGGTCCACATGCCCCAGGAGCTTCTGGGCGACGAAGATGGAGCGGGTGTACTTGGTGACCATCGAGCCGAAGGTATGCCGACACCCGTGGCAGGTGATGTCTCCGCGGCCGATCTTCGTCATCCACCAGCGCACGATGTGCTGGGCCTGGCGCCTGCTCATGTGATCGTTGCGGTAGCCGGGGAACAGCCACCAGCGCGGCTTGACCTTCTGCATATACCCTACGAGGATCTTGGCCATCGGCTCAGGTAGGGTGACGATGCGCCATCGTGGGGGAGCGGCCGTCCCGCCTTTCAGGCAGCAAATGGACAGCCGGATCTTGCCCCCAGGGGTGCGCTCGACGTTATCGACGGTGAGCCGGACGCACTCGCCGACCCGAGTGCCCGTCCCGAGCATGACAGCGAGGAGAGCGGCGTCCCGGCACTCCCTCTTCTTGCGTCGGTCTGGCAGGGCCAGAACCTCCGCGATCTCGCGTGGTTTGAGGATTGCAGGCCCGAGTTGCTGCCGAAGATCTACCTTGGTGTTAGTAGCCATAGATGCGACCTCCTCTCACTCGCCTAATGCGCACTCCGCAGTACATCCAGCGAAAGGTGAAGAACATCTGTTCTATTGTAGCATATTAATGGCTAAACTGTCTAGGCCTTTTCCCCGAACACGTCGCCGTTCTCAGTCCGCTTGCGCTCTAGGTCAGAGCGTCGCTCTTGCGGGATGTGTGGCGTGATCCGCCGGCCAATTGAGCATCACGGGGCACCCAGGCTAGTGGGCAACATGAAGAGACCCTTGTCGGTCGGGCAGCACGAGGGCAGGAACGCCTAGCGGCTTGCCAGTGCGTGGGTTTTGCAGTAGTGTTGGTCGGACTCCTGCCCGGGGAGCCAAACTACAAAAGTCGCCGCCGAACCGTTCCTGCCGGTCCACGACGAAGAGGGGCGCATACAGCGGTCTAGGTGTGGTGACGGCGATTTCAGGTCCCTCCACCACGATCCGCTCAAACACTTCCCGCACGAAGTCCCGTTGTATTCGCCCACCTTAGTATGCTCCGCGTCATCGCCCACGCTGTGAGCTGAGATGCCGC
>Ga0114930_10001337_pt1 | contig 23729 bp, 27 predicted proteins | sample AnhtaG_FD_87300 | JGI IMG/M metagenome (GOLD analysis project Ga0114930, IMG submission 87300) | Deep subsurface microbial communities from Anholt, Denmark to uncover new lineages of life (NeLLi) - Anholt_01485 metaG | ecosystem: Environmental > Aquatic > Marine > Oceanic > Sediment | place... | reverse complement strand
TTTATTTTTTTTTTTTTTTTTTTCCGCCTACACACATATTCGTCAATTAACGCTGCGATTGTTCTTGATTTGCCTGTACCAGGTGGTCCGAGTATAGCAGAAATTATATGATGAAGAGAATTTAATATCGCTTTTTTCTGAGATGTGTCAGGCGGGGGATAGATTGGAGTCAATAAATTTTGGTTAATTTTAGTAGCATCTTGAGAATATAGCACTTAAATAAAATTCGACGAAACTAAAGTTTTATATGAGTAGATATATAAATTATAAACATAAATTCCATAAAAAAAAAGATAAAACAAATTTTTAATTCCAGATTAGATTTATGAGTAAAGATACAATATCTTTAACACAAGAAGATTTACGAGAATATCTGCAAGAAATCTTTAATTTATACAACCAAAAAAATGTAACTGAATTATCATACTATCCCGCTCTTAAAGAATTTTTAGAAAAGATTATACAAAACAAAAGTTATAAGGTAATAGTTAATCCCTCTGAGGAGTGGGGTATGATTACATGCAAAAAATAAAAGTGAAAAAACAAACTCAAAAAACGATAAAGAAAGAAAGGAAGATGAGTTAGATTTTTGGGATCTCTTGTTAGAAGCATCACGTTTGGGTATTTTTCCAATAGTACATAGAATCTAGATTTCAAATATCGGTGCAATTCTAGACACTTCAAAAAAGAGTGATTTTACTCTTCATCGTTCAATTCTTCCAATTATAGTAAATATTTTTATTTTTCTTGTCTTTATATCTCTCATATTGAAATATAATGACTTGATAGGGAAAAGTACCTCTATTGATTAAAAAAAGGATTCCTTAGAGCATGCATAAAATTTTTAATTTCACATGATAATCCTATATTTGTTAACCATATCTATTATGGATTATTGTTAGATTTAATTCTCAGTTTTAATGATCCTGTAAGTAATATTGACCCCGATATCATGCAGCCAATACCCCATAAACTGGTATATATTACATTAAAAGATAATAAAATTCTTTCAAAGTCTGATAAGCCTGATTCTGAAGCTAGTTGAAATATAATTTGAAAATTATTAAAACTGACGATACTTAAAATTACAGTAATTAATATTAAGATCAGACTTAACATCATTAGGAATTTGGATATTAGATTGAAACTGTTCTCTCTTGACTGTATTTTATTATTCATGGAAATATTATCTCTTATTAGTTAATAAAAATTTAATTTATCAATGAAATAATTAAGTAACCTTGAATATTTATTAAATTTTTACATTGAATAAAAATACTTCTTAAACTACTCAAAAAATTCCAGTAATAGCTAATGAATTATTAATGATAAAGGAAATTTACAAAATATTTCTCAACAAGCAATTCATACACCGAGTCTATCCTCAAGATATTATTAAAAAGACAGTTTTATCTAAATAATATTCAACGGTTCAACTGAGGAGAACTTATTTCTTTTTGAGATGATTATACCATACTGTTTTGTCAAAAAACAAAAAATAATATTAATAATCATCACCTATAGATTATTTGGACAATTTCTATTCTAATTAGAAACATTAAAGAATAAAAATTTTTACTAAGAAGGAAGAGAATGAAGTAAGTAATAATGATTACAACAAAATGTAAAAGAAACATAATAAAAAGTACAATTCTACTCTTGCTTATGGTACCTTCATATGGATTTTCAGCATATATAATGTACAGAATAGGTAAAAAAAGAGATTGGAAACTCGCTTCCATTTATTACATTGAAAAATAATATGATTATAAGGAGCTGATAATATGAATGAAAAGGAAAGAAATGTGAAAGAATGGGATAATAAAGAAAAACATAAGAGTTTTTGGAAAAAGTTTAATGAAAAATGGTTTTGGGTTAATATCGGTAGTTATATAGGTGGAATAATATTATTTTGGTGGTTATTTTTTACTGGAATTATAAACTTGATGACAGCAATCTTTTTAACAATAATAAACTTCCTAATTATACCTTTGATGTATTACTTTTTCAATTACTTTAGAGAATCAAAGCACCAAAGGACTATATCTAAAATTATGTTGATAGGATGTGGTGGATTTACTTTCGGTGGCATTTTATGGTTTATTACAGGTTATTTATTTATTGCTGCTCCTTGGGCACCCTTACAAACTTTACCTCCAGTGCTAAGAGGTAGAATTTTTCTCCTACTTCTACCAACCTTATGTGGAATTGCGGCATATATAATGTATAGAATAGGTAAAAAAAGAGAATGGAGACCACCCTCCTATTTAATAGATTGAGAATTAAAAATATAAATAACTTTTTACTTTTTTTTTTATTTTAATACTAAAGATATACAAAAATTATGGCAAGGATTTCGTTGTTGAGTTTAATTCTCTCAAGATTTTTTCGAGATCAACCCCACTTTTATGGATAAGAAATCTTGGAAATAATAATCCTCCCTCTGCTCCTGAAAAATTATCTATTGATGTTATTAAAGAAACCCCAAAGGATGCATTAGAATGTTAAAGTTTAACAAAACACATATATTTAATTTCAAATTTGTCTGATCGTCATTTTTTTTGGTTAAAAGTGTACAATGAGAATGGGTAAATAGTGACCAACTCTGTTAGTGTTATTGTTGAGCTTCCTATTTCTCTTTAGCAGTTGCTAAAGACAGGGAGCCTTTTGAGATTTACATGGAAAAAATCAAGGAAGATTTTGAAAAAGTATAATAAAATTAATGAGTTGAGAAATAAGATTTTGGAATGGAAAACTAAACTGATAGATAAACAAAGAATAAATACAAGGAAAAAGAAATTTTATACAAATATATTTTTAATAATATATAATTTACTATTGATCTCTGTTAATTTCCATAAAGAATTGTTTTAACTCAAAAAAATTAAAGTAAAATCAAAATTTTCTCACATAAAACATAAAATAAAGGAGGTTAGGAAATGAAAAAGAACAAAAAAATCCATGGTAATGTTATGGTTGGATTTTTAGCTCTTCCAACTGCTATCATTCTGGGGTTGATTTTCGATTTAATATTAAAAAGAGATCTACTAAAGGGTCTTATTTTCTCAATATCATTTGGATTAGTATTTTCTATTGGTTGGATGGTGACTTTTACTATCAGGAATAGAAAAATAGAAAATTAAATTTTTAGGCATTAATACCTTTTAGGTGATAACAAATTTTTTTTTCATTTACTTATTTTGTAAAAATTTAGTTTGATATCATTTAAATCGTTGTATCTATTATATTTTAGGTTAACAATCTACCAATCTTTGCGTTGTATGAGGGCTCAGCTCCAAGGAAAATATTAAAATAGAAGCTCTCCCCAATATTAAATAAAGTAAAAAAAATTGGTGGTGAAGAATGACGATTTATTCTAATTTAGATGAGAAGATATGTATAAATTTTTTTTCTGGTCCTAAGAAGTGGAAATCAAAATCAGATTCACAAAACATATGTGTTCATGTAGGCACACTCAGATATAACGGATTTAATACCTTGAAAGATGGGAGAGCTCATAGTATTAAGTGTTCAAAATGCGAGAAACGGTTTGGAAAGGACAGTGAAACGAGGAATTTATTACTTTATCAACAAAAAATTAAAATGATCCTTTACGATTTGCTTTTTTTAAAATATCCGCTCACTGGAATAGCAAAACAATGGGAATTCCTCAAGATAAGTTAAGTAAATTTAAGAAATCGTTTGTTTCGCAAGTATTTCAACAAAATTCGGAGGTAATTGAGCAGAAATTAAAGGCACTTCCGAGGGGTGTTATATTAGAGGATGAGACTTATATCGGCACTCGAGGCAATTTTGATACAGAAATTATATTTATCAACAATGATTATGAAACCCTTTCCATCGGACTCGCAGATGAGGGTGATCTCAAGAAATCAATTCTTGAAGCGTTCCACAAAATCCCTGAAGTGTGTAGAGAAAAACTTAAAATCCTTATCACCGATGGAGAGCCCTCATATATAACAATCGCGAAAAATTTCAGTAGTAAAGTGATTCATGTTGCCCAATTACATATCCAAAAACAACGTGGAGAGGTGATTATCAGTAAATATAAAAAACTTGGTCCTCACTTTTTACATTATAAGATCTATACACATTGGAAAGCATTTTATTGCAATAAGCACGAGTTAAAGTTTAAATGGGAGATCAAGTTTATTAAAGGTAAAGTTCAAGCAAAACGAGGCAGACCTCGAAAATCAGATACGTTGCAAAATAAGAACGAACGATGGCGGTAAAAATTGGAGAAATATCAATCCGATTCGTTTCAGAAAGAAGGTACTGCCAAAATTTTCGTAAATTTCGAGACCAATAAGTTATCCATGCATGCGGGCGCCAAAAAGTGGATGATTCAACTGCTCACTCCAATATTCAAAATTTTTAAGCGAAAACACATCGCCACCAACTTAATGGAAAGCAAACATTCGCAAGTTAAAAGGAATGGAGTGGGGAAAAAGAAATAAGATTTTAGAATGGAAAACTAAACTGATAGATAATTCACCCCATTGTTATAAATTCCGTTCTCTAAAGTGAAAAATCTCTTATATTAATAATTTGTTTTTGATGTAATATGATGAGGAATTTAATAATTTGGTACTCTCTTATTTTCTTCCAATTTCGATTTGATATGTTTTTTACTATTATTTTTTTTTAAACCAGCAATCCTCTGGAGTAAGGGTAAACCAGGTTTCACGTTTTCTATCGGTTTTGATTCGATTAGATTATTAGAGAGCAATTCTTCATAGAGTTTTTTACCATTCTCCGTTCTGATTAGAACAGTATTCCAACCAGAGGGAGAACCAATAGAACCAATTGAAATATCGGCTGATTCAGAGGTTAAATCGTAGCACATCTCGCAATCTTCCCGACCCAAGTGAGAGATTTCTTTAATGGGGATAGTTAATTCTTCTCCATTTTTAGTATATACAAAGAATTTACCCTTATTGATATCCATCTTTTTTGCATTATTTATATCCACATTTAATTTTTCACATATTTTCAAGAGGGATTCATAAGAAAAAGATTCCATACAGAATATTCCAATTCGGTAATTAATATTATTTAAAGATGGAAACCCAACATCATAAATCTTGGATTTTAGGAGTGCTTGCATTTGACATGGCACCCCTACTACGGCGATATTTTTATCCATAAGTTCTTTTTGGTTTAGTAATTCTAAATTAGGATTATTCACATATTTGGTTCCTGCTGTCGATAGTATATCTTCTTTATTTTTAAGTAAAACTGGTTCAGGACGCCATAAGGTGTTGCTCATCTTTGCCCCTAACGCAAGATCTATTTTATTATTTTCAAAGAGATAATGTAAGCAAGTGCTCGAAATACCACCATCTTGACATATATCTGAAATTTCTTTAATTTTAGTTCTTGCGGAATATGCTTCAATAAAATGTCCCACTTTTTGATATTCTTTTATTTCAGAAGTCTTTTCTTGAGTCATATTTAAGACTTTTACGGGTAAATATGTTCTAGGACATATAAAATAACATAATCCACAACTAATACACTTATCTTCATCAATTTTACCAAAACCATTATAAATATGGAGACAATTTACTGGACAAATTCCAGCACACAGTCCGCAACCTGAACAATTTTTAGATTCAAAAATAACCTTTACAGGTTCATAAATAGGTTTTAGTTTTGAAATTTCTCCGTCATTAACCTCTATTAAGAAGTCTTCAAAGATGAGTTTTTCTGGATTATTCTCATCTCCTTCAATTTTATCAAATAATTCTTCCACATCTACAAGTTTTTCATTTTTGAGTAATTCTAACAAACTCAAAGTCTTATTTAATTCAATAGAAGTATCTTCAGAATACTCGATAAGAGTTTTTAAATTACTTTTAGAATTATTTTTTAAGAAATTATATAGTGAATATTTTAACTTTTCTTCATCTAACATTGTAAAAAGGATAGTGTCGTATTGTGATTCATCATAAATTCCAGCCTCTAAAATATCTTTTTTAGCATCAATTAGTGCTCGAATTCTATATGAATCTAAAGCATCCGCTATATTTTTTAAAAATTCCCATGAAAATTTTTCTTCTAAACTCATAATAATACTTGTTATTTTTTAAATTCAAATTTTTCCGAAAACCCGGGCTGCGGGTTAGTTTCTTCTCAACTATAGTTTTTTTGAAAAGATCATTCTATTTCGGATTAGTTTTTGGTATAGGAGGGAGTGCATGAATTTTTGTGTAAATATCTTTAACTGAGTTAATAAATTTTTCAACTTCTGCTGCTGAGCAAAAATATTGTTGAACACGATCTTCAGAAATACCTTCATGTTTTAATAATTTCTTTAATGTAATGATATGTTCATAAGTAATCATATTACCATTCCCAAATTCGCATTCTCCTTCCTTTCAAGAGATTATCGCTACACCATCCGCACCATTCAGAAAGGCTTCCATAATCAAATGAATTCCTACTCGTCCTGTACATCTCACTCTAATGAGATGAAAATCTGTAGAGTAAGATTTTCTTGTTGTACCTGTTAAATCTGCTGCGGAATATCCTCACTTATCACAGCCAAAAGCTATGATTTTTCTTGAATCACGATTTTTTGCCTTAGACATTATTATTAACCTCTATACTGTTTATTCTTCAATACTTTCAGATATTTTTTCTATTGTTTCAACTTCAGTACAGCCAATCCCTTTAATTTCCTGAGTAAACTGTCGATCTCGATAATATTTTAAGTCAATGGCTCTTGCTGGACAAGATGATATACATACACCGCATCCTTTGCATTTTAAATCATCAACTTCAGCAATCTCATCTTCATTAACCTTTATTGCTTCATAGTAGCATAGTTTCTCACACCTATGACAACCCATACATAAATCTTCATCTACTTCAGCAATAATTAATTCTTGATTAAAAGTATCATGAGATAGAAGAGTTGATACTTTACTTGCGGCAGCTAAAGCTGAAGAAACCGAATAAGGAATGTTTTTTGGGCCTGCGGCACATCCAGCAATGTAAATCCCAACATCTTTAGTTTCTTGTGGGCTTAAACATCCATGGATTTCTGAAAGGAAGCCTCCTGGACCTTTGCTTAACCCCATTACATCGATCATTTCTTCAGTTCCTTTTGAAGGATTCATTCCTGTTGACAATACTACTAAATCAGCATCGATTTTTACAATTTCACCAGTTAAAGATGAATATGCTCTGACTTTTAACTTATTCGTTTTATTATCTTCTATTATTTCACCCACTTTTCCCCTAATCATTCGTACTCCTGATTCTCTTATTTTTCTATAGTATTCTTCATTGCCCTTATCTGTTGTTCGCATATCGATATAGAATATAATTACATCCATGGCTGGATATTCTTGCTTGAGTAATTGAGCATTCTTAAGTGCAACGCTACAACAAACGAAAGAACAATACGGGTTAGCGTTTACATCTCTGGAACCTACACATTGAACCATTACAATAGTTTTTGGTATTTCTCCTGTGGAAACTCTGTAAACATGTCCTCCAGTAGGTCCTATAGGACTTAATATTCTTTCTAGTTCTATTTGTGTAATCACGTCAGGATAATATCCATAATTATATTCGTTTGACTCCCATATTGGATATTCATCCCATCCTGTAGCAATAATTGCTGCTCCTACCTTAACATCGAAATATTCTGCTTCTTGTTCAAAGTCAATTGCTTCAGCAGGACATATTCGTTCACAATTCTTACAGTCAATGCACACACTTCTATCCATAACAGCTAGTTTTGGTACGGCTTGAGGAAAAGGGATATAAATTGCATTTCTTTCACCAATACCCCTATCAAACTCACTGGGAACTTTAATAGGACACTCAGTCGTGCATAATCCACATCCTGTACATTTTTTTTCGTCAACATACCGAGCATTTTTTCTGATTTTAACCTTATAATCTCCAGGTATTCCACCAAACTCTATAATATCGCTATAAGTAAATAAATTTATGTTTGGGTGTTTTGAAGCATTTACCATTATTGGTGCTAGAACTCATATTCCACAATCATCAGTTGGATATATTCTATCTAGTTGTGCCATCTTTCCGCCAATTGTAGCTTCTTTTTCTACTAAATAGACGGGTATTCCTTGATTTGCGAGATCTAATGCTGCATTCATTCCAGCAATTCCAGCTCCTACAACTAAAACTGCTTTTTCTACGGGTATTTCTTTTCTTGGTATTATTTCTAATTCTCGAGCACGATTTATACCAGCTTGGACCAATCTTATAGCTTTCTTAGTGGCTCCTTCCCTATCTTTAACATGTACAAAAGAACAATGTTCACGAAGATTAACCATCTGAAAATAATAAGGACTTAATCCTGCCTCAGCTAAAACCGCTCTATAAGTTGGTTCGTGTATTTTTGGTGTACATGCAGCAACCACAACTCTGTTTAAATCTAAATCAAGGATATCATTCTTAATAAGGTTTTGTCCAGGGTCAGAACATGTAAAATCATTAGTTCGGGCGATTGTAACATTTGGTAGCCTTTCAACGAAGTCTCTCACAGCGTCGCAATCAACAGCAGCTCCGATATTTACCCCTCATCTACATACATAAACTCCGATTCTTAGTTCATCCTTGGTCTGTTTATCAGACAACTAATTCACCTTTTTGTAAAAATTCACCAAATATTTTTTGTTGATTTGAAATATTACATTAAATCTTATTGGTTTATGAAATTATGGAGATAATTTATTTTTTCTGATTAGATTTCATAATTTCAATTTTGATAAAAGAATTCAAACTAAAAAGATAATCTCGCCCATTATTTTTTCAATGAAGATCTTTATAGTTAATTTTTCTTAATTAAGATTAATGATTTAAGGCATTTTCAAAATTTAAAAATTAAATAAAAAAAAGATTTGATTTATTTATTCATAGAAATTAGTGATTTCTTGGTTATTATTATTAATCCTACTGTACCAAAAGTAAGAAGAATTAATATAATGTTATAACCCGGAATTTGTTGTCGTGGCTTATTTATAATTGTTATATCAGTAGTTTCTAAGTAATCCATATTATAGCCTGAAAATTGGACAAGAACAAAATCAATATAATTTAATGATACTTTTACAGGCTTTTCTTGGATAGGTATTATCAGAGAAGTTGTGCCATTAATCCATTTCGAGCCATAGAATTCTAAAGTTAAATCACTACTATAAATTGATATAGGAAGCATCTGTGAATAGCTAGATTGATTTAAATTCTCGTTAACATCTTCAATAGTAATATTAATAAGTTTGCTCTGAACATCATATATTACACTTGTGAAATCATATTTTGGAAGATAAGGGTTGTTAAACCATGGTAAAAAAAACCAGTCAAGAGATTGCCCAATAACTGTTTCAAAAGCTTGCTGTAAATCTCTTAATCCTGCTATTTCAAAGTAAGACTCTTGGAAAAAAAGCTCAAGCCCTTCAATAAAATTTGTATGAGTAATGGTTTGTCGTAGCTTTTCAAGAATCGTATTTGTTTTTGTATAGCCTAGGTAATAATAATTAGTACCACTACTTAGACAATCAGGAACAGATTGATTAATCTTATTTGGTAAACCATATACTAGTGAATAATGTCTAACATCAGACAATCCCCAATATGGGTCAAATATATCCCAATCGGGGTGAACAATATCTTTATACCAATCTGTAAGCCAACATACAATACCTTCATCTAAAAAGCCCCAATCAACTTGGTCAACTCCAACCAGATTATAAAACCATTGGTGGGCTGTTTCATGGGCAATAACCGTTTCAAGATACCATTGAGGATATTGATGTGTATCTGCTGCTGTTGAGGCATATACTTGTAAAGGATATTCCATCCCTCCATAGTTAGTATATTCTTGAACAACATTAAAAGTAGAATAGGGGTATATCCCTAATGCGTTATAAAATAAATCAATAGAATTTTTTGCTACAGTTAATGCAAAACCATCCCACAACCAAGATGAATGACTAAGAAAATAAGTGGAAACAGTAGTATTAACATCAGAAATGAGGAATGTCTCTACTTTAAAATAACGAGATGCTGAAAAGGTCACCTCTCTTACTGGGAAATGCGGATTATAATGATTAATTGTTCTATTATCTATAGTAACTTGTTCTATTAATTCTCCTGTTGCTGCTACCGTCATATTTTCTGGTACATTGACAATTAAATCGTAATATACCATGTCATAATAGAAAGGATCACCAGTCGAAAGATACGGATCAATATTCCATCCATCAAACTCATCATATACGCATGGTAATGGATAACAACTCGCAAACTTAAAAATACGAGTTTGATTATGATCTTCACCATGATCACTGGCACGATCTATACCTCCATCAGGAAGCGTTGTATTAAAAGATATTATAAAGGAAGTACGGTCTCCAGGCTCTAAATCGCTAGTTAAATTTACCCACATTAATTGAGTACTATTAAAGAAATCGAATGCTAATTCTTCTTTAGGATCTTCCAATGTACTTACGTTTAAAATTTCAATATACCCGGGCCTTATATTATATTGCATACCTGAGGCATAAATATGGAAAGGTATTTGAGTAAAATTTACAGGATCATCATTATAATAATCTACAGTTAAATTTCCTGCTACTGTTGAAGTGTCTTCATCTAGAAAAACCGAAAGATTATAAGATGAGAATTCATAGCCAGAAAAATTGCCTTTTGAGAATTGTTCGTAATCTGAACTTAATGGTTGAGCATTGAAATCGGTTTCTTTATAAAACCTGACAGTTTGAATCATATTAAGTGAGAATATGGTCCCTAATATGATTATAGCACTTATTAATCCAATCACTAAGTAAACTAAGTTTTTTTGTTTGAATTTCATAAATCACCCTAGTATGGTTTCTTATATATTTTTTATGCATGACAAATGGCAGAGATGCAAATATAATTACAATCTATGATCTAATAGTTGAAAAAAAAATTCATTTTGACCTAAAATCCCTATATCATTCTCGTGAAATTTTTTATTAAAAGTTCATTTCTAATTAATATGGCAGATCAAGAAGATTCAAAGAAAGAAGAATTTGCTAAGGAATTTATGGCAGAAGAAGGTTTGAAAGGTAAGGCTAGAAGAATAAAAATTATGAAAATTATAGAGACAGTTGGTTATGATAAGGGAAAGATTAAAACTGCCTTAGCTCGTTCTACTATCACTGACAGGATTCACCATGAATAAAAAATTTAATTTTCCAAAACAATAATGGAGATTTAGAATGCTTGATATAGAGTTATTTCGAACAAATCTTGAACAAGTAATCGAATCAGAAAAGAAACGGTTTAAGGATCCTTCAAATGCAGAAAAAGTCTTAGAGTATGATATTAAGTGGCGAGAAGTCTTACAAAGATTGCAAGATTTAAGGAAACAGCGAAATGATATTTCTGCCCAAATTGGGAAATTGAGGAAAAAAGGAGAAAACCAAAAAGCCGAGGAAGCAATCAAAAAATCTAAAGAAATAAAAACAGAAATAGATGAATTAGAAAAAAAAAGAACGGATTTTTTTGACCAACGAGAAAAATATCACTATATCGTTGGAAATATTTTACATGATTCTGTTCCTATTGGTGAAACTGAAGAGGATAATGAAATTGTAAGACATGTCGGTGAAATACCAAAATTCGAGTTTAAACCACTATCTCATGTTGATTTAATCACCATAATTGATGGGGCTGATACAAAGAAAGGATCTGAAGTAGCAGGATCAAGATTTTACTATCTTAAAGGAGATATTGTTCACTTAAATTTAGCACTATTGAAATATGCACTAGATAAACTTACTAGCAAAAATTATATTCCAATATGGACCCCATTTTTCACTAAACATGAAATAATGAAGGCTGCAGCAGAATTAGCGGATTTTGAAGATCAGCTTTATAAGATCGATGGAGAAGACCTTTTCATGATTGCTACTTCCGAACAGACTTTAGCTGCTTATCATTATGACGAAATAATCGATCCTGATAAATTACCATTTAAATATGCTGGAATTTCTTCCTGTTTTAGAAGAGAAGCAGGATCCCACGGAAAGGATACACTAGGAATATTTAGAGTGCATCGATTTGAAAAGGTAGAACAATTTATATTCTGTAAGCCTGAAGATTCATGGAAATATCATGAGGAGTTATTGAAAAATTCGGAAGAGATTTATAAAGAATTGAAGCTTCCTTATAGAATTGTAAACACTGCTTCAGGAGAATTAAATGACAATGCTGCCAAGAAATATGATTTAGAGGTATGGTTTCCTGCCTCAGAAACATATCGTGAACTAGTGTCATGTAGCAATTGTTTAGATTATCAAGCAAGAAAACTGAAAATTAGAATGGGTAAGGTTGGTAGTAATCAAGTTAAGGAAATTTTACACACTCTAAATTCAACGGCGATTGCAACATCGCGTACCATTTGTTCTATTTTAGAAAATTACCAACAAGAAGACCATTCAATATCCATTCCTAAAGTACTACAAAAATATATGAATGAAAGAAAGATTATTAAACCAATAAAATAGATATAATTAGAGTATAAAATGATTGAAAAAAACTTAGAGGATTTTGAAGAATTTTATACTGAAAAAATTAATTCTCTTTTTTCTAAAATAAAAAAGGCTCTAAGAAAGTTAATTTTAGAAATTAGGGATAATTTAATCGAAATTAAAGTATGTTTAGATCATTTCTTAGAAACCGGAAAGGAAAAAATTGATCAGAAGGCTCAAAAATCGCTCAATCTTTTCTCAGATCGAATTAGAAAAGAAATAGATGAGATTGAGATCCCTGAAGAGGAAATAACCTATGACAAAACATTTGATTTACTAAATTCGATTAAAAAGTTATTTACAAGCATTAATGAAATTGCGAGAAAATCGCTACCGAAATTTCAGAAAGAAGTCCAACCTCAAATTAAAGAATTAAACTATATAACTCGCAAATTAGGTAAAAAACAAGCTGGTTTAGACGAATTTTTAAGAAAGAAATATAATGAGGTAAAAGAAGCCGAATATCTATTAAAGAAATTGCCTAAAATCTTTACACTAAAAGAAAATATTGAACACGCTAAAGCAGATTTAGATCAGTTTGAAACTGAATTAGAAGAGAGGAAAAAGAGACAAAATGAATTAAATACACAACTTATAGAACTTGAAAAAAATAATTTATTTAAGGAATTGGAAATCGAAAAAGATAAACAATTTCAGCTACAAATGAAAATAAATGATGAAATCGGCTTTAAAAAAGCTCTAAAGAAATTTAAATTTGAACTAGAAAAAGGAACTTCTCATTTTCCTAATATAGATTTAAATTATTTGAGAGATTTTCTCAAAAATCCGATTAGGATACTCTCTTCTGAAAGAAAAGATTTACCCAAATTTACTAGTTTAATGGTCCAATTAAGACACGCACTAGAAGAAAATAGATTAAATCTTAAAACAGATACTAAACAAAAAACAATTGAGCATATCAATGCAATCTTCGATGAAAAAATACTTCAAACAAATATCGAAAAATACTTAAAGCTTAAAGAAGAAATAAAAGCAGTAGAAGGAAAAATTCAAGCAGCAGGTTTAGCTGAGAAATTAGAGGAATTGAAAAATGAAATATCAATTAATACAGTCAAACTCGAGCATACTAATATTGATTATGACAGAAAAAATAAAGATTATACTAGATACCTAAATTCTTTAAAAAATGATAGAGAGGAATTCCAATCGCTTTTAGAGGAAATATTAGGAGAAAAAGTAAAACTAAATATTGTTTTTATTTTTTAAATGTTATTTTTTTCTATTATATCGAAAGTACGATTGTTATTCACATTTCTTTTTTTAAGAGAGAGTTTTAGATTATTTTTTAAGAACTTAAAAACTTCAGTGTTTTTCAAATTAAAAATTTTTAAATATTCATAAGCCCAAACTAAATCTTGTTTAACATCAATATCAAAACCAGCTCTAAAAGAATCGTATATTATCGGTTATGTCTTTTTTTAGGTAGGGCAACTATTTTCAATATTAGGGTCATCAATCAGGCAGTTTGTAATAGTATGGTGGATAACAATTACTACGGGAAGTATTTTAATTCTTTCTATAGCGTGTTTTATATATATTTTACCGATGACACTTGTAATTCCTATTCGAGAAGTTCCTACTACTAAAAAGTTTATTATTTTTTCTTTTTAATTTCAAACACACGATTGTTATTATTATTCTTTTTTATTATTGTTGATTTTAAATTTTTCTTTAAAAATTTATATGTTTCGGTGTTAGTTAAGTTAAATATTTCCAAATACATATACGACAAATATAAATCTTGAGGAATATCTACATCCCAACTAGCTTTGAATGAATCGTAAATACTAATCTTTAAGTTCCGACTTTGAGCATCTTTTAATAAGGCAATAAATGAAGGAATGTTTGTATTTGAAAAATGGGTAGGCAGAATGTCGGGGGGATTTCTTCCGAAGATAGAGATTCCTGCTGAGTGAATTGCAGGACAAACAACAAGCTGGTTTAATTTCATTAAATTACTGATTTCCATTAAATTATTTTCGGATATTAATATTACATCCAAAAAAGTAAATATAGTACTAACCGCATCATAATCTTTTATTGCGATATTGTTCAGGTCATTGATTACTAAATCAAACGATTTACGTGGACGAGTGAGCTCTTCTTTAATTCCAATTAATCCAAACTCTTCTGCTAGGTCTAAAATCTCTTCGTTATGGCAATAAATTATCTTACAGTCGAAGCATTCAACATTCTGGACTTTTTTTGCCAAGTCTTTAAACATGGCTATAGTTAAATCCTTAAGTAATTCTTTTGGAAAACAATCCCTAAGACGTGATTTTGTCCTTGATAAAGGAGCGACGGGAATCAATAAGGTACTCATAATCTTCGGATAATTAAATACTCTTACAATATAAAATGATTTATTGAAGACAAAAATAAACTTTAATATTTAAGATTATTTAGTACCTATTTTAAATTATTCAAAATTTGGACTGATAAGCTCTCAAAAGCTTTATCCACATTCTCATTTAATTTTGCTGAGGTTTCAAAATAATGAACTCCTAACTCTTTTAGTTTTTTATCAATCTTTTCTTTATCAGTTTTTCTTTTTAAATCCATTTTATTACCAACTAAAATAAATGGAACATCACCACTTAACTCTTCTAACTTCGATATCCAAAAATCAATATTTTCGAATGATTCAGATCGATCTAAACTAAAAATAACCATAGCTCCAACTGCTTGGACGAAATAATATTCTGTAGAGAAGAGAGCCTGTTTTTGACCCCCAATATCCCAAAAATAGAGTTTAAATCCCTTTTCTTTAATATCCTTTTTTAAATTAGGATTTTTTATATCAAGTTTATCTATTATCATAGTTAGATCTATTTCCTTTATTAAGAAATTAGCTCCGACAGTTTGTATGTATTCTTCACTAAATAAATCATCTACATACCGTGCTAAGAGACTAGTTTTTCCTACTCCCGCATCTCCGCACAGAATCACTTTACCGCGATATGACACACAATATTACCCCCTAATATTTTTTGCCTAATTTTTGACTTATATTATTTATTTTTTTAAATAAAATATATATTTTTAAAAATTTTGAATTTAGATTATTTTTTTTAATAATAATATTTACCTTGTATATTGTACTTTTTTAGGAGTTAATTTTATTAATTTGCACTGGCTTGTAATAAAATATTTGAAGAGATGCTCATATCCTATAATTTGTTTTGGAGTACCATGCTCTAACCATAATCCTGAAGTATATTCTGGTGCTTCTTTTACCTGATCGAGGGTAGTAAGCAAGAATTGGTTATCTACAATTAATAATCCAAAGGGTAATACACTATCTCCTTCAATTGAGTGGATTACGACAGATAATTTTAGTAGTTTTTTAATTTCTTCTTTTAAAACCTCGTTATATTTCAATGCGATAACAATCTGGATATCGGAAGAAAACTTTTTATTCCATAGTTCTCGTAAAACCCATTCGTATCCTCCTAATTCATTCATAAGTAAGTCAGGAGTAAGAATAAAAAAGATTCGTTCTTTTGCAGTATTGATTAGTTCTTTTATTTTTTTTCTAATTTTTAATCTTGAACTTATTGCCCAAACACGAGGTTCAGTTTCTTCTTTAGTAATCTCAAGTTTAGTAATAACTTTCTCTAGTACTAGTGTATCTTCAATCTTTCGCTTGTATTCATCCCGTATTGCCTTAAATATCCTTGGTATGGGAATCACTTGGTAATTAGCTCCTCTCTTAATAGGTTCTTTTTGAATGAAGCCCTTATCTATTAATCTGTTTAAAGAATCATAAACCCTTGCTCTATCTACTCCTGAATGTTTAGCAATGTCAGCAGGGCTTAATATCTTATATTTACATAAAGTTAGCAATACTTTTGAATCATTTTTTGTAAAATTTAATGTCTGAAGTGCTTCCACAATTTCAGATTCTTCTAGTTCATTCATGTTTAGTATAAATTATCTTGAAATCTAAATTAATAATGCAAGTATTTTTTCAACTATAATGAAATAGTCAAATATCTTATATTTTAATTTTATTTTTTAGATAAAATTTGGATAAAAAAGATTGGATGAAGATTATTAATGTTTCAAGCGTAAATCATTTACTTTTTATCTTAAAAACGATAGAATCTAAAAAATTTAAATTGCATTATTTTCATGTTTCAATTTAGTTAAACTTAGATTTTTTGAAACTGTGGTTGCGATAAAAATTTAACAATGGTTAATATTGGGTTAACAAATTTTCGTTAAGATTTATTGAAATATTAATAAAAGTTAAAAATCGAAAAATTAAGAAATAAAGCGTTTATTTCCGACAAAACTAAAAAATAGTTTTTATTAGAAATTAATATCATATTAATAAAACGATCTAATTTTCGAACATAACGATTCGAAAATTTTCTATGAAGAGATTATCAATTCGAATCATAACATTTATATAATAGAAATGTGTAGTTATAATTAATTAACATTTAAATAATAATCCTATAAAAATAAAGTGGAGGAATAAAAATGGCTAAAAAACAAGCTCCGGTTAAAAAATCTGAAGGGTACATTGCTAAAGCACCTATTAGAAGGCTGATGAAAAAGGAAGGCGCAGATCTGGTTGCGGCAGAAGCATTAGATAAGCTTATAGGTTTTCTCGAATCTAGCGCAGCTACTGCTACCAAGGACGCAATCAAAGTTTGCAAAGAAGATAAGCGTAAGAGAGTTACTGCCGCGGATATTCGCGCTGCAACTCGATAAATTACTTCAGTTTTTAAATATTTAAGATTAATTTTTTTTCTTTTTTTATTGATAGGTTTTAGAAATTTTCAAAGAATTCTCTATTCAAGTATTTATTAATATTTTCCTCGATTTTCCTTTTTACTGCCTGTAAACCTTCAGGTAATACACGAGTTTTTCCAACTATATCAATAAATCCAAGTTCAGCCCCATATCTTGGAATCAAATGAAAATGTAGATGTTCAATGCTACCACCTGCATTTCTTCCTTGGTTAATGCCAATATTGTAACCTTTGGGATTATACAGATCATTCAATAGTAGTTGGATTCCTTGTATTGCTCGGGTTATATGCAGTAATTCCTCTTTGGTTAAATCAAGGAATTTTGTTATGTGTCTCTGAGTTACAATCATTAAATGTGCAGGATTGTATGGATACAAATTCAAAACAATAAAACATAAATCATCTTCATATACCTTTAAAGACACAACACGCTCATCATTGTCCCTTACAGCACATAGGATGCAATCTACATTTGGTCTTGCTTTCCCTTGAACATAATCTAGCTTTCCTAAAGCTTGTAACCAATCTTTAAAAACTGACATACACCATAATTTTTATTTATAAATTATGAATAGAGTGAAAAATCTGAACTACTTCCAAAATCCTTAGGTTTCATAAAATCCTCTGGTTTTATTTTACCAAAACAATATTCACCCAATATTATATTACTATAAGCTGAACCGTCAAAGACTCGTCTAATTGACTTGAAAAATTTATTTTTGGAGACTGTGCCATTATCTTTAAGAAATATTTGGTCACTAATCTCATATCTAAAGTTCTGTATATCAATTCGATAGAATAAATCTCTGACAAGAAAAAATTTTCTAAGATCCCAGAAGAATTGCATTTTTCTATCTTCTTTTAATGAATTTAAAGCGTCAACATGAGGTTTTGAAATTTGAGTTCCAAGTGAAATTATGATTAAATTTTTATCTTTAGGTTTAATAACAACCATATTTCTACCAATTGGACGTTTCATTGGATCCTTTCCAGGAGGAAAAATGAACTGGAATCCAAAATCAAGTTTCGGGTTAGAAATTTTTTCTCTGAGTAAGCCCTCATCTAATAGATATTCTTGAATTAGGTTCTTTATTTTGCTTTCTTTATTAGACATTTTTATTCTGTAAGGTAAAGAATGAAATAACTAATATAATTTTTTATGATGATCAACTCATTACCCTTTATTATGATATATCAGAGATAATGTGGCAAAATATTGAAATAATTGAAGAAATGAACGGTTTTGTCGAATTAGAAATGCTTTTTGCTCAATTTCTCTAATATTTTCCTTTCAGGCGCATTTGTGGTTCAATTCCCGCAGATTTTAGTACTTTAATATTGTTTTCTAAATCTTCGATAGGTGTGCAATAAATTACTTGAAGAGTGTCAAGTTCAACATACATCTTACCAACAATACCTAACCCCATTAATTGATTGTCTTTATCAATATATGTATGATCTATATTTATTTTAATAGCTTTTTTTCCGTTTTCAAGCTCAACTAAGGAAGGTTGACAAGCAGTATACCCAGGCCCCCGATTTTGAATTAAATAATTCATTAAGGCATAATCTAACTCATCATTGATTTCTCCCTGTTTTTGCAGGATTTTAATTACACTTGGATCTTGCATATTAAAAAAAAATTTTCTTATTTAGATAAAAATGAGTTAAACTAATTTTTATTTTTTTGGTTAATCTAATATTTTAAAAAAAAAGATTGAAAAAGTCTCCCTCTACTCGGAGAATCGGTTTTATTTTTAACCAATATGGTAATTTGGCAGATTTAAATACTTAATATTAATCTATTTCTTCCCAAATAACCTCGTCAACGCTATGGAGCGCGCAATTCATCGTTGCTAAAACGTCAGTGATTTCTTCTAGTGAGAGATTTATTCCTTCAATATTTATATGTAATGAAGCAGTTTTTTGATCTAACTCATCAACTTTAATCCTAACTTTATTTACTCCATTTATATCCATTAAAGTACGAGCTAGTAAGTCGAGTCCGGGTTGATGAGGTTTTAAAATATCCAAAAGATACTGTACTTTCATTTTATTAGTTTAAACCTACAAATGTTATTGAATAATAATAGCTTTAGTAGTTATTTTATATTCTTTTTGGTTATTTATAAAAGTTTCTCAATAGCTTCTATTAATTTAGACGGGATTTCATTAAGTTCAATAATTTTATCCGCCTTTTTAATGGATTCTCCTGTATAAAAATTAGGATTTTTAGTGTTTAGAGCAATAGAATAAGCACCAACATTAATCGCAGCTTCTATATCACGATTAGAATCTCCGATAACTAAGGCTTCGATAGGATTAATTTTCAATTTGTTACATATATATGTTAAATGCTCTGGATGAGGTTTTAGATTATTAACATTATCTCTCCCGATAATCAATTCAAAAAATTGCGTTAAATTAACTGTCCTAAGAGAAATTTCTGCGTTTTTTCTTGTGTTAAAAGTAAAAATTGCTTGTTTCAACTTTTTAGCTTTAGCATATTCTAAAACTTGATCTATTCCTTTTACCATTATAGCCTTTTGAGCGGCCTCATGTTCTACCTTAGTAATTACACTATCAACTTCATTTACAATTTTTTCTATCTTTTTCTCAGAAAATCCTTGTGTATTAAAAAAATCTCTTGATTTAGCGACATTATCTAGAATAGAAAGCTCTACAGAAAGGAAAGGTTTAGGAACCCCATATTTTTTTAAAATTTTTATAGCTTCATGACGCGCTCTCAGAAAATCAATGTTAAAATAAATAAGGGTACCATCTAGATCCCATATAATTGCTTTAATACGTTTTCTCTTTTGCATTTAGTATACCAAATCAGTGTAAATTGGACCTTTTTGTGTTAATTCAGACTTTTTAAGTTTAATTTGGTTTATTGCAAATTCTCCAAATTCGGTATTTTTGTTCTCATTGATTATTTTTTTAAACGTATCGAAAGTTTTGTAATTAATTCTCTCTCTTCTAAGTCTTCCAATAGTCAAATGTGGTTTAAATTGCTGTCTTTTATCACGATCAATCTTTAATCTTTCATAAAGTAAGTTTTCAATTGAGTCTTTAATTTCTTGCAATAAAGCAATATCCCCAATAAGTTTTATCCATAAAACAGAAAATCGATTAAATTGACCAACACCCTTAAGGTAATATCTGAAGTTTTTCCCTTGAAAGATATTTTTGTTAATATCATCGTTTAAAATTGCATAAATCTTAGGTGCTAATGTTTCAGGAATATTACCCAAGAATTTAACAGTCATATGTAAATTATTAGGCTTTACTAGTTTAAGCTTTGGTTGATTTTGCTTTAATCGAGAAGAAAAAGAATCGATATTCTTAATAGTGTCTTCATCTTTTAATTCAAGAGCGATGAAAGATCTAATCATTTTTTCCCCAATAATTAAAAATCCTCCATTGTTTATCTTTTAATTGTTTTTTATGTTCGGGAATAATATTGATTTCATTCAAATCTTCTATCGAAGTAGATTTTATGATATTTATCATATCTTTTAAAAAAATAAAATTCATTTTCCCCCTAGTATTTGCATCAGCTGAAGCATTATGGGGAATAAGAATTATTCTCATTTCTGGTTGAGCCTTTTTTATCTTTTTTAAGCGTTTTAGAGTTTTCATATCAACTGGTTCTATAGGATATACATCAAGAGCTATATTAATCTTAATTTCGTTATTTTCTAACATATCTAATAAAACTTCCAAATCCAAAACGCCTCCTCGGGCGGTGTTTACGAGCAAAGCATTTCTTTTCATTAAAATTAATAAAGAACGACTAACTAATTTCTCTGTATATTTATTTAAAGGAATATGTAAACTAACAATATCTGATTCTCTAAAAATATCTTCTATATTCTCTTTAAATTCAATTAAAGGGTATTTTTCTTCAAAATCTTTCATTTGTTTAATATCATAATAAAGAATTTTAACACCCCAACCATATAATTTCTTCACTAATTCCTTTCCAATCTCACCCAATCCCACAATTCCAAGTATTTTGTTAGTAATTACTGATGAAAGAGATTTGTCTAAATCCCATTTATCAGTTGCAGTCCATTGGTTATTCCATATATAATTGTGAAGATCAATCAAGTTCCTTAAATTTGCCATAATTATCGCTATGGTGTAATCTGCTACTGTTTCGTGGAGGACTCCGGGTGTATGTGTTATTAATATATTATCTTTCTGTGTTCTTTGAATGTGATTAAATCCTACTGTTGATGTAGAAACAGCAAAAATTCTTGAATTCTCCAGCACTTCTGAAGATATTTGATGACTTAAGTGGCATCCAAGAATGTCAGGGTTGAATTCTTCAACTTCCTTTTGAAGTTGTTCTTCTGATGGAAATCTTCCATTGAAAACTTTTAATTCTGAGAGTTTATCTAATTCTTGCCATAAATCTTTAATGTCATTACGAAGTTCTTGAGAGATTTTTTCATTAGATCCGATTTCTTTTTCTGAGAAAACATTTGAAGTAAGATATAGTTTAGGTTTATATGCCATATTCATGACCAGTATTATCGAACATTTGAATTTTATGGATAAAATATTCTATTTTTAATTTTTTCTTATTATCAATATTTATTAAAACTAAATCTAATTTATATTTAAAATACAATAATAGTGGTAGAAAATGGCAATAATCAAATGTCAGAAATGTAAAAAAGATATTATTGGAGGAGCAAAAATTCAATATTTTGATGTAAAAGAACCTACTACTATTCATGTTTTTTGTTCTTAGGATTGTAAAGAGAAGCGGATTTCTTCTCAAAAAAAAAAGAAATAACCTACTTATTTTTACCTTATAATTTTTTCTGGGAGATAAAAGTCATATATTTTCTTAAATAGTTTAGTTTTGAGAAATCTATCAAGTCGTCTCGCATTTTGAAAAATAACCCATATCATTTTATCGTTTTTATAATACTTATACACTTCTTCAAACGTGATTGGTTCTATTTCGAATTCTTTAGCTTCTTCTCTATAAAACTGATTAATTCTTCTGATTAACCGAGGTATTATTTCAGGTTTCTGTTCTTTGAAAAAATTTGCAATTAAATCTATTGCCACCAATCTCCAATCATAATAACGATCTACTACTTCTTGTACAAAAAAAGCCTTAATTAAAAATCTCAAGAATGATGGAGCACTTTTTAAGAATAATTCTGCTTCCATTGCTTCAATATTGTTTTTCCGAAATAGTGGAGTACTTGTATCTAAATAGAGTAATTTTGAAGTTTCATAAACTTTTGGATTATTATGGTCATAATTAACTACAACGAAATTCGATACTTGTCCGTCCAAACCCACATCTAAACTAGGATTTTCTCTATTTAGAGTCCACACCTTCTTTAATTCTCTCATAACAAGAATAATTAAGGTTTCAATTTCACTATCAGATATTCGGTGAATAACTTTATTACCAACAGCTTCCGGATCGATTTTTTGTTGAATACAGTAAAATTTAATTTCCCCTTTATCATTTGTAAACCAAATTGCATCATGTTCAGGAAGATTTAAACCAATATTATCACTTAGAATTCTGCAATATTCATTATATGCCCAGAGATGCCTTTTAACTTGTTTCTCGTTGTCAAAAATAGGAATTCTTTTATATGCTAAATGTGCTGGATCATCAAGAATTTCAAAAACCAAACTGATTTCACCGAATCCAAGAATTTTAATTGGTATTGCTCCCTTTTCTGGATGAGTAGTATCAAGTGTTCTTTCAAATTGTTTTAATAATTCAATATCAATTTTCATAGGCGATCAATAAGAAAAAAAAATATCTCTAAATCTTATTTTAGCTTTACATCTATTTAATATTTTAACATTCAAGATGATCCGGCTTTAATATAAGGATGTCAAAGTAAAGAATTCTCATCTTCTTAAGGTAAAACAAATCATTTTTTAATCTTTTTAGATTTTTTATTCCAAAATCAAGAGAAAAAAACGAAGAATAATGCAAGAGAAATTAGATTGGGAAAATGCTGAGATGATCGGGCAAAATAAGGAACCCGCTCATAATACTCTTATTCCTTACCAAGATGTAGAGTCTGTATTGAAAGGAATACCTGATGCTTCATTATATTACAAATCACTAAATGGTAAATGGAAATTTAATTGGGTCAGAAGACCACAAGATCGCCCAATAGACTTCTTCAAAATTGAATACGATACGATTGAATGGGATGAAATTCCAGTACCCAGTAACTGGCAGATGTATGGCTATGGTATCCCAATTTATTTAAATATTAGATATCCCCGTAGTGTGAGGAAGAAAAATATACCCAAAATTAGTCATGAGTATAATCCTGTAGGATCCTATAGAACTGAGTTTATT
>Ga0114930_10001336_pt1 | contig 23747 bp, 27 predicted proteins | sample AnhtaG_FD_87300 | JGI IMG/M metagenome (GOLD analysis project Ga0114930, IMG submission 87300) | Deep subsurface microbial communities from Anholt, Denmark to uncover new lineages of life (NeLLi) - Anholt_01485 metaG | ecosystem: Environmental > Aquatic > Marine > Oceanic > Sediment | place... | reverse complement strand
CGTGTGACCGAGACCGTCATGTCACTCACCGGACGTCGCTCCAACATTCTTCGGCTGGAATAAGCCGATTAATGTTCACAATGTGGAACGACGGAATTTTCTGGGGTTCCGGCGTAGATCCCCCTACTGGGTGCCGATCCTGCTGGCCAGCGAAGTCGCGGAACCGGACTGCCCGCCGGTGCGCGTGCAGATCCTCGGAGAAAAATTGCTGGCGTTCCGCGACTCGGAAGGCCATGCAGCGTTGATCGACGAGTTCTGCTCGCATCGCGGCGTGTCGCTCTATTTCGGGCGCAACGAAGAAAACGGCATCCGCTGCTCGTATCACGGTCTGAAGTTCGACCGGAACGGCAACTGTGTCGAAGTGCCGTCGGCGCCGCAGGCGTGCAAGCACATGGGCATCAAGGCGTATCCGTGCATCGAGCGCGCGGGGATCGTGTGGGCGTATATGGGCCCGAAGGACAAGCAGCCGGCCCCGCCGGATCTCGAATGGTGCAATCTGCCGGCGGATCACGTATTCGTGTCCAAGCGCCTTCAGGACTCCAACTATCTGCAGGCGATGGAAGGCGGCATCGATACGAGTCACGTGTCCTACGTGCATCGTTACGAAGTCGATGAAGACCCGATGCATCAGGGCACCAAGGCGCTCGACTACATCAAGGCCGACGGCAACGTCATCTTCGAAATCGAAAAGCAGCCGTTCGGGCTCACGCTCTTCGGCCGCCGCAACGGCGAGCCGGATTCCTACTACTGGCGCATCACGCAGTACCTGTTCCCCTGGTACACGCTGATTCCGCCGTTCGGCGATCACTCGCTGGGCGGTCACGTGTGGGTGCCGATCGACGATGAAACCTGCTGGGCATGGAGCATCAACTTCCGTCCGGACCGTCCGCTGTCCGAGGAAGAAATGAACGACCTGAACGCAGGCAAGGGCATTCACTGCGAGTACGAGCCGGGCACGTTCCGTCCGAAGGCGAACAAGGACAACGACTATCTGATCGACCGTCAGGCGCAAAAAGACAAGCGCGCGTATTCCGGCGTGTTCGGCTTCGCGATGCAGGACGCATCGCTGCAAGAAAGCATGGGTCCTATTCAGGACCACAGCAGGGAGAAGCTGCTGCCGACGGATCGCGCCATCGTCATGGCCCGCCGCATGTTGTTCGATGCCGCCACCGCCTTGCAGGCCGACACCGATCCGCCCGCGCTCGATGCCAACCAGCAGCGCGTGCGCGCCGCGGGTGCGTTGCTGCCGCGTGAACAGAAGCCGCAGGAATGGGCGGTCATCCATCTCTCGGATGGCAAGGGCCAGCCGATCTACTCCATCTGAGCCATCCGAGCGAGCGGCACGCTCATCGTTCATCCGTATAAGGAGGCCGGCGTCATGCCGGCGTGAGATGCAAGGTCCAGGACTGAAAGACAAGGTCGCGCTGATCACGGGCGGCGGAGGCGGCATCGGCGCCGCGACCGCGCGCGTGTTCTGCGACGAAGGCGCGGCCGTCGTGCTCGTCGATGCGAATCTGCAAGCGCTCGCCCGCGTCGTCGACGCTTTGCTGAGCCGCGATCCCGCCGCACGCGTGCAGACATTCGAAGCCGATGTCGCGAACGCCGATCAGGCCGCCGCCGCAGCGGAACTCGCCGTGAGTACGTTCGGCAGGCTCGACGTGCTCGTCAACAATGCCGCCATGCGCAATTACAGCGCGCTCGCCGACGCCACGCCGGAAGAATGGCAGAGCATGGTCTCGGTGAATCTGGTCGGCACGTCGAACTACTGCAAGGCGGCGCTGCCGTTTCTGCGCAAGGCCGGGTCGGGCGCCATCGTCAATGTGTCGTCGTGCTATGCGGTGACGGGACGCAAGGGCATGGGCCTTTACGATGCCACCAAGGCCGGCATGCTCGCGATGACGCGCACGCTCGCCTTCGAAGAAGCGCCGCACGGCGTGCGCGCCAACGCAATTTGTCCCGGCTCCACGCTGACGGATTTCCACGTCAACCGTGCGCAGGCTGCAGGAAAAAGCGTCGAAGTGCTCAGAACGCAGCGGCAGGACACGTCGCTGATCGGCCGCTGGGCCGCGCCCGAAGAAGTCGCCTTCCCGATTCTCTGGCTGGCAAGCGACGAAGCATCGTTCATCACCGGCACCACGCTGATGGTCGACGGCGGCCTTTCGATCATGTGAGGGCGGCGGCCATGAACGAATCCACCCTGACCGTACGCGTGGCACGGCGCAATATCGAAGCCGATGGCATCGTGAGTTTCGAACTCGCGAGTCTGGACGGGCGCGATCTGCCCGCGTTCGATGCCGGCGCGCATATCGACGTGCATCTGCCGAGCGGACTCGTGCGGCAATACTCGATATGCAGCGCGCCGTACGAACCGTCGCACTATCAGATTGCCGTGCTGCGCGAAGCGCAATCGCGCGGCGGTTCGGCGGGCATGCACGACGTCGTGCGCGAAGGCGACGAGTTGCGCGTCAGCGCGCCGCGCAATCACTTCGCATTGGCGTCCGCGCCCGCGAAGCATGTGCTGCTGGCGGGCGGTATCGGCCTGACGCCGCTGCTTTGCATGGCGCAGCGCCTCGACCGCGATGGCGAAGCGTTCGAACTGCACTACTGCGCACGCTCGCGTTCGCGCGCGGCCTTTCTCGAACGGCTCGCGAACGCGCCGTGGTCGCAACGCGTGCAACTGCATTTCGACGATGAAGCCGAGCAGCAACGCCTGCATCTCGACACGCTGCTGAAAGACGCCACGCCGGACACGCATCTGTATGTGTGCGGTCCGCAAGGCTTCATGAACGCCGTGCTCGATGCGGCGCGCGCGAACGCATGGCCGGAGCATCGGCTGCACTACGAGTTCTTCGCCGCGCCCGCCGTCGATACGTCGGGCGATGGCGCCTTCGAAGTCTGCCTCGCGCGCAGCGGCAAGCTCGTGCCGATTCCCGCCGATCGCACCGTGACGCAGGCGCTGGCCGATGCCGGTGTCGATATCCCCGTTTCCTGCGAGCAGGGCATCTGCGGAACCTGCATCACGCGCGTGATCGATGGCGAGCCCGAACATCGGGACCTATTCCTGTCGCCCGACGAGCAAGCGCGCAACGATCGGTTTCTGCCGTGCTGTTCCCGCTCGAAGACCCGACGGCTCGTGCTGGACCTGTAGCATCGCAAACCCGTTGTCCCGCAATACACGCCCGGCGCGCCTCGTGCCGGATGTCGAAATCGAAGAAGAAATGGGGCGGCCAACGCACGCCCCGCATGGAGGAGTCGTGGAAAAAAACCTGGCGTCTACGAATGACGCAACGGGCGCGGACTGGTCCGCGTCGAACGCGGGCGAAACGGAGGCGAGCCCTTATCGCTGGGTGGCGCTGTTCATCGTCTGGGCGGCGTTTCTGCTCAGTTATGTCGATCGCGTGGCGTGGAGCACGATCGCGGCGCCGGTCGGTGCGTCGCTCGGCATCAAGGTGTCGCTGCTCGGCGCCTTCGTGACGGCGTTCTATGCGGGCTACGTGGTCGCGAACATCATCGGCGGCATGCTGACGGACTTTCTCGGCGGCCGCGCCATGATGACGCTCGCCTTGCTTCCGCTCGGCGTCTTCACGTTCTTCTTCGGCGAGACGACCTCGCTGAGCGTGGGCATCCTGATTCAACTGGCGATGGGCTTCGCCGCGGGCGCCGACTATTCCGCCGGGATGAAGGTGATCCCCGCGTGGTTCACGCGCGACCGAGGCCGGGCGATGGGCATCTACACCACGGCGACCTCACTCGCGGTGGTGCTGGCCAACGCCATCGTCCCGACCGTCTCCGCGCAGTACGGCTGGTCGAGCGCGTTTCGCATGCTTGGCGTGGCGACGTTCGCGTGGGGCATCGTCTCGCTGCTGTTCCTGAAAAATCGTCCGGGCGGCGAGCGGGCACCGGCGCGCAACAGCGCGAAGGAGATGCTCAGTCTCCTGAGCAATCGCAATCTGATCTTCCTGTCGATTGCAGGCTGCGGCGGCCTCTGGGCAACGGTCGGTTTCGGCGCATGGGGCAATGCGCTGATGACGCGGCAATACGGCATCTCGCCGGTCGTGGCCGGTTCGATCATTGCGTCGTTCGGCATCGGCGCGGTGATCGCCAAGCCGACGCTCGGCTGGATTTCCGACTAGCCCGGCATTTCGCGGCGGCTGATGTCCATTCTCGTGCTGATCGCGTTCGCCATCACGCTGGTCGTGTTCGGCATGTGCTCGACGACCACGCAGTTCTATATCGTCGCGCCGATTCTGGGTGCGTTCTCCTACGGCTACTTGCCCGTGCTGATGGCGCAAGTCAGCGATGCCTCCGGCAAACGCCTGGCCGGTGCGAGCGCGGGCTGGACCAATGCCATCTGGCAGATGGGCAGCGCGGTGTCGCCGCTGGCGGTCGGCCATGTTTATGGCGGAACGCATTCCATCGTGCTCGCCGTGCTCACGCTGGCGGTCGGACCGGTCGTCGGCCTCGTCGCGATGCTGTTCGTGAGCAAACGCATCGCGCAGATCTGATTTCCCGCACCACACGCTACCGATACAACGACCAGAAAAACGTCAGGAGACACGCTTGAAATCGAATCACGCTACGCGATGGGTGAGGACTTCGCTCGCCGCTACTATCTGCGCATCCGCGAGTTTCGCGGCGCACGCCCAGTCCTCGGTCACGCTTTACGGCATTCTCGATTCGGGAGTCGAGTATGTGAATCACGCGGCCAAAACGGGACCGGGCACGGTGTTTCGCCTTAACACGGGCAATCGCATCAATTCGCGTTGGGGATTCACCGGCAAGGAAGATTTGGGCGCGGGACTGCGCACGATCTTCACGCTGGAATCCGGCTTCGCAACCAATAACGGCACGCTTCAGCAGGGCGGAAGGCTGTTCGGGCGGCAGGCCTTCGTCGGACTGGAAAGCGACAAGTTCGGCGCGGTCATGGCCGGCCGGCAGATGACGCCGATGTACCGCTTCTTCCTCGCGCTCGATCCACTCAATTATTCAAGCTACGGCCTGTCCGCGCAGGACGCGCAGTTCGTCGGACGCGCGGATAACGCCGTCGAATATCTGGGGCACGCGGGTCCGTTCGAGTTCAACGCGCTCTATAGCTTCGGCTATGACTCGACTATCGCGAACGGCGGGCAGGTGCCGGGCGAGTTCCGTGTCGGCAAGCAGTTCGACTTCGGCGGCCGCTATCGTCAGGGTCCGCTCAATCTGACCCTGGTCTATGAGCAGCGTCAGGGCACGAGCATCGCGTCGTCGGGCGATAGCGAGCGCCGCTATCTCGCGGGCGGATCGTATGTCATCGGCAAGGCGACCTTGTACGCGGGCTACGAGCTCTTGCTGAACGACATCAACGCGACGCTGACGGCGTCGCCGCCGCAGACCATAGCGTTCGGCGGCATTCGCTACAAGGTCACGCCGGCGCTGGAAGTATCAGCGGCTTCGTACTATCACGCGTACCGCACCGTGTCGGCGCATGCGATCAGCTCCGGCGTGAACGCGGACTACTCGCTGTCGAAGCGCACCACGCTCTACACGGATATCACATACGTCATCAACAGCGCACGGTCCGCGTTGAGCGCGACGGGCTCGACCACGACGGTCGCGACCGGCGCCAATCAGCTCGCGGTGGCGGTGGGCATCGCGCATAAGTTCTGAGTGCGTCGAGGGACGGGGAGAGCCATCGCATGCAGCAGCGCAGCGCACAGGCGGCGTTCGACGAAGCCGCGGCAAGCGTCAACTATTGGGCGGTCTTGTCGGTTGTGCTCGGCTCGTTTCTGGGCAACCTCGATTCGTCGATCGCCAATGTCGCGCTGCCGACCATCGCGCACGATCTGGTTCGGACGGCGGCGCAGACGGTGTGGGTCGTGACGTCGTATCAACTGGCGGTGTCGGTCTCGGTGCTTCCGCTTGCCGCCGTCGGCGAGATGTTCGGCTTCAGGCGCGTGTTTCTATGTGGCGTCGCGCTGTTCACGGCGGCGTCGCTGGGCTGCGCGATGGCGCCTTCGCTCGCCTTGCTCGTCACGGCGCGCGCGGTGCAGGGCGTGGGCGCGGCGGCCATGTCGACGGTGGTTCCCGCGTTGCTGAGGCAGGTCTATCCGCCGCAATTGATCGGGCGCGGCGTCGCGCTGCTCGGTCTGGCGGTGGCGCTCTCGGCGGCGCTGGGTCCGACGGTGGCGGCGGGCATTCTGTCGATCGCGTCATGGCGCTGGCTATTCGCGATCAATCTGCCGCTCGGCGTGTTCGGCGCCTGCCTCGCGACCGCGAGGCTGCCGCGCAATCAGCCGTCGAATCTGCCGCGCACGTTCGACTACGCGGGCGCGATACTGAGCGCGGGCACCATCGCGCTGCTCGTGCTGGGTGTGGGCGGCTTGTTCGGTGACGATGCCAGCCTGCGGCCCGTTCCCGTGGTCGAGATCGTCGCGGGCTGTGTGGGCGCGTGCGTGCTGGTCCGGCATCAGCGCGCACGCGCGACGCCGCTCGTGCCGCTCGATCTGCTTCGAATCCGCATTCTGTCGCTGTCTTCGCTGACATCGATCTGCTCGTATATCGCGCAGACGCTGGCGTATCTCGGCTTGCCCTTTCTGCTTCAGCATCAGCTCGCGCGCACGGCGACCGAAACGGGCTTGCTCGTGTCGCCGTGGCCGCTGGTCATCGTGTTTATCGCGCCGCTGGCCGGGCGGCTTTCGGACAGGTATGCGCCGGGATTGATCGGCGGCGTCGGGCTGGCGATTCTGGCGATCGGCCTCGGCCTGCTGGCGGCGCTGCCCACCGTTCCCGCCGATGCCGACATCGTGTGGCGCGTGCTGATTTGCGGCGTCGGCTTCGGTCTGTTTCAGACGCCGAACAACCGCATCATGCTGACGTCCGCGCCGAAGGAACGAAGCGGCGCGGCGGGCGCACTGATGACGATGGCGCGCATGATCGGCCTGACGCTCGGCGCGGCGCTGGCCGCACTGGTGTTCGGCGTGTACGGACAGGCTGGCGCGCATGTGGCGCTGATCGGCGCGGAAATCGCTGCTGCTTTGGGGTTAGTAGTTGGCGCGGTGCGGGTTGCCCGGACGCGTCCTGCCAAATAGCCCGCAATGTCGGCCCGACTCCCGCACACGGCGGATAAAACTTAACGTGTTCAACATATCTTAAAATTAAATTCACATAAGTAACATTAACGAAATTACATCGTAGTCCTATTTTTCGAGAATTTGCCGAATCCTTTTTTGCACAACGGGAATTCATGCGGACCACGCGATCACGCGAGAAGTACGCCACGCCCGAGTGCATAGCGACGAACAGCAAAGACGATCAACAGATAAGCGAGGGATGTGGATTCCTCGAGAAGGTGTCGAACTATGAGGTCTGTGAAGAGTATGCCGCGATGGAATGCCGTGTCGAGCGATACGATGCGCGAGATGGCCTGCTCCCGAGCGAAGTTCAAATTTTTGGCGGTCCTTCGTAGGGACGGTCGAAGCGAATATGCTCGGCACCGTTCATATCGGGGTTGCCGTTCCTGAACTCATTCCAGACGGACTCCGCGGTTCGGTTGGGCCACAGATGGTTGATGAGGTGAACGTGTGGCCCACCTTTGAAGTGGTTTTCGTATTGCCACAGGTCACGGTTATCGAAGTAGAAGAATTGCCAATTTGAATGATCCGGCAAATAGAAAATGTGCCCCACGAGATATCGGCGCTCGCTGAGAAGCTGATACCACTTTCGCATTGCCTTGGTTTGCGTTTCGGTCAGCGGGCCGTTGTTGACGTCTCCGATCTTCTTTGCGTCTTCGTCAGTCCACTGCCAGTTTGGCATAAAATCTCTATGCGAAATCTGGTGTATCCACGGACGCAGTACGCCTGACTCACACGCCGTTATGAAATCAGCGAACGCGGTCTGCGTTATCAGTGCTTTCTTGCAGATCTTTTTCACGTCGCTGAGTTTTTTTGCGTTTACAAGGTCGTCAATGGCCTGCAATGCGGCCTTATCTGCTGGAGTTGGATTCGATTCAAACAGCATAGATTCTGCGCTGGCCCATCAGCTGTCGCCCTTTTTCGAGAATTCGCGGACCTGCTCGACCGTCCAAAGCGGCTCGTCGGCATCCCGTGTCGCACGCTCACGCGCCCGCACCGCCATCCATCGCCGATAAGCGGACTCGGGATGCTCTTCTTCGAGCGCTTTTATCGCTGCATAGGCCTCAGAGCCGGGCACCTCGACGAGCATGTTGAACAAGGTGCTGCGACCGCCCTGCGCATCGTCGCGAAGCGTCGGCGAATAGACACCCTTCCCAATGCGATCGATATCCTCGTCAATCCGGATGTAACGGTGCATCAGAACATAGAGCCGCTTTAGGTCGCTGGCGTTGCGATACCCGCCAACGCGCGTGCCCGTGCCGTGCCGATCGCCGAGCAGAGCGACGATAAACAGCTGGGCAAAGATTGACGCATCGGTCGTCGCTAGCGCTTCGAGATGACGCTCCAAAGCAGGGACCGCCGTCGCCGAATCGGTATCCGCCCAGAGCGCGAACCAGCGCGGCCGCTGATCCTCCAACGTAGCATTGGTGGCTTTCTTCGCCGCAAGCGCTGCGAGAACGCCGGGGGCAACACTGCTCCCCGCCAAGATGTTCAGGCAATAGCGTAGCGCTTCGGCATTGAGCAAATCATGCGCGGCCAGCCAATCTAGGATCAACGGCGCGACGTCGCCGTGCAACCACGGTGCATGATAGAGAATGTCGTGCAGAATATGGTGGAGCGGGTGCTCGCCGGTATGTTCGAGCTCCCAAACAAGCTCGGTTGCCACGGCCTCGAACCCGGTATCCGGGAAGGCGCGATATAGCGTCTCGAACCATACTGGAAAGCCGTTCAACTCCCAGGTGACATAACGAAAAGCGTGGCGCGCTTCCTCCTCGGTCAGCCGTTGCGCAAAGGCGCTGTCCTCCGCCGCCTCGATCGCAAGGCCGGTCATCGCGAAGATCAGCGAATAGGGCGTCGACCCGGTCTCGCCGCCCTCCGATCGCAAGGTCGGCCGATAGACGCGCCAATGCGCGATTGCGGCATCGCGGAAGGCGCGGGCGACCGGCTCTCCAAACTCGGGGATCAGTGTCCGCCAATTCGCCCCGTTCTCGCGGCTGGTGCTCACACCGCTACCCATGACACTAAGAAGCAGATGATATTGATCGCCACTGAACTCCCCTGGCTGAAAGCCTGCGGGATGCAACACCCGATCGGGATTGGCCATGAGCGCGCGGACCCAATCGCCGCGGTCCTTCTTCTGCTTACGTTCGCGCCTCTCGCTCTTGCGCTTCCACCGCCGGGCTTCCGCGTCCATCCTGACTATCTCTGGCGATGGCTTCGGATCAAGGCGCGTTTCCAGCGTCGCGGCAAGCGCCGCGTCGTCATCGACCGCTGCGCGCAATGGAGCGAGCCAAGCCGACGGTCGATCGGCATCCATGCGGATGCGTTTTGGGATCGATACCGCGTCGGACTATACGCTCGAGGAGTTGGGCAAACAGTTCGACGTGACGCGCGAACGGATCCGGCAGATCGAAAGCAAGGCGATGCGAAAACTGATGCACCCGAGTCGCGCCGACAAGCTACGGCAATTTCTCGATCATTGAGCCACAGACCCGGGTGTCGGCGCGTTGTGTTGTCTCAGCGCCGCTCGCTGGTCCCTCGGCGGCCTTCACTCGGGCGGGTAGTAGGCCCAGCGCTGGCAGAGGGCGCCTACAATTCCGCTGGCCGGCATTTTTGCCGCATATCACCGCGAAGCTGATCTCCTGCGGATAGACGTCACAAGTCAGCCTCACGGAGGTGGTGGGTGGGGAACGGCATTAGCAGAACGGTACGACAGTTCGACCGCGTGGGTAGTTCGCTTCTTCAAGCATAGCGCTCAGGGCCGGTCAAGGACGGGGGCCGCAGTCGATAGGAAATGGGGTCATTCTTCGCGCGCACCGGGTCCAGGCTACCTCGATGCGCTTCATGCGTCATGGCAGAATGGGGGCGTGACACGCTACCGCCGACTCACAACAGGACCGCCTGCTGCAAAAGTTCCAGAGCCTTCAATTCGTCCAATCGACCAGTGCGTGCTTTGCCTGCCAGCGTCTTGAGTAATGCTTCCGCGATCGGTTCGATACCTTGAAGGTTGTTCAGGCTGGTCACTGAAGCGAAGGGGAGCGGCACCGCGCTTCGCTGCGGTATTACTGCGGCTGGGAGCGACGGAAGGGTTGCAGGTGTGGCTGCCGGAACGTCGCCATCACTTTCTTCAGGTGAGCGACCGGCAGGCTCGTCAGGGGCGTCACTTGCACGATCTTCCGGGCTGACGCCGATCGTCTCTTTCTCTGCTGTGGCATCCGCCGAAAGAGGTGAGGACTTTTGCGAATCGCCGAGGACGCCCGCGCGGGGGCGCCGCGGGCGCGCCTCCGCATCGGCGGGTTTGCCTGGCACGCCATCCTTCGTTGCAGCCGCGAGCGGCTCGTGTTGTTCAACGGACGCACGCCCGCGCGAAGCAGGGGTAAGCAAACGCGACACCGGCTCCGAGATCTCGGCTTCGGAGCGCGGCGTGTCCAACCAGCCAGTTGGCAAACCCAGTCGCTCCGTGAAACGGTTTGCTTCGACACTGTCCATGCGTTTCGTGCCATAAAGCCGATGGGCCATGTTGGAGCCGCTCATCGCCATGACTACACCAAGTCTTGCTTTCGATCCGTTGCGAGCTGTGAGGACGTGGAGGTTGGCACGTCGAATGTCTTCTACCGCGGCGCTGTCGTCCAATGCCAGCGGTTGCTGCTGGGTCGTTTCACGAGATGTCCTGTCTTTCGAAGACGAACCTTTCCGCAGCGCACGGGGCTTAGGCTGTTCGACCATCTCGCTTCGACTATTCCGGACGGCCCGGGGTGACCCGCCAGTTGCTCTCTTTGGCATTTGCGCTTCCTCGAACAAACTATCTTTAAGAAATGGTTGTTGGCCGCCGTTCACGGCGGAAGCCGGTTCAAGTATTTCGGGCACTACCTCTGGTTCGTCGTCTGTCCGGACGAAGTCGAGCGGTGACTTCAGGCGGGCAATGGTTTCGGCCGCGAGCGCAGGATTGGGCTGGTCGAAGAAGCCATGCGGCAGCCCAAGCGTGGTTTCCATATGAAAGGCGGTCTCGGGCGTGAACCTCTCGCCCTTCATCAGTTCAGCCACGCGCGCCATGTTCGATTCGAGTCCTAACGCAATATTCTCTGCGCCCACCGCATCGACCAGAAACTGAAACGATCGTGTTTTGAAAATCGAGGCAGTCTGGGCGGAGTCTCGAGGAGGTGCCTTCACGTACGGTTGTCCCTGCCGGTTGGACGGAGATTTTTTTACGTGGCGAGGTTGACGCTGGCTGCTGTCCCGAGAACCCGCATATCGTCCGCGGGCTTGACTCATAAAGTAGTGCTCCATGCGATCATTGGTGTTCTGACTTCTTGATTATAGACGAGGCGATGTTGGCATTGGATGCGTCAGCAGCTCAATGGAGCGCAAATGTACGCGCGGGCGAAACTTCTCAGCGCGGTGCTGAGCCAGCGTTCGCATATCCCCTCGCGATCCGCTTAAGCTCAGCCTGTAAGGCATCGCATAGTCCCGTTCCGCCGATAACAGGAAACGTCCGGTATCGGACAGACGATCGAAGATCGATCCGCCGCCTGTGTCACGCTCAACGCAAGAGCTTGCGCCGGCGTTTGACCCGTCGGTGACCCAGAGTCCCTATGTGGCCATTTGTGCGCCAGCGCAAAATTCTGCTGCGTTTAGGGTATAAAGTATAAGGATTGCGTATTAATATACAGAATTGTCGAAAAGGAGCCTATCTCCGCTTTCTCAGCATCGGACATGCTGCCACGGGAAGTCGAGCCGATAAGGCGTGGACTCAAGATTTGCGGCTCTTTCAAAAATGGAGTGGGTAAGAATTTGCACACTTTTTGAGCACTCCGGGGTGCGTGGGTGACAATGCCCCACCCCTAACCCCGCCCCAAGGCGGGGAAGTCCTCGCCGCCGGACGGGCTCGGGGGCCGGCGCAGCAAGGCTTTGCCAGCCCCAAGCCCTTGAGCTTGTTTGGGAAAGTGAGCGCGTCAATGGTTCGCTTCGCCGGACGTCCCGTCCGCCATTGACCCACTCATTTTCCCGACCGACAACCCGCGTTACCCACTCGAAATTCGAAAGAGGCAGATTTGCTAAACACCTTGATCGTCGAGCATCGAGGCAAAGACCTGCAGGACCTCGACTTTCGTCCGTCCAGCGCTGATGGCGTGCAGCATCTCGTCGAAGCCGAAGGCGACGTACTGCCCTGAGCGGGGATTGAGCAGAATACCCTCCGACCACTCTTCTTGCCCACGATTTTCGAGAGCCGCCGCATAGCTGAGCAACCAGTACAGGACTATCTGTCGATAGTCTGCGGCGGAAAAATTTTTGTTCGTGCACTTGACCTCAACGAGACTTTGGCCCGCAGAGAAGTCGCCATGCCCAGATGAAATCCACCGCAAGCCGGTGATGAGCGGGGCAGTGGTCACAGTTTGGCCACGCTCCGCGGACAAACCGCGAATCATCTCCGTGACGTTACGCCCAACCTGCTCCGCGATGGTCCGATCCACTTCACAAATCTCCTCAGGGGTCTCTGCATCAAAGTATCGTCGTTGCCGCGCGAGCGCAACGCGTTGGCATTCTTCCCAATCAATGACATCTGCACGCAACAGCATTTCGCCGGCTGCCACGCCGAGTTCGAAAAGCATGGCTCTTTGGAGCCTGCTTTGCTCAATCAGACCTGAGGGAACTGGAGTCACGTCAGCAGCTACACGCTTCCTGTTGAAATGCGTGACGACGCTGGATGTCAGTTGTGGAAAGACAGCGTCGAATAGCCCAGGGACGTCTCGGGCGACCGTCCGGGGGTCACGCAGCAGCTTGAGCATCATTGCACCATCCCACGTAGACGGAACCGAACGTCGGCTTATTCTGTCGTTCGATCCCGAGTTCCAGCGCTCGCCTAAAATTAAGGTCGACCTGGCGTTTAAAACCGTCGCCCTGATCCCCAAATGAAGCTGCGGCCAGCCACACCAGTCGCTGGCACTCCGCGCTCATGCTCGACCAATTGTTCCGCAGCGCGGTGAAGGCAGCGCGATCCTTCCAACGGCGCCAGCATTCGATGCATGCTCGCTTCACAGTTTCCGAACGCGCGGCTTCGTAAATTCGCTGGACGAATTTCGCCCGCTCCTGCGTACGCTCCATATGCAACGTACGCAAATAATGCAGGACGCTCGTCTCTGCTTGAAGCAAATGAGAAGAGTGGCCCGGAATAGCATCCAGCATGGAATCAATGTGCGCGTAGATGCTCTCAAAGCCCGGGGCCGCCCGAAGGCCCGCGATCCCGCGCATGATAGTAGACCACGACGCCCGGAATGCATGAAGGTTCTCCGGTGCTAGAAGCGTAGCCACGAGCTGTGATGCGGTTGCCGGCTGCTGTAGCTTCAGCGTCCGGCTGACCTGCGCGACAAGGAAGTTATCGGGCAGGGATTTTTCAAGCTCCTGGGCCAAGATTGACTGGACTTCCAAACCCGCTACTACCTGCTTCAGTGACTCATAGTCTTCTATGGCCGCGTCCGAATACGGATCGAAGTGCAGGTCGATCGCTCGAAGTCGGGCCGCCTGGTCCCCATCACCACCGAGCTGCGCGGCGACATAGTCGGAATAGTGCTTTGACGTCAGCATGACCGTTTTCGTCCTGTTGAGCGTTAGGCCATAGTCCGCCAAGGCGTAGGAAAGCGAAGCCCCCCGCGTCAGAATACTTGTCGCCCCGATAGAATCGATGAACCGGGGGCGATGATGAGAAAACGAATTGGCAAAATACGGACAAGCATTCAAGGACAGAGCGGTTGCGCGGTTGCTGCCGCCGGAGAGCGCGGCGTTGGAAGACGTTGCACGTGAGGTTGGCGTGGGAGTGGGGACGCTGGAGCGCTGGCGCAGTGATGCGCTGTCCAGGCCCGCTCGCGAGCGGGCCTGGACAGCGGCGGCCCGATTCGACGCCGTGCTGACGACCGCTGCGATGGACGAGGCTGGCAAGAGCGCGTGGTGCCGCGAGAACGGCGTGTATCCACAGGAGCTGGCCACCTGGCGGCAAAGTGCCACGCAAGCATTGGCTAAGCCCGAAGAGGCGCGTGCCAGCCCACAGCAAACCCAGCAGGACCGGCGGCGCATCAAGGAACTCGAGCGCGAGCTGCTGCGCAAGGACCGTGCGTTGGCTGAGACGGCGGCCCTGCTGGTGCTATCAAAAAAAGTCGCGGCGATCTTCCGCACGGGCGAGGACGAATGATCGGCCTCGAAGATCGCCGGTCCCTGGCCCATGACATCGATACCGCGCACAAGGCCGGCGCACGGCTGCGTCTGGCCTGCGAGACGGCCGGCATCGATGTGCGCACCCTGCAGCGCTGGAATGCCTGCGAGGGCCTCGTCACGGGCGATGGCAGGCCCAATTCGGTACGCCCGCAAACCCGCCCATGCGCTGAGCGCCGTCGAGCGTGCTGAAGTGCTTCGCGTGGCCAACGAGGCGCGCTTCGCCGATATGCCTCCTGCGCGCATCGTGCCAATGCTGGCCGACGAGGGCGTCTACATCGCCAGCGAATCCACCTTCGCCCGCGTGCTGCGCGAGCACGGGCAGAGCGCACACCGCGGCCGGGCCAAAGCGCCAAAGGCTGGCCGGCCGCCGACCACGCACATCGCTTGCGCACCACGGGAAGTCTGGTGCTGGGATATGACGTACTTGCCCGCCGAGGTCGTCGGTCAATGGTTTTACCTGTACCTGATCCTGGACCTTTACAGCCGCAAGATCGTCGGATGGGAGGTGCACGAGCGCGACGATGCCAGTCACGCTGCCCATCTGGTGCGGCGCACGGCGCTGGCCGAGGGCATCGCTACTCTGGCGGACAAGCCGGTGCTGCATGGAGACAACGGCTCCACGCTCAAGGCCACGACCGTGCTGGCCATGCTCCACTGGCTTGGCGTGAAGCCATCGTACTCACGCCCACGCGTCAGTGACGACAACGCCTATGCCGAGGCGCTGTTCCGCACGGCCAAGTACCGCCCGGAGTTCCCCGCCACGGGCTTCGCCGAGCTCAATGCTGCACGCGACTGGGCGAGCGACTTCGTGCATTGGTACAACTTTGACCACCGTCACAGCAGCATCCGCTACGTCAGCCCGGCGCAGCGCCATGACGGAGACGATCACGCGATCCTCGCCGCTCGTCACGAGGTGTATGTCCAGGCGCGGGAACGTAACCCGGCCCGCTGGTCAGGCTGCACGCGAGACTGGACGCCCATCGGTGCCGTCACGCTCAATCCGGAGCGCGAGTCAGTCGTCACGAAGGCCTCACACGCCACACTTAAACAGCCTTTGGCTGCATGACTGAGGCGACAAGTACCTTGACACGCGCCGGAAGACAGCGCGCGGTAGGCGTCCGCATTAGAGTCTGCAATGAGGACATAGTCATCGACATACCGGAACCACCGGAACTCTCCGACCGTCATCTTTTGATCAACGGCGTTCAGAAAGAGCTCCGCGAGCACCCGCGAAGCCTGACCTCCAACCGGTAGCCCAAACGAGCGCCCGGCGGAGAACTTGCCGACCAGAGCGTTAATCTGATTGCCCATCCGGCCATCGGGGAAAAGGTCGTTCAGGGCATTCTGTATGTGATGGTGTGAGACATGCTCATAAAAGCTCGAAATATCGGTCTGAACAACAATCGCACCATCTGCGATTCCCAACGCCTCGGCGACAGTCGCTTCGCGGAATGCCCGCCACGAGAAGCTCCTATCGAACAGTTCTTCGCCTCCGTCACGCTTGAACCGGTATGAGCGCACACGGGGATCGCGTTCGTCTTCGAGCGCGTCGGCTATTGCGATGCCAAGACCATTGAAATATACAGACCAGAATGCATGAATTTTTGTTGTCACTCGAAAACCGGCCGGACCGGCCGGCGCAAGAAGACGCTCGTTGAAGACGCCGAGCTCGGCAACTTTTCGCGCGCTGTTCTTTTCATCATCGCGCCGCAATTCCTCGTAAAAGACAAACGCCATCCCGGCCAGTTCAGCGGGCCGTTGCTGGACGAAGCGCGTATCAAGGTCGAACGGCAAAGTGTCGTTGTCGCCGTGAGCGCCAATATCCGCAGCCGCACGCTCGAAGTGTTGCAATGTAACGTCTGACATCTCGGATCCGTCAACTATTTTGGTTTTAACGATGACGGCACACAAACGAACTCGTGCGCCCCCGATAGTGCAAAACATAGCCCTGCCTCGGGTCGCGAGCACAGGCGCATTACGTTGCCGGCTAGTGTTCAACTCTCGAGCGATGACGGTGACTGGCATCTTGCGAGAGCCGCTCCTTCGTCAGCGCCTCATTCTTACCCGTCCGGTAGCTTGGCGAGGCAATGGAGAGAGCCAGCGTATACCGCAGTAATTCTGCTACCGTTGCGACAACGAAAGTGTCACAGCACGGGCGCGTCCTCCTGTGCTGCGACGTCCGCCCAGTGACGGGTCTACTGCGGCCGACGCCGGCCCCTACCATCATTAATCTGCAGAGGCGTCAGCCGCCGGCGGCGCCACTCGGAGCCGGTCGTCGAGCAGTCGCTCGAAATCCGGGTGTTTGGCGAACGGTGTCTCGGATCGTGCCACGCCGTCCCTCAATTCCGGCAAGACGCGAGAGGAGATAGCTACCGCGGTGTGGCCCCGGTGGCGTCGCGACGGATACACGAACCCATCTGGCCGCATCGCGCCGTCGCAAGACTGCATCGCGACATCGATGTAGTACCCAAACCACTGGCACCATTCATAGTCAGGGCTCGAAAGGTCGTCGAAAATGCCGAGACGACTGGCAACGGAGCCATTGAGATTCCAGAACCGGAGCGGCCGCGGAAAGCGCAGTTCAGCGATGATGCCGTGCTGTACCGCGAACGGGTCCATGTAGAACGTTCCCGGTCGTGTCACGTCGTTTTTGCAGAACTGCGCTTCCCAGATTGCCGTTTCGGCGACGTGCGCCGTGTACAACCACCAGAACGGCATTTCGATGCCGCCCGAAAATAGTTCAGGCGGCGGCCCGAAGCGGTACGCTCGCGCCACGCTCGTCGGCAGGACACTCTCAGGTAGATACGCAGCGCGATATAGCTGCGCCTCACCGCCGACCGGGAAAGGCTCGTTGGTGAGGCACTCCTTCAATTGCACCGGCAACGGCAACCGCTCGCGCAGATACGACGGCGGTTCGACGGTTGGTTTTCTGCTGTCGCTCATTGGATAGCCGTTCAAGCGGCCATGCTTGCTCCCGGCCCGCTGATCAACGCAAGAACCTTGCGCTGACGCTCGTTCGCGGGCAGTTGCAAGAGTCTTTGCTGACTCGGATGCAGGGACGCGCGTGTCTCGAACGGGGCACCAGCCAATACCTCTGCTGGCGCCAGTTCGTTCAGCGCGTCCTGCGCCGTAACCAGGAAAGCATGGACCTCAGTTCTCAACGCCCCCCGAAGGGCGAGAAGCACAGGTGGCAACAGTTCAGGCACCGGTCCAGCGAATTGCCACGCGGGAAATTCACGACCGTTACTCTGGCCTGACGGCACGACGCAATAGAACTTGTTCGCTTCGACATAGCGATACAGGCTCGCGAGCGACATGCGCACCTTGCGCTGCTCGATCACCTCCGAAGGCTTCAGGTTGACAACAGGCAACGAGGAGCGGGCTTCAGATCCGCCGGCGTCACCGGACGCCAGAATCGTCGCGAAGCGCTCTTCCAGGACATGTCGCAGCAAGTCACGGATCGAACTGTCCGCAAGCTCCGGGACTTTCACCCGCAACGTCCCTTCGATATCAGAAGCAAACGACTCGGCGACATCCCGAACCAGCTGACGCGCATCGCCCGCGTAATTGCCGGTAAGCGCAGCACGGATCTTGAGAGCCGACGCTTCGTTTCGTTCTTTCGTTACCTGTGTCATGAAAGCCTCCTTCAGGCAATTTGCGGGGGGGGCGCCCAACGGGGTGATCCGCTTCGCGATCGCTTTCGCACTACCAGTTTCCGGCTTACCAAACAAGATCGCGGGCCGAAGCGTCGAAAGCGCACGCCCACGAACTTCGCCCAGCCACCGACGGAGGACAGCGGCGCGCAAGATGGAAGCGTCGCGACTCCATGCCGTCCGGCACTCGCCTTCGTTGAGTTCGAATGATTCGAACTCGAATATGTCATCGACGTATCGAACGAGGCCGGCTTGCGATATCCCCTCGACAGAATGACCATGTTGACTGCGCTCCCGGTCACTGACTTCACGACACCCGCATGCCCGCCCATCTTGCGGTAGGCACGGGCCTCCGATGGAGTTACCGCAGTGATCTCATCATCAGCGCCTCTTCACCCAATCAATATGTTCAGCATACACCATGTTTTCTCATTTTTCGCAATTTTCTTATGCGTCGCAAGTCGGCTATTCCTGACGCTCTAGCTTCCTGCCAACACCGCCCGCCTTAAAAAACCGCCGGAGGTTGTATATATATACACTATGGATGCATATACAGTCCCCGGAGGACTCATGGAACATCTGGTGCGCGTGCAGAATGAACGGGACCGCCGCACGCTCGCATGGCTGCGCGGGCACGTCGGCGACGCGGCGATCGTGGCAGCGGCGCAGCGATGCGGCGGCTTGTCGAAACCGTACCTGTCGGCGGTGTGCCCGACGCTCGAGGTGACGGTACCGGCTGCGTGGCATCGATACGCAGGAAGCGGCCAACGCCTATGCGCCCCGCTTCATCGCCGACTACAACACACGCTTTGGCAAGGCGCCACGGAGCGCCTTCAATGCGCACCGGCCGCTGCGTGAGGATGAGGATCTCGACACCATCCTGACATGGCGCGAACCGCGGCGCGTCACGCGTTCGCTGACGCTGCAGTATGACCGGGTAATCTACCTGCTCGATGACACAGAGGCGAACCGCCGGCTGGTGGGACGCTACATCGACGTGTATGAGTATCCGGATGGGCTCATCGAGATCCGCGCCGACGGTGTCGCCCTTCCCTGCAGGCCTTACGACCGGCTCTCCGAGATTGATCAGGGCGCCGTGGTTGATCACAAGTGGCTGGGTCATGTGCTGCAGGTCGCGCAGTTGATTCAGGCCGATCGCGATAACCGCCGCGCGTCAGGTTCGCCATCACGAACCAATCAGGGGCAGGCGCCGAAACTGAAGGAACGCAAGGCTGGCACAAAGAAGCAGCGGGAGATCACTGTTGATGATCTGAACACCGCGATTGGCAGAACCACGGCCAGCCTCCAGGACCTTGTACTCAAAACCTCGTCAAAGAGATAACAAAGGCACAAACCGGGACATTTCTACTTTGCTCCCCCTGCGACATTTCAGAATGGCTTTGACAGAACGCTTGTGCATTTTTATCTGGCGCATATTCGCGCGACAGTCACCGTCTAACGGTCGGTCGTTGGATTACGAAGTCGTTGTCGCTCAGCCACAGCGGCTCGTCCGGCCGCACGCGTAACTTCCTCTTCCCAGATACTTCGTATTCGTTTCTGCCTGTGGTCGCCCCGGCGCCGACAGCTCGCGCCATCGCCGCGGGCATAGGGTTGTTTCACCAGGAACGCTTGCCGCCAGCCACCTTCGCCGTGGCCGAGGCGCTCTGGCGCGGCCACGAACGGCCCGCGAGCCGTAGTGCAATGGCTGCGCGACGGTCTTGGCATCATCAAGAACGCGGCCGAGATCGAGGCGCTCGCCGCGAGCGTGCCACATACCGACGGCGTGTAATCTGGTGCCCGCGTTCGCCGGCCTCGGCGCGCCACACTGGGATGCGCACACGCGCGGCACGGTGTTCGGCATGACGCGCGGCACGACTTCAGCGCATCTCACACGCGCGGCGCTCGATTCGATCGCGTACCAGTCGCTCGACGTGCTCGCGGCAATGGAGGCAGACTCCGGCATCAGTATCGGCGAGCTCCGCGTGGATGGCGGTGCGAGCGCGAATAATCTGCTCATGAAGTTTCAGTCGGACATGCTGGGAGTGGACGTGGTGCGACCGCGCATCACCGAAACAACGGCACTGGGCGCTGCCTACCTCGCGGGGTTGGCGACGGGGTACTGGCAGAGCCTCGACGAGGTGCAGAGCCAGTGGCAGCTCGACCGTCGCTTCTCGTCGTCGATGCCGACAGAACTGGTCACAACCCGTCTGGCAGGCTGGCAGCTCGCGGTACGTTCGGCGAAGGTTTGGGCACAAGGTCGGTCTTGAGCCTGCTCGAAGATTCCGCGCTTCTCTCGCCGATCCACACCGCGGAGCGGAGTGGGTTCACTTACGATACCAGTCGAAGGCATCGTATGGCGTCTAGGGCTAACGGCTTACAGATTCGCATCGACCCGCAATCGACCATCATCCAGTACTCGCAAACGCATTGGATCGGAAATCTCACCGATGAACTCGCCAACGTTCCCAAAATTCCGAAACGCCATGAATCGAAGATCACCATCGGGCGCGCGCACAACTCGTCCAGAATATAGCGAACCGATCTCATCGCCCGCCAGAAAATCATCCTCGATTAACCGCCATGGACCGAGCGGATGATCCGCGACCAGATAGTGCGTCCCGGTCACGGGCCCTGATAAGCGATCCCGCTTGTAGCCTGGCTCGATGTGATCATTTTCCACGCAAAACAGGCAATACCAGCGGCCCTTAAGTTCGAAGATCTGAGGGACCTCAAGCTGCCCGAATACCTTTGAGCGGAAGATCGGCGGACGCAACGACCAACGTTGGAGATCGGAGGACACTGCGTGCCCCAAAACGCCGCGCCCATAGGTCGCGCCCATAGGCTCGCGAGCGGTAAAGACCATGTGCCAGTCCTCACCGCCTGGATACTGGAACACCCATGGATCGCGGAACGCCTGATCGTGCCACACCTCCTTATCGAGCGATTCGTACAGCAACGGATCAACTTCGAGGATCGGGTTGTGCAACAGGCGGTTCCAGGTGACAAGATCATCCGAAACCGCCGCGCCGATCCGTTGCACGAGACCGCCCGCCGCGCGATCAGTTCCGGTGTAGAACATCATCCAACTTCCGGCCGGAGTGCGAACAACCGAACCGGTCCAGGTCGTATAGTCGTCCCACGCAGCTCCGGCCGCTGGCCGAAGGGCCGTCCCCAGATCAGTCCAGTTGACGAGATTGGTCGATACCGCGTGTCCGATCGACACATTCCAATGCCGCTGTTCAGGGTCACCGATCGATTTCGGTGCATTCAGAAAAAACATGTGCGTGACACCCGCGTCCTGCGCAAACCAGAAGTCCCACACCCAACGATCCTCAAGGCGAAATGCCATTGATATTGTCCTTATCCTACTGTTAAGCGTCCCTGCCAACCGGGTCCAACGCAATCATGACGTCGTATTTCACGACGTCGCCGCCCTTCAGCGTGACCGAACCGTCTGTCGGACTTCCTTGCGGATCAAATTGTCGGGCCGGCTCCAGCCCCAGAGCATAAACACCCGACTGAAAAGCTCGCCAGATGCCAAATGCAGGCAGCTCCCTGCGAGGAAAGGAGATCCGCGCGCGGATGCCTCCGAGCAGTGTGGCATTACTGACTTCGATGGTAGCGGTCGGGAGGTTGGTCGTCACCGGCACGGACTGGTAGTAGTCCATGAAATCGTCTCGCGGCCGTTTGTCCTCCGCGTTAAATAGTGCGGCCATCTCGCTGCAGACATCGCCCGCTATTTGGGTCGTCTCGTCCAGGAAGGGATATCCGAAGTTGATGTGGTACAGGATCGCGTGTGGTGTCGGGCGGAAGCCCTGGTTTTCGACCGTATCGCTGATCTGGATCGTTTCGCCATGCACTCCGAGCTTAATGCGCCGCCGCAGCACAAGGTTTTCACCGAACACCGCACTCTGCCTGATCACACCTTCGGCCCAGATGAATGGTTCGGCAGCGCTCCAGTCAACTCCATAGCCGGAAAGCAACGCTCGCTGGCTGGAAATTCGCCCATGCAGCGGATGAAAGACTTCTTTCCTGTGCTTATGTATATAGCGAGCCCCGTCATCCCTACGCGCTCCACCTATGTGGGCGAGACCGCACGTTACTAAAAAACCGTCCAGGTTCCTATACAAGCCAATGCCGTCTTCGGCATCTATTGAATGCGGTGGCCAAGGCATGCCGTTTGCACTATTCCAGCCGATGTTCACGCCTCGCCAGGTTACCGCGGAGATATCGAAGCCACGGTCAACAGCGATTTCGAGGCCGATCCCGGTCGCATTTCGAAGAAGCAGAAGTCGCAGTCCTCGGCCGGGGCCATCATCAACCTGCACGAGACGGATATCAGCGAGGCCCCGACCATCGACGGTACGACGTCGACGCTCTGCATGAGACAACACCGCAGCGTCGTTTGGCGCGGTGACTGTCGAATTAACCATGCGCTTTCATCTTCCGTATTTCTTCCGATTACGCCTACGAATTGGCATCAACCGCAAAATGCTTCTTTCTTAAGTGGAGCAGCTACCGTCAGCGGTCCGCACCTGCCAGTCACGCTCGATGTGCAACTGCAGCGGGACCTTGACTGACTCGCGTTAACAACTCACGAACGTTTGCCAAAAACTCTTCGCTGCCACAGGCAAAGCGGAGTTTGTCGCCCAGAGACGTCCTATCCCAGTCAATAGTGTGGGAGACGCCCAGATTCGAAAGAATCGGCAGGCCGGCCATCACATCCCAGGTCGAATCTCCAAGGGCAATGTAGCCGTCTGTTTCTCCCATCGCCACTGAAATCAATGACGCCGTAGACGCCCCCGTTACCCGGAAACTGATGCGCATTTCTTCGGTGACGTAGCGTATCGCTTCAAGGCGGTCTTCCAGCGACAGCGACGGGTGCAGTCCCAAACTCGTCACTGTGACCTTGCCCCTGTTTGGCGAATCCCATAGCTGAGAGATTTATGCGGCTCGTCCCTGTTGAGCGGCGAACCAGTTTTTCTCGAACGTCATGGGGCTGACGTAGTCGAGCGTCGAGTGTAGCCGGCGAGAATTATAAAAGCCAAGCCAGTCGACGATTTCATCCATTGCCGCACGCCGGGTCGCGAAGTGCCGGCCATGCAGGCGTGCAACTTTCAACGAACCCCACAGGCTTTCGGTCGGTGCATTGTCCCAGCAGTCGCCGCGCCGACTCATCGACGAGCGCATGCCGTAGGCCTTCAGTGTGTCCTGGAACAGCCCGCTGCAATACTGGCTACCCCGGTCGCTATGTACGATGACGCCAGCCTCTGGGTGGCGCCGGAACCACGCCATACGCAGCGCATCCGTGACCAGTTCCGCTTTCATGTGTGGCTGCATCGACCAGCCCACCACCTGCCTGCTGAACAGGTCGATGATGACCGCCAGATAAACCCAGCCTTCAGCCGTCGCACAGTACGTGATGTCGCTCGTCCAGACCTGGTTCGGCGCTGTTGCTGTGAAGTTACGCTCCAACAAGTTCGGCGCCACCGGCAGGTTGTGATTCGAGTTCGTCGTCGCGATGTACTTGCGCTTGTGTCGGGCACGGATGCCATGCTGCGCCATCAGCTTGCGAACACGCTCCTTGCCCACGCGCACGCCGCGCGCAACGAGCTCTTTCCACATGCGCGGCCAACCATATTCGCCCCTGACCTGCTGTTACGTCCCGGTCTATTTGAGGATCGGCATCCCGCGCTATTCGAGATGAAACGAAACGGGTTGTCTCGCGCTGCGATAGAAGTGCACATGATGAAGCAAGGCGCGGGACGAAGTTCGATGT
>Ga0114930_10001335_pt1 | contig 23752 bp, 19 predicted proteins | sample AnhtaG_FD_87300 | JGI IMG/M metagenome (GOLD analysis project Ga0114930, IMG submission 87300) | Deep subsurface microbial communities from Anholt, Denmark to uncover new lineages of life (NeLLi) - Anholt_01485 metaG | ecosystem: Environmental > Aquatic > Marine > Oceanic > Sediment | place... | reverse complement strand
AGATGTTTACAATTGGTAGGCGTCTGGATATGAAGCGGCCTAACACGTCGTTGGAGGCGACGCGGCTTTCCGCCGCGAGTAGTATCGGGGCACGATTTCGATTCTGGGCTTGAGAAGTAGCGTGGTTTGGATAAGCCGCCGCGCGCCTCAACTCCACCGTTGGGCGGCCAAACCGCCAAGCAAAGCACTATTTAGGAGGGTGGAATGCCTCAAGTACCTATGCCATTACCCCAAACTGACTATCAGACGATGGATTGCTCGCATAACGAGTTCTTTGAGACCGTGCAGGGTCTTCCCGGAGAGACTGAGTACTACGTCGTGAACGCGACCCACCGCTTAGCCGAAGTTGATTGGATAACACGTAGGCTAGAAGAAGAAGTCAGCAATCGTGGAGCCCCGGTTGTTCAAGAAGGGTTGCTTTCTCTGCAGATGTATTTGCTGCTGACCTGCGCTGACACTTTAGGGCATACTCACGTTGCTGGTGGCGTAGGGCAGCGGTTCAGGGCATTCTTCAGCAATCTACCACAGGAAGCAAGACAGAACTTGATAGACAGCATTTTTACCTGGCGAACGGACTTTACCGAGTTGGTCGGTCTGGGGCTAGGAGATGCCGCCACAAACACAGCGTTCTATCCATCGCGTCAGCAAATCATACAGTCCATTCAACCTTTGAGCCCTAGTGAACGATTAGAAGCAGTTGTGGACTTCCTTTATATGCGGCGGAACTACTACACCCACGAGTCTGAATATCCCCAACTTGGGCATCACCCGAATCTGTCAGTTATGCAAAGACAACGTTTGAATACGCCAAATACGGCCATGCTCGGAGAACGCGACCGACTTCAACCGATGTTCAGTGGCGATAACATCTACTTCACATACTACGAAACCGACGATGTCATTGCTACAATTCGCTGGTCTGTCGTGCGTGGCTTGGGGCAAGTGGTGGGTTCTGTGTAATGGGGTGGCCGCCCAACCACGGCTTGCACCCGACGCGGCTATCGCCGCTGGAAATCGGCGGCCACACGCGCTTTCAAGATGTCTTGTGGCAAAGGCTGTTTCCCGCATCCGCCGCGGGGGTGAAGCCTGACCGTTAGGTAGCCCTATTGGACTGCAATTTAGCATGGCTCAAGGAGGCCAGATATGAGTAGTGCCAGAGATGATGTGATTCGAGACGCGGTCAGAGAGAGATACGGGGATATTGCACGCAGAGGCAAGGCAGGCTGCGATTGCGGACCATCTTCGTGTTGCGAGGGGGCAGAAGCGGCTGCTTATGCCGAGACCTGTAATGAGCAGTCCTCGCAAATGGGTTATTCCATGGAGGAGCTTGCCAGCGTCCCCGAAGGCGCGAATATGGGTCTCGGCTGTGGGAACCCGCAGGCTATCGCTGCGCTCACACCAGGGGAAACCGTTCTGGATCTTGGTAGTGGGGCCGGGTTTGACTGCTTCCTTGCGGCAAGGCAGGTCGGTTCCACAGGCAAGGTCATCGGCGTCGACATGACACCTGACATGATCTCGAAAGCCCGTGACAACGCCAGGAAGGGTTCATACACCAATGTCGAATTCCGTCTTGGCGAGATCAAGCATCTGCCAGTTGCGGATGCAAGCGTGGATGTCATCATTTCCAATTGTGTCATCAACCTCTCGACTGACAAGCCAAGCGTCTTTCGCGAGGCGTACAGAGTGCTGAAGCCCGGGGGGAGGCTGGCAGTCTCGGACATAGTGGCCACAGCTGAGTTGCCGAAAGACATCAGGAACGACCTCGCATTGTATTCGGCCTGTGTGGCAGGAGCGGCATTTGTCACCGATCTTGAGAGTATACTTGCAGACATCGGGTTCGCTGACATTCAAATAGCACCGAAGGACGAAAGCCGCGAGTTTATCCGAGAATGGGCTCCAGGGCATAACCTCGAGGGATATATCCAGTCCGCCTCGATTGAGGCGCGGAAACGGGCGGGCTAACCCGCGCATGCAGCCGACCGCACTATCGAGATTTTTTGCGGGGGTGTTTTCGTTATTGTGGCGTTTCACGTGCAGTTTGGTCACACTGCGAAAGCCGTCCGGCGGCTGAACTCCCGGCTGTTTGCGGTCATGCCGTCACGTTCGGAAGGTCATGTGAAGGCGAGCGCGGGTGTCTCTGACGACAAGCGTGTGGATGTTAGACAGCCCGCAGAATACACCGGAAGCAACTCAGATTGGTTTGGCACTGCCAGAGTTAACCTTGCGTAGCATTGCAAGCGAAAGAGATGCAAGCGATGATGACTAGACTTCTGGAGAAAGCGTTTGCCGAGGCTTCCAAACTCCCCGAGCAAGAGCAATACGCACTTGCCACTATGATACTTGAAGAGCTGGCTTTTGAGCAGCACTGGGGAAAAGCCTTCGCCGCCTCCGAGGACGTGCTCGCTCAGTTGGCGGACGAAGCGCTTGCTGCGCACCGCGAAGGCCGGACTCAAGTGCTTACCCCGGATAGGCTATGACATCCCGCACGACGGAGCGTTTCCGCAGAGCGTTCAAGCAATTGCCGGAGCAGGTTCAGCGTCAAGCCAGACAGCATACAAACTCTTCAGGCAGAACCCACATCATCCGAGTTTCCGCTTCAAGCGAGTCCATCCGACGAGGTTGATCTACTCGGTTCGGATCAGCATTGGTTATCGCGCGCTTGGGGTTCGCGATGGAGACGAAATCATTTGGTTCTGGATTGGCTCGCATGCAGACTATGACAAGTTGATCTCTCGGCTGTAGCATAGGGGATGAGCCAGTAGTCAGCGTTCCCGAAACGGCGTTACTGAGTGAACCAGCACTTGCTGAGGACTGGAACCGGTCCGAGGAGAACGCGGCATGGTCACATCTGCAGGAGGGTCTCTCCCCTGAAACATGATGAAAGCGCGGTCGCTGGTCCGCCATAGGGAGTGGGCTCTCGCCCTCGTGGCGAGTACCCGCCAGTTCGTGGCCACACGAAGGACGCAGGCTGCCCTCGTCCTGGTTGTGTGGCTGGCCTTCGCCCTGCGCCTCTATCGGCTGGGGGCCAAGAACCTGTGGTGGGATGAGGCGCTGGCCATCTGGGCGGTGCGCAAAGGAGTGGCCAGTGCGACCCTCTGGACCGCGGGCGATGTCCATCCCCCGCTTTTCTTCTGGACCCTTTGGGGGTGGGTGCAACTGGTGGGGGAAAGTGAGTTCGCAGCCCGTTTTCTGTCGGTGGGCTGGGGGCTTCTGAGCATCGCACTGCTTTATCGGCTTTCCTGTCGGCTCTTTAACAAATCCATTGGCCTCCTGGCGGCCTTGCTCCTGGCTACAGCCCGCTTCCACATCTGGTGGTCCCAGGAGCTGCGCATGTACATCCTGGCTGCATGTTGCGTCGCTCTCTCCCTGGAGTTCTTCGTCCGCCTCTACAGGGGACGGGTACAGGGACGCATATGGGCTGGCTATATCCTCAGCACCACGGCAACGCTGTACAGCCTCTATCTGGCGGGGCTGATCCTGATGGTGGAGAATGGCTTCCTGGCCCTCACCACGCTGGCAAAGAGGCACAGGCGGGGGTTCTGGCTCCGCTGGCTGGGGGCACAGGCAGCAATCCTGTTGCTCTTCGTCCCCTGGCTGGCTCTGGCCCTGGAGCGCACGCGCACCTGGTCGGTGAGCAGGCCCTTCGATTTCACCCTCTTTCTCCAACTGTATGGGCTGGTGCTGAGCACCGGCATCTCCACTCAGATCGAACGCTACCGGCCATTGATGCTGGGCTTTACGCTGCTGGCGCTGGGGGGAATGGTGGCCCTTTGGCGGCAGAGGAGTGAGAAAGATAGCTGGAGGGGGTGGGAGCAAGGGTTACTGCTGTCCCTGCTTCTGGCCTTGCCCCCCCTGGCCGTGTACCTGTTGACCCTCCCCCGAGGGCTCTTCTACTCCCCCCGCGTGGAGGCTCGCTATTTGGTCACCTTCGCCCCGGCTTACTACCTGCTCCTGGCGGCGACGGTTGACCTCGCCTATCGGCGATCGCGATGGGTGGGAGCGCTGCTGGGGCTGACAGTGTTCCTGACCTTCGGCTGGGCTTTGCGGGGCTACTATCAGGGCCGCTACCTGCAGGATAAGTTTCAGTCGGCGGTGAGGACCATCGGGGCCTACGCCCACCGCGACGACGCGGTGCTGCTCGTTTCCGGCAACCGCTACCCGGTGTTTCGATACTATTACGAGAGGTGGGTCCCTGCCGAGCGTCGGCCAAAGCTCTATGAGCTGCCCCGATATGCGTATGAGATCACGCCGGAGAATGTGGAACGGGAGCTCACTGGGGCTATTGGCGAGCACCCCCGGGCCTGGCTGATGTTGGCCGAGTCACACCTGCAGGACCCCCAGGGTGCTGCTGAGAGATGGATGGAGGCTCACTATGCCCGCGTGCTGAGCCACTCCTTCTACCACAACCGGCTGACCCTGTACGCGCCCGCTCCTGCCAGGCCGGCGGTGTCAGCCGAGAGCCTGGCGCCTCAGTACCCCCTGGAGGGGGCCACGGGGGGAAATGCGCTGCTGGGCTACGATCTGCCCACTTCCGAGTACCGGCCCGGCGATAGGATCCACCTGGGGCTCTACTGGCGAGAGATCTCCTCGGCGCAGGTCAGGATAGAGCTGGTTGATGGACGGGGGAGGGCTGTGGATAGCTATTCGCTGGCCGGCTGGGGCGATGGCCTCATCCGGCGGCGGCAGCTTGATTTCGCCGTCCTTCCCTTTACCCCCAGTGGGCAGTACCACTTTCGCCTGCGCGCCCGGGAGGGAGAGCTCGCCTTCGGAGGCCTGGCCATCCAGGGGACCAGGTCCCTTCCCCCGGTGGGCTCGCCCACCCATCCTCTGAAAGCACGGCTGGGCGAGGCGATCCACTTCCACGGTTACGACGTCGCTCCCGAGGAGCCGGCACAGCCAGGGGAGACGTTGACCTTTGATCTCTATTGGAAGGCCACGGAGAGGGTCGCTCAGGACTACACCGTCTTCGTCCACCTGCTGGGGCCCTTCAACCCGGCGACCGGGGGGCCGGTGTGGGCCCAGCACGATGGCCAACCCCTGGAGGGGCAGTATCCGACTGGTCATTGGCTGGTCGGATCGGTGATCAAAGATCGCCACGTGGTGGCTCTGCCCCCCGACATGCCGCCAGGGGAGTACCAGGTGGAGGTGGGTCTCTATCTCTTGGCCACTGGCGAAAGGTTGGCAGTGACACAATCGGATGGGACGCAGGACACGCGGATCCTGCTGCGATCGGTCCGCGTTGTCCGCTGAACTGTTGCAGAAAACCTAAGTGAGGAGGATATGATGAGTACACTACTGGACGGAAGGGAACTGCAGAAGGTCTTTCGGCACTTCTGCCCATTCTACGAGGATGGCCGTCTGAAGCCTGAGGAGGAGAGGGGAACGCTACTGGCCGCCAACACCAATAACTTCGAGGAGAGCAGAGCTTTCGTCCAGTTGGCGGCGGAGGGGGACCAATCACCACTCATTGTCCAGTTCTCCCTCAATGCCAACAGAAAATTCGGTGGAGGTCCGTCTTCCGTCTTCACGCCCCCAGGCGTCACCTATCACGGGGATCCGGCGGTTCGGGGAGCCAGAATTGGTGTGCTCTGGATGCAAGAGCTGGTGGACACCTATGGCGCCGATTTCGTAGCCATCTCTCTGGACCACTTCACCGTGCCCGATTTCGTCCCCGCCAAGCAGTACGAGCCCGCTGATGCCACCCGCGAGGCTTACCGAAAGCGCGTGGAGGATGCGGCGGAGTTCCTGGCGCAGAAGGGATTCCAGGAGGAGGCCGACCTGATGAGGACGGAGGTGGAATCCTACCTGAATTATCTCACCAGCCAAGCGTACCAGCGGTTCCGGTACCACTTCCTGAAATCGGTCGAGGTGATGAACCCCGCCTGGGGCATGATTGACACCGAGGACATCCCACCGGCCCTCAATTTCGTCATCACCCGGGACATCGTGGATGGGGTGCGTAAGGAGCTGGGCAACGCGGAGATGATCCTGGAGGCGGAGCTGGGGGCCACCGGCCAGAGCGGGGATGAGGCCGGTTACGTCGCCATGCGGGGGAAGGAGTTGGAGCACTTCGCCCAACTGGTGGCCAGCTTCATCTCCTACACCGGCGGGGAGGGTCTGGCCTACGACATCGGCATGAAGCACGCTGCCCGCGCGGGTGAGCTGCACGAGCCGGATGTCCACAAGCTGGAAGTGGTCCAGCGTACCGTCATGCTGGAATCGGGTGTTTATGCGCCCTTCGCTCAGCACGGCGGCACAGGCACAGCAGCCATCCCCCGAGGTCTCATCGGCAAGACCAATGTCAACACCGCCATGCTGGTGACGGGGACCAATGCCCGCTTTGACTTCTTCCTGGACAACTGGCGGGGAATCAGGGCCGGGGCCAAGAAGCCCTGCGGCACCGACGTGGAGAACAGGGTCTACCTGCGGGCTGTCTACGAGGAGGCCAGGCGGCGAATGCTCGGAACCGAGGTCCGAGGCGGACTGGGCACCTATCAGACGGGGACCCACTTGCGGAAGCTGTTGGGCAAGTAGCTGGGCCCATGACACACTTGGCTGATGGCAGATAGCCGATAGCTCATAGCTTTCATCTGCCATCAGCCATCAGCTATCAGCTCTCTCACATACTCCCGATCCTTGGCCACCAATTCCGCCGCGCGCGCATCATCGTCGTACTCGGGATGGAAGCAGATGGTGCCATCGTAGCCCACCCCGCGCAGCAACCCTATCACCCGCTGCCAGTCCACCAACCCCTCCCATGACGAGACCCCCGCCCGGTGCCACCCCGAATCCCGCCGCTCCCAGGTGAAGTTCTTGTGGTCCACCAGACACAGGTACTCCCCCACGATCCCCAAAGCCATCCCCACATCCTCCCCACCCAGGACCATGTGGGGCAGGGAGAGGTAGATGCCCACATACCGCGGATCGCAGTCCTCCACCAGCCGATGGGTGGCGGCACAGGTGGAGGTGAGGAACTTCCCCGAATGGATGTGCAGGGCGGTCTTCACCCCAGTGCGCTGGCTGAGCCGCTCTAGCCCCTTTACCTGTCGCCCGGCACGCCGGAAGAGCTCCCAGTACCGGCCTCCCTCCACCCGCCAGTAGCCGGGCCGCAGGTAGCGCACCCCCGCCCGACTGCAAGCCTCATAGATGGCCTGGGTCAGGGGATCGGTGGGCTCGACCACTGGCGCGGTGACGATGGGCACCTCAACTCCCAGCTCGCGCAGCCGCTCCACCATCGGCACCAGCCGCTCCGCGGCCTCCTCGGGTGGACACTGATAGCCAGGCCGCACGGGGAGCTCGATACCATCGAACCCGGTGGCCTGCACCCTTCCCGCCAGTTCATCAACGTCAGCTCCCGGAAAGAGCTTGCTGAAAAGAACCAATTGCATTGTGGCCTCCTCACACTGCCCTTGTGGGATGCAGTCGGGAGATGGTCACGGGGATGGAGTAGTCGGAGCGGAGAGTGGGCACATATTCCAGGCCCACGTAGCCTGCGTAGCCCAACTCGCCAATACGCTGCACGATGTTGGCGTAGTTGAGCTCCCCTGTGCCCGGCTCGTGGCGGCCTGGAACGTCGGCCACGTGGAAGTGGGCGATCTCCCCGATGTGCTGGCTGATGGTGGCGACCAGGTTGCCCTCCATGATCTGCATGTGGTAGCAGTCATAGAGCAGCTTCACCCCAGGGCTGCCCACCTCTTCCAGGATGGCGAATCCCTCCCGGGAGGAGTTGAGGAAATGGCCCACGTGGTCTACCACCGTGTTCAGGGGCTCCAATGCCAGCGTGACGCCCCTCTCCTCGGCCAGAGGGGCCAGAGCTCGAAGGCCATCCACCAGGCTTTGCCGCTGCATGGCCGTCGGCACGGTGGGCCGGTGGTTGACGCTGAGGATGATGAGGGTACGGCACCCCAACCGCTCCGCAACATTCAGAGCCCCTCGAAGCGTCTCTATCGCCGCCCTCCTCTGTGCTGGGTCCACCAGCGACGGGCAGCCAGCGCCGAAGGCGACAACCTTGAGCCCCAAGCGCCCCTGCGCCGCCACAATAGCCTCAATGTCCTTGCCCGGCCAGTCCCAGAACTCCACCTCCCGGAATCCCATCTCTGCCAATTTGGCCAGCCTGTCCAGAAAGGGCCGCTCAGGGAAGAACATCTCCGCACAGACCGATATCTTGGCCACGATACCTCCTCCCCACACCTATCTCCTCACCAGGAACCGTACGCCCTCCACGCCGAAGGGCACAAACCAGTAGTCGTCGGTCCAGTCGGGCACATTCTCGAACTCCGCCGGACCCGTCCAGGGCTTGTCACCTCCCTCTTGATGATGGGGGCCCAGAAGGTTCCGCAGGCTGCTCACCAGCTTGAGGGTGAAGGTGTTCTCTCCTTCGCACAGCAGACGCGTGACCTCCACTTCGTGCGGAGGCCACATCACACAGCCCGCCGACTGGCCGTTGACCCTCACCTCCACCAGCGGCACCTCCCCACGGTCAAAGGCCAGGAACACACGCCCCTCCAGCGCGGGCAGGGTTAGATGCTGGGTGAGCGAGATGGCCCCGGCGAAGAAGGGGTAGCCCTGGGAAACCAGGTCACCGCTGTTGAGCGTCATCGGCTCCTGCGTGAGCCGGAACCGGGGCGCAAGGGCCTCAAATGTCTGTCCCTCGATGCGATTCCTACGCCCCAAGGGGCTGGCCGCCACTCCGAAGTCGCCGATGATATTAAGGTGCTCGATCTCCGTATCTTGTCCGACGACACCCTCCAGCACGATTTCGTTCTCCCCGCCCCGCACCAGTTCCATGACGTCCACCTTCCTGAAGCTTGTGTCGGTCCACCAGCCCTGGTCCTCATACTCTACCGGCTGGCCGTTGAGGGCGATGGAAAAGCACTCCGGGCTTTCCAGAACCAGCGCCACTCGGTCATCCAAGGGCTGGGCCACGTCGAAGGTGTAGCGCAGGCCGAACCGCGTTCCCAAGCCGGCGGCCATGACCTCTCGGAAGGCACGCCACACCGGGAGCCTACCACTCCACTGGCCATCGCTCAGGCGATACTGGCAGTAGTCCAGGGTGAGGGCGTTAGGATCGTGGCGCACGAAGGACCAGGTCTCCCCCAGATCAACTGCCTGTACCGTGCGCAGTGGTGGGGGTTCCTCCACTAGTGGCTCCCCATGGGGGTCAATGACCAGCAGGTGCGAGCCCACCGGCGGGAAATCCAGGGTGACGGTGGTGTAGCCCTCAGCGCAGCGGCTGGCCAGGGGCCGGACCTCACCGCTCATCAGGTCCCAGTCCTCCAGCCGGCCCTCGCCCTGCAGCCGCGCCGTGACCACTGCTCCACGCTCAAAGTCGGTATTGGCCAGGAAGTACACCTCGCCCCCCCTCTGCTCCCCCCCGACATCGGGGGGGAAGGGGGGGGTGACGCGGCGGTGGTGGTACCACACCCTGGGTGCGCCGGGAAGTTCCACATCGGGCGGCAGGATTGCGTCCAGCGCCGATCTCAGTGCCTCCCGCTCCAGCTCGATCACTGTGATACCCTCGGGGAGGACCGACTCGGCCGCCCGGCCCTCCACCATCGTTGGCAGGGGCTCGATGGCGATGACCGCCCCACCCCCGGAGGCGAATTCCTCCAGCAGGGCGACCGTGCTGCGGGCCAGCGTCACCCCCGGCGGCACGATCACCACCCGGTAGGCCATTTCCCCCACTTGCAGCACCGCCCCCTTCTCGCCCTCAACTTGCAACTTGCAACTTGCAACTTGCAACTTCTCCATGAGCATCTCATCGCCAAAGTGGAAATCCCGATGCAACTCCAGCAGGGCTTTCACCAGGTTCTCGAATTGTACGTTGAGCTCATCCACCGGAAGCGTCCGCAGGGGCGAGTAGAGGCTCCAGGCGCTCCCGATGGGATGTACCACCAGGATGTCCACCACGCGCTGCCCTTGGGTCAGCGCCCAGCCCAGCCGGGCGAAGTAGTCGGCGATGAGGTGGTTGTAGGGCCACCAGGGCTGCTGATAGTAGAGGTCCGCGGGGTAGTCGCGCTTGCGCGCGCCGCGCATGGAGTAGAGGGAGAGATGGGGGTTGAGCAGGTTCACCCCCAGGACGTAGAGCCAGTCGCCGATCCACTTTCGCCCGGCGAAGGCGAGGTTCTGCCCCGCACAACCGTAGGCCTCGCACAGGGTCCGCCTGCGTCCCAGTTGACAGGCGGCGGAGTCCAGTTGCTTCACCGTGACTGGCTGGGCCACGTCGCGCCGCAGCTTGTCAATCCCCGGGATGTGCTGGTATGCGTAGTGGGGCATGGCGGCGCCGATCCACTCCACCTGGGAGCGGAGGGTGTCCTCAGCCATGTAGTGCCCGGCGAAGGCCAGGCCATGCTCCTGACACCACTGGTACATCTGCTTGGAAAAGGCCTCCACGAAACGCTGGGTGAGTGTGTGCCAGAAATCGTAGCGCGTCTGGGGCGCGGTGGAGGTATCGAAGAAGAGGTCAGGCAGCTTGGCCAGGAGATCGTAGCCCTTCTTTTCCTGGAAATAGCCCTCCAGGCCGATGGTCCAGGGCACGAAGGCCTGGTCCATCCGGGCCAGGATGCGGTGGTTGTAGGTGGGCTCATCGGTGAAGATGCCGGGCACGGCCCCGCCGAACTCCTGGCCCACCTCCTGGCGGTAGCGCTCGTAGGTGGACTCGATGAAAGCCCGCACCGCCTCGGGGTTCAGGAGGTCAATGTAGCAGTAATCGTTGAACCCGGGTTGCGCCAGGGGTGCGGTGAGGGGATAGAACTGCACCAGTCGCTCGCAGCTCCAATCGAGTTCCCTCGCTTCCTCGGCGCTGATGGGCTGGAAGTCCGAAAGCTGTCCAGCCTCGAATCGGGCCCTAAAAAGGGCCAGGCTCTCCTCAATCACCGCCGGGCGGTTGTCCACCTTGCACACCAGGGCCAGGTCGCGATACTCCCGTTTCTGGGCCGGCACCAGGCCGCCGGCGAAGCCGGAGGGCCACTTGTCCTCGTCGTAGAGGTAGGCGCTCATGCCCCGCCGTCTGGCCTCCTCCACCGTGGCCCGCACGCACTCCATCCAGCGCTCCGACAGGTAGGGCGTGACCAGTCCCACCCGGGAGTGCATGAAAAAGCCGCCCCAACCGGCCTCGTCCATGAGGCCCACCTGCCGGACCAGCTCCTCCGGGTCCAGGTCGTCATTCCAGGACCAGAAGGGCGCGGCCCGAAATGTCTTGGGCGGGTTCTGAAAGGTCGCTTGATCCATGATTATGCCTCCTTTGTGTTCAACATTAGGTTGCTAATCTGGTCGCAAGTGACTCTCAGCCACGCTTACACAGCGGCATCTAGCACAGCTTCGATCGCGTCCAGCTTTTCCGGTGTGAGTAACTGAGGTGCAAAGCCAGCCACCTGCACCAACGGCATGTCCATCACCCTCTCCAGCTCCGGCGCTTGCAGGAACGCCGGGCCAAGTTGTTGGGTCAACGCCGTTCTGGCCACATCGTTCGCTAACAGGTCGCGCAAGGTGCTGTAGCGGTCAAGCCGACCCGCCACGTGCCGCACACCGGCCATCGCTTTGGCGCGATTGAGCCCGGTCGTGACGAACTCATATTTGCCGGAGCCCACCTCGATGATGGCCACATCGCCCGCGACGTGGGCGCTGAGGATGCCGCTGCCTGTGGTCATCGGTTGGCCGCCTTCAGTCACCGCATCCAACTACTGGGCCGGCAAGCGCACGGTGGCGTGGACATTCGGCGGCACGGTGATGCTCAGGTGGAAGTCAGCCTCGGTCAACTCCCACGCTGAGGCAACCAGGCCATAGGGCGAGTCGAGCGTCGCCCGCGCGTAAGTGAGGCCGCCGCCGGGCTGGGGCTGGAACAGCACGTGCTGGTAGCCCGGCTCGGCTGGGTCCACCTCAATCCCTGCCACGACGCGATACAGCCACTCGCCAATGGCGCCATAGGCGCAGTGATTGAACGAATTCATGTCGGCATCCTGAAAGCTGCCGTCCGGCTTGATGCCGTCCCAGCGCTCCCAGATCGTCGTTGCGCCCTTCTTCACGGGATACAGCCACGAAGGATAGCTCTCTTGATTCAGCAACTCGTAAGCCACATCGGTGTAGCCATAGCGGCTCAGCACATGACACAGATACGGCGTGCCGACGAAGCCAGTAGTGAGGTGATAGTGGGCCTGGCGTATCTCCTCCGCCAGGCGCGCCGCGGCCATGGGGCGCAAGTTCTCTGGCAGCAGGTCGAAGTGCAACGCCAGCACGTAGGCCGTTTGCGTGTTTGGGCCGACACGGCCGGTGGCCGTCACAAACTCATCGTTGAACGCGGCCTTCACTTTGTGCGCCAGATCAGCGTATCTCTCTGCATCGCTTGTTTTGCCCAACACGCGGGCCGCATTCGCCATCAGGTCAGCGCTGTACGCGAAGAAGGCTGTGGCGATCAGCTCGTTGTTGGTCACCGGCGCGGGCATGAGGGCGAACGTCCCGCGATAGTCCAGCCAATCGCCGAAGTGAAAACCTTTGCGCCACACGTAGTCTTCGTCCGCCTGGCTGCGCACATAGTTCACCCAGCCGGCCATGCTCTCGTATTGCTCTTCCAGGAGGCGGGTGTCGCCGTAACACAGGTAGATCGTCCACGGGCAGATCACGGCAGCGTCGCTCCAGGCCGCTGAGCCTGAGCCGTGAAATACGTTCAGCGCGCCGGAATCGGTTTTGGACATCACATCCGGCACCACAAAGCTCACGCTGCCGCTCGGCAGTTGGTCGGCGTTCAGATCGCGCAACCACTTGGTGAAGAACGCCGCGACGTTCATGTTAAAGCACGCGGTGCGGATGAACACCTGCGCGTCACCGGTCCAGCCCAGGCGTTCATCGCGCTGTGGGCAGTCGGTTGGCACATCCACAGAGTTGCCTTTCTGTCCCCACACGATGTTGTGCTGCAACTGGTTGATGAGCGCGTTCGAGCATTCGAAGCTGCCGGTCGGTGGCGTGTCCGAATGCAGCACGATGCCCGTGAAATTGTCGAGCGTGGGCTCGCCGGGAAAGCCCTCCACCGCCACATACTGGAAGCCCTGAAAGGTAAAGTGAGGCTCGAACACTTCGTCCGTATTGGCTGTGCCTTTCAGCGTGTAACGCGTGGTTTGCTTGGCCGGGCGTAGGTTTTCGGTATAGAGATTGCCCTGCTGATCCAGCACCTCGGCGTGGCGCAGTGTGATTACTGTGCCGGCCGGGCCACGCGCACGCACCTGCACCCAACCGACCATATTTTGACCAAAGTCAGAAATGGTCTCGCCTTTGGGTGAGTGCAGGATGCGCACTGGCCGTATCTGCTCGTGGCGGCGCACGGGCGGCCCGACCTGCGCCACCACGATGTCTTTCGCATGGTCGAGCTGCCGCACGCCGTGCCACTCGCTATCGTCATAGCCGGCTTCATCCCAACCCGGCTTCTCCTGCCGCGCGTCATAGGTCTCGCCCATGTAGATGTCGGCCATCTGGATGGGGCCGCGCGCCGCCCGCCAGTGCGTATCACTGCCGATGATCTCAGTCCGGCCACCGGCATACGTGAGGTGAAGCTGCAACAAGAGCGCCAGCCGGTCGCCGTATACGTTGCGCTGTCCTTCGAAGCCCAAATAGCCGCGATACCAACCGTCGCCGAGCATAACGCCCAGAGCGTTGTCGCCCTCACGCACCAACGCCGTCACATCGTAGGTCTGATATTGAAGGCGGTGGTCATAGCTGGTCCAACCGGGCGTCAACACCGCATCGCCCACGCGCTGACCGTTCAACTGCAGCTCGTAGAGGCCAAGGCTGGTGACATGGATACGGGCGGCGACAATGTCGCTTGCTGCGCTAAAGCTGCGGCGCAGCAGCGGGGCCGGCTGCGACTGGCTCACGTCTTCATCCCAATCCGGCGTGATCCAATCTGCCTGCCAGTTGGCACTGTCCAACAGACCCATCTCCCAAAACGCGATTTCACTCCAGTCTGAGGCCGCATCGTTCTCGTCCCACACCCGCACGCGCCAGTAGCAGCGCTGGCCGGGTTGCAACGCCGCAGCAGCGTAGGGCACATGCACCGAAGTATCGGACATGACTTTGCCGGTGTCCCACAACACGCCGGTCGCCGTTTGGCCTGCTGATGAGGCTTCCAGCCCTGTCCTGAGCGCAGCCGAAGGGATGGCGGGACTTTCGCCCACGACGATCTGGTAAGCCGTTTGCCGCGCGCCACGCTGCGCGGCGCTGGCCTTCCAACTCAAGCGTGGCCGGCGCACATCCAGGCCAATTGGATTAGTGAAATATTCACAAGTCAGGCTGTTAGGGGTAAGCATGTCAAACTCCTTAATTACTTGCTTTCAGATTGATTGATCGAAAGACCATTCGTGCGAGCGACAGCGCCAACCCAGAGAGCGCTCGGTTTGACGGTTCGCTTTTGTGTTTCTCTATCCACAGCGATTAAGCCAAAGGTGGGCCGGTAGCCCGAAATCCACTCGAAGTTATCAAAGGCAGACCAGTAGGTGTACCCGCGCACATCTAAACCGTCGTTTAGACAATTGGCCACGCCTTGCAGGGCGCGCTGGATGTAGGCAATCCGGCGCGTATCGTCAGTGGTGGCAATGCCATTTTCGGTCACAATCACCGGGATGCCGGTCACAGAGGCGGCATAGCGAATGGTTGCTTCCAGGGCTTCCGGCCAGAATTCGTAGTGCATTTGGGTTAATTCCACGCCTTCCTCCGGCGGCAGGGGCCCCTCGGGACCAAAGCGCGTGCGCGAGTATGTCTGCACGCCGACAAAATCGTCGCCACGGAGGTTTTCCAGATAGACGTCGTTGATCTCTTGGCGCATCTGGGCTGCCATCGCCTCGCCGCCTTCTCCAGCCTGGATGTCCTGGAGCGCCAGGGTCAGGCCCACCGGAAAATCACCCGGGCCGGCCTTAATGGCCTCCATGGCCCGGCGATGGGCGTTCAGAATGGTCTCAACGGCCCGGTCGGAACCGGCAAATACGAACGGCGCCAGCCGATCAGGCGTGGTGCCCAACGCATTGGCCGTCGCTAACCGCCACGGTGCAGGTTGTTGCGGGTCGGGCGGTGGTATGATCCCCGACTTTGTGAGCAGCAGCGGCAGGTTGGGCTCGTTGAGGGTGCAGGCTGCGCCGATGATGTCGCCCAGGTGTTGGGTGGCGCGCTCGCAAAAGCGGGCAAACCGGTCCGGTGTGTCTTTGTCTTCCCAGCCCCCGGCCGCAATCAACCAGCGCGGCGAGGTGAAATGATGGAAGGTGACCATCGGCGTGAGGCCGTGCTCATGACAGGCTGACAGCATACGCCGGTAGTGTTCCAGGCTGGCTTTGGAGAACTCGCCTTCTTCCGGTTCGATGCGTGCCCACTCGATGGAAAAGCGGTACATGTTGAAGCCCAGTTCCGCCAGCAAGGCGATGTCTTCCGGATAGCGGTGATAGTGGTCACAGGCATCGCCGGACGGTTCGGCGTACATCGTGCCCGGCACGTGTTCCATCAGCCAATTATCATTGTTGACGTTGTTCCCTTCGACCTGATGCGCAGCGGTGGCTGTACCCCATAAAAAGCCATTGGGAAAATGGCCCACAGGCTGTCCTCCTTTCAGAACGTTCGAACCGTGGCGATGAATTGGCCGTAGGTAGAGTATCTACCACTTGTTGCGGTCGACCCGGGCCGGATCGTACTGGGTACGTGGCTCTTTTTCCTCGGCGGGATGGCTGATACAAAGCACGCTTGCCAACCCGATCTCTTCCGGGATGCCCAGCACCTGGCGGATCGGCTGCTCACGCTCCGCACGCCCGTGGCAGCCCAGAAAAACCGCCCCCAGCTCGAGCCCGACGGCAGCGATGAGAATGTTCTCTGTCGCTAAGGTGCAGTCCTGCAGCCACCAGTCCGAGATGGACGGATCGCCACACACGACAATGGCCAGGGCAGCGTCGCCGAGCGTCCTGCTATATGGGGGCGCAGCCGCTATAGCTCCAAGAGTCTGCTTGTCGGTGACAACGACCAGGTGCCAAGGCTTCCTGTTTCCCGCCGATGGCGCAGCCATGCCCGCCTGCAACAGGCTGGTGATGTCCGCTTCGCTGACCGGCTGACTGGTGTACTTGCGGATGCTGCGTCGGGCAAAGATGATCCGTAGTCGCTCGTCCATTTCCCACTCCTATGGCTCCCTCACTTTTAGCTCCGTTATCAGCCTGCCTTGACCTCGTGGTGCCCGGCGGGCAGCGTCTGCGGCGGTTGCCCCTCCAGGTCCAGGATGAACGGCACCGGCGAGTCTACCGTTACCCGCTCCGCTGTGGCGTGGACCGTGATCAGCCCCTGCGGTGTGGCCACCTTGCCCTCGGCCCAGGCCAGGCTGCCCAGGCGCGGGGCGATGCGCGCCACGGTGTAGCCGGGCTCCGCCGGCGTGACGCCCAGGGTGTAGAAGACCATGTCCTTGGTGGGGGTGCAGCTCCAGCCGTGCACGTGCGTGCCCCAACCCCAACACTCGCCGATGGTGTCGTAGCCCTTGACCAGGAACTGCGACCAGCGGCGGCACAGCTCGGGCAGGAGTTCGGCCTTACCCGCCAGCGCCACGGCATCGTGCACCACGTAGCTCATGAAGGGCTCGGCGATCACGACCTGGTTCTCGGCGTCCCAGTCAGTCTCGTAGATGCCCTGCATCTGCTTCATTATCTTCTGCATCGAGTAGTCGCCGTCTTCACCGCCCGTCCACGAGCGGACGACCAACTTCTTGGGGTCGGTGATGGTTTCGATGATGCGTGTCCAACGCTCCTTGGGCGCCAGGCCCGAGATGATGGCGAGCGCGCCGCCCAACTGGCTCATCTCCTTCTGCGGGACGCCGTCCTTGATGTGGTCCACGTAGGAGCCGCGACCCTCGTCCCAGAAAGCCTCGAAGCCCGCCTTGGCCTTCGCATACAGACCCTCGGCCCAGTCCTGGCTGGCGCTTTCCTTCAGCCAGCCGGCCATCTCGGCGAACTCTCGCAGGCCGCGCGCCCACAGGGCGGTGATCACTCCGCTGGTGTCCTCGCTGGAGATGCTGGCCCAGTCCACCAGGTTCCACTCAACCAGGTCCTTCAGCAGACCCTGCGCGTTCTGGAACGGCGCGTACCAGCGCAGGATGCGCGCAACGGTGGGCATGAAGGCCATTACCTGCTCCTTGTCGCCCGTGAAGCGGTACAGGTTGTAGACGCCGTGCACCCAGTGCAGCGACCAGTCGGGGATGGTGGCACCGCCGGAAGCCTCAATCTCGCCACCGACGCTCATGGGCAGGATGCCGTCGGAGCGCGGCGAGTTGCCGAGGGTCAGGTAGTGCCAGGCCAGGCGCCAGTCGAGGTTCGTGGCCAGGTGCACCATCTGATGGACGACGCTATCGCCCACCCAGGCACGCTGCTCGCGCGTCGGGCAGTCCAGGAAGGCGTCATGCGAGTTCAACTGCACGGTGCGGATGCCGGCCTGGAAGATGCGGTTCAGCTCTTCGTCGCTGCACTCGAAGCTGGCGCCTTCTGTCCACGGATAGAGGTTCTCTTTGACCGAGAAGCTCTTGAGAGTCACCGGGCCGGTCACGCCATGTACCACCAGATAGGCATAGCGCAAGCCGTTCGAGTCGAAGACCTGGAAGCGGTCGTTCGCCCCGCGCGCCGCATAGCGGGTGCCAGAGTGCCTGCCGAAGCCCGTGGAAGGACCGGTGATCGGATCCTCGACGTAGGCGAAATCGAGGACCGTGCCTGTGGGGGCCACCACCTCGAACTGTGGGAAGCCGGAGACGATGCGGCCCATGTCTATGATCAGCCGCACAGCGCCGCCGGAAGGTATCGTCATCTGGAGTGGGAAGCCGGCCGGCTGCTCGCTGCGGGTTACAGGTGCAGTGATGCTTGTCTCGACGCGCTTCGCCGGGCTATCGGTGGAGAGGTCGCCTGGGTCCTGCAGGTACTCGACCTGGATCGCCGCCGGCACGCAGGTCTCGCCGTCGAGCCGGGCGATGGGTCGCGGGTAGAGCGGGCCGTAGGGGTCCGTGGGCGGCTGGGTGTGCGCGAAGCCGCCCATATGCATCGCGGGAATGAGCCCGGCGTTGCCCCAGGCGGTGTCGTCAAAGTCGGGCTGCTCCCAACCGTAGGGGAAGCGACCGGCGTCGAAGATCTCGACCGGGATGCCGCCGCCGGACGGGCCTCCGCCAGCAGGTGGCTCAGACCAGGCATCGCTCTTGCTCGCCTTCCACGAGGCATCGCTGACCAGCCAGCCGCCCTCGCCGAGGTCGGCCTCGAAGACCAGCACCCCGGTCTTGCCGAGCGTCATGTTGGCCGCGGCGGGCATCCAGTAGGACTTGGCGGTGCCGTAGTACTTGACATACACGGCAATGACGTTCTCGCCGGCCTTCAGGTAAGGTGCCAGGTCGAGCAGGTCGTAGTGCATGCGGCGGGGCTGGCTGCGCACCGGGCCACGGAAGGCCTCCTGGCCGTTGACGAACAGTACGTAGCGCGAATCGGCGGTGATGCGCGCCGGCGCGCGATCGGGCACCCGTTCCAGAGCGAAGCTCTTGCGGAACAGGCCATGCGCCTCGGCGCGCTTGTCAGCGCCGCTCATGTCGCCGAACGGGCTGTCGGGCACGGCCGGCGGCTCGACCCAGATCCAATGGCCGCGCCAGCGGATCTCGGAGAAGTCGTTGGGTGTGACAGGTGTGGACATTGCTTTAAGCTCCTTTCTCAGGTGTAGTGTTGATCAGGTTGGAGGTATTCGGGATACTTGACGCGTAATACCTGCCGCGCCTCCTGGCAAAGATGGCAACGGTCGGCATAATCTTGTTTGAGCACATACCCTAGTTGACCGGCTTCCTGAGCTAAACCCAACGGGCCAACACTCAATAACGTTGATAGAATGGGGTGAGTATGTGCATTGTATGATTGCAGAATCTCAGTCACGGATGTCTGCTTGACATTGCCAATCGCGATTCCACATCCCTTACTCAAGTAGCCATCAGAGTCAAGGATAAGCAACTCCAGTGTATCTAGGTCGCCGTTGGACCACCAGGGCACGGTGCGGCAACGTTCGTCGGGCACACCGCGTCCCTCAGCAACCAGATCAACCAATCGTTCAGTAGATCGTCCATTGAAGAAGACGTTTCCTCGGTATGATTGCGGCTCAAAACCCAGCCCTGCAGTGAGCTCGGCAAACAACGCATCTGTCTGTTTGTCCTTGGGATGTTTACGTTCGGCAAGGTTGAGATATGCGATTTCCAGATTGTATGCACCGCCCAATTGCTCCGACACCCGAATAGCACGCTCGACTCGCTCTAATGGAACGAATGGCGCATGGGAAGCGTCCAGACTCAACATCAAAGACACACTATCGGCATATAGTGGTGCCAAAAACCGACGGGCCGCTGTGTCATCGGTTGCCCAAAAGGCATTGGATTCAATACGAACGTTGATGTTGAGGGCGCGAATTGCCTTCGCCAGCCGGTGTGTCAGCGTTGGGAACAGACCTGGCTCTCCACCAAGAAGCACGACCAACTGCAAATCGTTTTGAGCTTTTGGAGCAGTGATGACTTGCATCACCAACTCACTGTCAATGACAGGCGCAGGCCTCGTCGCACAGCGGAACCGACAGTGCTCACACATCGCCGTACATTGATAAGTGAGATGGATCTTCAAGACTGACATTGTCATCACCCTCGTACAGGAAGCACTTCACCGTCCTTCCATCCACGGAGTAGTCCTCTGGCTCCCTGCGCTGGCAGATCTCCATCACAGCAGGACATCTGCCAGCAAACTTGCACCCGGCTCTCAGGAACTCCTCCATCTCCAGCATGGCCAGATTGACCCTTTCCTTCCACTTTTTGTCAGGGTCCGCCTGCGGAACGGACCGCTTCAGTATCTGCGTGTATGGGTGAAGCGGATTGCCCAACACCTTCTCCACAGGCCCCATCTCCACAATCCATCCCCTCAGCATGACGGCGACGTGATCGGCCACGTAGTAGGCAGTAGCCAGGTCGTGGGTGATGTAGATGACGCTCACACCCTTCCGCTGCTTGAGTTCCATGAGCAGGTTGACAATGGACATGCGCAGCGACGCGTCCAACATAGAGACAGCCTCATCCGCCACCAACAGTGAAGGTTTTGTGATCAATGCTCGTGCCACTGACATCCGCTGCACCTGGCCGCCGGAGAGCTCGCTCGGGTATCGTCCTTTCACCTCCCTCAAGGAGAGCCCCACCGAACCCAAGGCCTCATCAATATACTGGCTCACATTCGCCCGTTTGACGATGTCGTAGTTGAGCGCTGTCTCATAGAGGTAGGTCTCGATCCGCTTCAACGGACTGAAAGTAGCAAAGGGATCCTGGAAGATCGGCTGCACCTCCTTCATGAACCAGGAACGTCGCTCCTTTCAAGTTACAGCGAGAGGATAGCGCCCGAATTGGTTGAGAGCCTCAAGCATGGCTATAACATTCTCTGGCCGGCAATATTCAGCTATGCTATTCGACGAGGAGAGCAAGTAGCCGTAGCCAGGCCCCAGTTGGGCAATCCGCTCCTTCACCTGCTGGCGCACCTCTTCCGGTGTGCCCCGCCCCAGTAGGTCCATATCGATATTACCGACGAAAGCACAACGGTCACCATAGTGTTGCTTCAGGTAGTCGAGATCCATGGAGCCAGGTTCTAGGGGGTGGATAGCATTCATCCCTTGGCTCAAAAGGTCATCGAGCATCGGAAGCAAGTTGCCGTCGGAGTGGTATATCCAGGGCTTGGTGATCTTTGCGGCCACTTTCCTGGTGTAGGGCAATAGGTGGTCCCGGTACATCTGAGGGGAAAAGAACGGAGCGGCTCTGTAGGCAATGTCATCAGCGGCCCAGATGAAATCGAAACCGAGCTGACATAGTCCTTCAGCCACTTCAGTCAGCCAGTCGGTGATCCGGTCCATAAAGTACTCCACCAGCCCCGGATCGGTCGCCAGAGAAATGGAGAAGTGCTCAAAGCCCATGCTGTGCCAGACAGGATCGATCCCCAGCCAGAGCATAGCACAGGCGGCGAAATCATCCTTGTTCGATAGAAATTGGCGAGCTGGCTCCCAGAATGCAGCCTGTGCTGTAAGGGCGTCAATTTCACGAAAGACGATTCCATCCACATCCTGACGAGTTTTGATGATACCGTCAGCGCTTGGCCCCAGATGGGCCTGCTCGGGATGCAGAAGATAGGACTCCCCTCCCGGAAAAGGGCTGAATGCGCCCCAATAGACGATGTTGTCGCGCCCGACGAGCCGAGAGATGGCAGGCTCAAGGGGAGCAATATCCACCGGGAAAGGGCTACCACTGCTGCTCAGCACATGGGCCGCAATGGAGTTGCCGATCAACTTCTCTATGCCACCGGCAATCTCCATCGCCACTCGGGGGTCGAAGAGGTGCTCAACATAGGGGATGCGATCTACCGGCTCGCGACGCAGCGCGGCCAAAACACGCTCGCGGGGAGTCATATACTCTGTCATTGCTGTCCCTCTTTCTGTGATGTGCAAAGAGGACACCAAATTGCCGTCCTACTATGGTCACGCCGCTAGGATGTGATACGTTCCGCCGCATGGACACAAGAGCCGTAGCCCTTCGGGCGATGCTTCAACGGAGGTTACCCCTGCCGTATTACTGTGGAACGCATCGTTGAACCACACGGTTTGCTCGTTGACCTCAACCGTTGCGGCGCGAGTAGTCAGCGCGATGTCGAGCGCGATAGCGTCAGGCGCTGTCACATCTAGGCAAAATTCGTCTCCATCCCGCTCCCAGACGACTTCAATCTCACCCTTCGGCGTGGGGCATTTTCCACGCGCCAATTCCAAGTCGACCGGTTGGGGAGCAACCAAAGTCCGCTCGAAGCCATTTGCTATGGGCATCACACCCAAGATGTTCGATGAAAGATCAAACGTGGGAGTGCCCGCCCAACCGTGACACTGGGACGCGAAGCCGAACCACATCTCCCAGATAGTGGTCGCACCAGCGGCCAACATCGCCCCCCATCGCTCACGTATATTCGCCAGCATCAGATCCAGGCGATCAGCCGGGACCAGCCCGCGATGGACGTGGTGCATAAAGAACGGGTGGGCCAGCACGACGTTGTAGGACTCGTCAAATTCGGGCAGACTTCCTGGAGGCTCCAACCCCATCCCGGTGGGCGTAACCTGGACGCGCTGCGGATCAGTGATATAAGCGATGATACGCTTCCACCGTTCCTGTGGAGCCACGCCATAGGCCAGGCAGAGGCCGTTGGCATGCTGAGAGACACGCTGGCCCTGCTGCCCATTGATGCGGGCATCCACGTACACGCCCCGCTCCTCATCCCAAAGTATGACAAAATCCGTTTCATGCTAATCCCACTCATTCATCAGCCATCATCACATCCCCTTCCAAAAGAACAGGGCAGAGAAGCTCTCTGCCCCTTTGAAAGCAGCCTGTCGTGGCCACGGAATGTTGAATGATGACCTCATAGGGGTGCTTGAGATTCATGAATAGCTCCTCAACGCTCAGGTCGTGGGCAATTGAAAAAACACATCCTATCTGACGTAGGGATCGGCCGCATCACGTAAGCCATCCCCTAGAAAATTAAACATTAGAACAGTCACGACGACAAAAAGACAAGGTATGAGGAGCCAAGGGTAATGGGCTACAGCCCGCAGATTTTGCGCATCCTGGAGTAACACTCCCCAACTGACTACCGGAGGTTGGAGCCCCAGGCCAAGAAAGCTCAAAGCAGTCTCTCCCAGAATCATGTTGGGTATGGCTAAGGTGAGTGAGACGATGATATAACTTGTAAAAGAAGGAAGGAGATGCGTTACTATTATGCGCAGATCACTGGATCCGACTAACCTGGCTGCCATAGTGAAATCCTCCTCTCGCAAAGCTAAAAGCTTTCCTCTAACCACACGGGCTAAACCTGTCCATCCCATAACAGACAAAACTATGACAATGCCAAAATAAATTCTGAGTGGTGGCCAGTCCCGTGGCAATGCCGCCGCTAAGGCCATCCACAGTGGGAGTGTTGGTATGGATATGAGTAGGTCAATGGTACGCTGAATAGCAGTATCAACAACTCCACCCAAATATCCAGAAAAACCACCCAGTGACAAGCCGAACACAAAGGTTAGCGCAATGCCCACTAACCCTATAGATAGCGAGATACGAGCCCCATAGAGAACCCGGGAAAATAGATCTCTACCCAGGCGATCTGTTCCCATGAGAAATATGGGGCCTCCTTCTGTGCCAAAAAGGTGAAGATCAGTTTCAAACAAACCCCAGAGTTTATAGGTTTCGCCCCGCGCGAAGAAATGAATGGGATATCTCCTGGTCTTATCTACGGTGAATATTCTACGAAAAGTTTCCGCATCGATTTCTCGCTCTAAGTCATAGACAAAGGGGCGAAGTCCAAACCCTTGGGCTTCATCAAAAAAGTGTATCCGCTGTGGCGGAGCATATAGATATTTGGGGAAGCGTGTGAGCGGACTATAGGGACTAAGGAATTCACAAAATATGACTAAAAAATAGAGAAAGCCAATTACAAGGACAGCTATCATGGCCGGCTTGTGCTTCTTGAACTTCCACCACATCAACTGCCATTGTGAAGCTACATAATATTGTTCCTCTTCTAACCCTTCTATACCAGAAACAACATATTCTTCCTCGGATATTTACCCAAAAAGTTGGACTCAGTAGTATTGTGAAAACTTGACCTCCTCAGGGACATGATCCATAATAGAAACGAGGAGGTACCAATGGCAAAAAGATACTTACCCAAGCTCAAGT
>Ga0114930_10001334_pt1 | contig 23755 bp, 17 predicted proteins | sample AnhtaG_FD_87300 | JGI IMG/M metagenome (GOLD analysis project Ga0114930, IMG submission 87300) | Deep subsurface microbial communities from Anholt, Denmark to uncover new lineages of life (NeLLi) - Anholt_01485 metaG | ecosystem: Environmental > Aquatic > Marine > Oceanic > Sediment | place... | reverse complement strand
AGTAATTAAAAGCGTACAAACATAATACGGATGGCTAGACAGAAATGACAAGAGAAATGGATTCCCGTTTTCACGGGAATGACAAAGTTTCTTTCTCCCTCATCCGACACTTGTGGGACAACCCCACCCCGCCCGACACCCGACAGCAAAAGAGCTATCATGCAGGGTCACATGACAGCACCCCGAATTGATTACCTCTTTGAACGCACCTTACTATAAGTCCCTTACATTTGTCACCTGCACGCAGGCAGCCGTAACGCTTCTCCGCGGCGACGTCGACAGACATGACGTCGGCCCCGACGTTGCCGACTTGACATATCTTGTGGCCTGTCTCTTTCAAGACAGTCCGGAGCCGGATTGCATGCCAATTCAATGAGTGTATCTGGGATCCATTGAGGTGTAGTAGCTAATACTTAATCTGACACCATTGTTTCTGTCTGTAAGGTCGAGTTCAGCATTTTTTCTTTTGCTAATGGCACCGTATCGACGAATGTTGCCATTGGCGTTTTGCCGAAATAGTACTTCCCCGTAAGGGGTCGCTGCTCGTTGTACTCCACGAGCCTTGCCCAATTCCACACATACTTGTGTAGTAAGATCTATGATTTTATCCAGACTCGGTTTCTCTTCCTTGATGATATCACAAAGCGACTGGCTCTCGATGTGCTCCATTGCGAAAAAGGGTCAACCTTGATATTCGCCCACCTCGTGGATAGTAACAGTATTTGGATGATTCAGCTTGGCTGCCACCTGACCTGGCGTTTGAACCTGGCCCGGCACTCGTCATCTTGTCACAAATGAGGCGGCAGGAACATCAGAGCTACTCTGAGGTCGAGTTCGGTGTCTTCAGCTTGATATACTTCGCCCATGCCACCAGCACCAAGCCTGGAGATTATCTCGTAGTGCGATACCCTGGTGCCGGTTGTGAGGTCCACTAACGACTGTGTTCGGTTATTATTTCGCTCCTCTGCTGCCATCGGCGGGATTCCTGACTGTGCCAGTCAATGTATTGAAATACTATGAGATACTACAGGTTTGACCACTAATATATCGCGCGATGCCTGCCACCGGAGTGACTGCTTTGCTACATAAGTTGAGAGCTAGCTGGGGCAATCATGGATAGTTAAAGTCCAAGATATGTGAGAGCAATCGCACTAATTGGGCCGTCAACTGGCGCTGACAAGAAGACAAATCTCTATAATAGTATATCCAACAACGAATTATGCTGTCAGAAAATGAATATGGCGGGAAAATTGGGATACACACCGAACTTTCTTTATGATGAATTGAGAGAAAACACGGTGTGGTAGGCACGAAGCGCAAAATCAGACTTGTCTGCGGAGAGGCAGGGAATCTCCAACCATCAATTTCGTAACCTATTACCAACCAGCCAATTGCGCCATAACCCGTTATACCGGACAGATTTAGGTATTTTTATATAGTTTTGTCTGCTTTTGTTTATTTGTGTCTGTTTTTGCCAAAGGTGGGCACGGATTAGGCACAAAGTTACTTAGTGAAACGGGACAGTTCTGTCCATATCACACGCGCTTCCTCGTTGTTACGGTGGCTGACCTCGGCAACACACTCGGCGCGCACGGGACTCGGGAAGGAAACCCATCACGCTCGTGACGACTCTGTTTCCGTTTCCCAACCTATATATAGTGGGAAAACGGAATCGTATTCGTCTGCAGCCGCTACCCGAATGATACATGGCTCCTATGGCTCTGGCAACTGGTCTTTTCTTGCCCGACAACCACCCCCCACCCCCCCTTTCGGAGTCCCAAGCATATACAAAAACGGGGCTCCTCGGTTGGAGAGGCCTCGCAGGGTTTTTGAAAGGCCGGAAAGTGGCCTATGTCGTTACAACCAAGCCTTGCCTACGGACACGCTGCCGGCGCCGGGCCTCTGTCAATCCTTCCCCGGATCATTTCTACACGGCAAAGATAAGGTTCGAGGAAAATGAAACGCAAGTCCAAAATTGGCAAGAAATTACCTTATCCAAGCCCCTACTTGGAGCAGCAAATGCCGGCTTTCTCCTCCCTCTTCGCCTCCGGCGTCCGCCGCCCGCCTGCGGCGGGGAGGAACTCGACCTACTGGGCTACATCAGCGCCTCACTGCAGACAATCCTCGGGGATTTCTGAGTCATCCTTGTCAATCTCTTCTCTCCCCTGCTTGTTCTCACATCGCAGATGGGTGTTTTGAACCACTTGCCAAATGTGGCTTGCATTAGCTATACTTGTGCGTATTGTAAGTTGAAGTATTGATTCGAGACCTACTAAACAGAGCCAATTTTGGAGAAGCCAGAAGAGGTAGATTCAGTGCCAGAAGTTGACGAAAAAGAGAAGCCTACTGCTGAAAAGCGGGCTGGGGGGGAACTTTTCATCGTAGATAATAGCGACTCTGACTGGAAAGTTCGCGAATATCTGCACGAGTGGGCGGACGTTGCCGATAGATTCGACGTTGCAACAGGTTACTTCGAGATTGGGGCGCTTCTTGCCCTTGACGGCCAGTGGCAGAAACTCGAAAAGCTACGGATTCTTATGGGTGATCAGGTCTCGAAACGGACCAGGAAAGCCCTTTTGGCGGGCATCGAAGCAGCCAAGACAGTTCTCGATGACAGCATCGAAAAGGAAAAAGAAACCAACGATTTCTTACAAGGCGTTCCTGCAATAGTCGAAGCCATAGCAAAACGCCAGATAGAATGCAAAATCTACACAAAGGATAAATTCCACGCCAAAGCCTACATCACTCATGCAAAACAGGCCGTAATTGGCTCCTCGGCTCTTGTTGGCTCCAGTAACTTCACATATCCCGGGCTTACGACTAATGTGGAGTTAAACATTCAGATTAGACGCGAAGTTGAACTGTTACAGAAGTGGTTCGAAGAACACTGGAATGAAGCAGAACCCATATCAGATGATGTCCTGAGAGTAATTGAACGCCACATTCATGAGTATTCACCCTTTGATGTCTATGCGAAATCGCTTCACGAGTTCTATCGTGGCCATGAAATGACTATTGGCGAGTGGGAGTTGGAGAAGTCACAAGTCTACCCAATACTAGATCAGTATCAAAAGGACGGCTACCGAGCACTCATGAAAATCGCTAAAAACTATGGCGGTGCACTTCTCTGTGATGGTGTCGGTCTGGGCAAGACCTTTATTGGGCTGATGGTGATTGAGCGACTTCTGCACGATCGCAAGAAAGTTGCGCTCTTCGTGCCGAAATCTGCACGAAAGCCGGTGTGGGAGGAGGAGCTGCGAACGTACTTACCAGACGCATATGGTGACTTCAGCAATCTTGCTGTCTACAATCACACGGATCTGCTGCGCGGGGATGAGTGGGAGGAAAGGATGAACAAGGTAGCTCGCATGGTAGACGCTATAGTCATCGATGAAGCGCACCATTTCCGCAATCAGGCAGCTGACCGCAGTCGAAAGCTCTTCGAAATGGCAGAGGGTAAGCAGCTTTATCTCCTTACTGCTACTCCGATCAACAACAAGCTTCGTGACTTGCAGCATATAATTGAACTCTTCTCACGGAAGGAGAGTGCCTATTTCAAGGAGGCTCCCCTTGGTATCCACAGTCTTCCGGGACACTTCAGGAAAATGGAGAAAGCGCTGGAGAAGGTGATTGATGGAAACCCGTACGACGCCGGGGGCATCACGCTGAAAGAGGCGGAGGAGGTACTGTCCAAAGATGACTTATTCAGGGCATTGGTCGTCCAGCGTAGCCGTGCTTATGTCCGCCAGAGCCAAAAGCAACACCGAGGGCGGGAGATTCTCTTTCCTAAACGTCAACCGCCCAAGATTGTTGGTTACTCTCTCACAAAGACTTACGGTACGTTGCTTGATCGTATTGAGAAGGCCATGAGTCGTAACCGCCCTCTTCTCACACTCGGGGTGTACTACCCTCTGGCGTACTACATAGGAGAGGATGAGAAGATCGATCCAATGGAAGAGGGGCGGCAAAAGCAGGTCGTTGGCCTCATCAGGACACAACTGCTGAAGCGATTTGAAAGTTCGGCAGTTTCTTTCCAGTCTACTTGTGAGGCTCTCATGCTCAAGTTGTTGGCATTTGTGCTAAAACACGAACCATCGGACTCGGAGCACTGGCAAGCAAGTCATGGTGATCTAATTCAACGAATTCGCGACCACCAGGTTGAACGCGGCGTCATCGAGGAAGATGACTACGAAGAGGACGTCATTCCCGAGGAAATGCTTGAGCGGTTCGAAGACCTGAAGCCCAAAGACTATGATATTTCGAAGATCATCAAAGATACACTCTTGGACCTCGATCTACTCGCCGAATTCCTTGAAGAGCTGAAGGGATTCTCGCCAAAGAATGATGACAAACTGCGAGCTCTTGTGTCCGTCTTGAAGCGGAATGCGAGGCTGAAGAGACAGAAAGTCCTAATCTTTTCCGAGTACAAGGATACGGCCAGGTATTTAGGGCACGAACTCCAGGCTCGAGGGATTGGTCCTTTACAGGAGGTGGACAGCGGTACCAAGAAGGATCGAGGAGAGATCATCAAGGCATTCGCCCCTTACTATAACAAGCTGTTGGCCGCCGATATCGACCGACTTGGAGACGATGAAGTACGTATACTCGTTTCAACCGACGTTCTCTCGGAAGGGCTCAACCTTCAGGATGCCAGTTGCATCATAAACTACGATCTGCATTGGAATCCGGTGCGTCTGATGCAGCGCATCGGGCGTGTTGACAGACGTCTCGATCGTACTATCGAAAATAGAATAGCGAAGGACTGTCCTGAACAGATTGATGTCCCCCGACAGGTCCACATCTGGAACTTCCTCCCACCAGACGAACTCGATCGGCTCCTCAACCTCTACAACAAGGTTTCCAAGAAGACCCTGCGGATTTCCAAGGTGTTTGGTATCGAGGGCAAGAAACTGATCAAACCATCAGACGATTATGATGCTCTCAAGGACTTTGACCACGCTTACGAGGGTGATGTTACCTCGACCGAGAAGATGTTTCTTGAATATCAAAGGTTGCTGAAGAACAACCCTGGTTTAGCCGAAAGTCTGGATGGCCTTCCGCTGAAACTGTTTAGCGGCAAGTCCCACCCCATAGAAGACACATCCGCAGTCTTTCTATGCTATTCTCTACCCGCTCGCGATGCGGAGACAAGTGAATGGACACGCGAAGCCGGCCACTGCAGATGGTATCTCTACGACTGCGAGTCCGAGGATATTGAAGAGGACCCATCTGCAATGGTTGATCTGATCCGTTCTACCACCAGGACCGCCCGCAGGGTCTCTATGACGCACGAGACACTGAGTGAAATCCGCAGGAAGATCGACAAACATATCAAGAACACGTACTTCAAAAGAGGTCAGGCACCCGTCGGTGTCAAGGGCACACTAATGGCGTGGATGGAGCTTTGCTAAGGTGAAAATGAGCACATCAGATATTGACCGTCTCCGAGAAATCAGGACGTTTCCTTCTCTGGTCAAGTACTTACGGGATGAGCTTGACTGGCCGGTTGAGTCGGTGGAGGATTTTGAGGACCTCACATTCGATTGGTCTCCCGAGGAACTTGGGATTGATCTGAAGACTGCTGCCAAGATTGAATCAATCAAACAGCTTCGGCCCCTCGCATCGGATCAACCGTGGGGAATCTTCTTCGTCAAATTTGAACCGAAAAGGCTACCAGTTGTGGCTCTGCGACGCATTCTCGGTAGAGTAGTTGTCAAGAAACGTGCCTCTGCCAGTAGCGCCGAGCGTGCCAGTTGGGAGATGAACGACCTTCTTTTCATCTCCAACTATGGTGATGGTGAGGAGCGGCAGATCAGCCTTGCTCATTTCTCGCAAGGGCAGGACAAGAAGGATCTTCCTGTGCTTAAAGTACTCGGGTGGGATAATCGAGACACTCCTCTGCATCTTGATCACGTGGCGTCAGAGCTTCGGGGTAAACTCGCTTGGCCTGCCAACGAGGAGGATATTGAGGGCTGGCGAGAAACTTGGGGCTCGGCGTTCACACTCAGACACCGAGAAGTCATCACTACTTCCAAAGAGCTTGCACTAAGACTTGCCGAACTGGCTCGCAGTATCCGAACTCGAATAGGCTCCGTTTTGGCGGTTGAAACCGAAAAGGGGCCTGTAACCAAGCTGATGAAAGCCTTCAAGGAAGCCCTGGTGCACGACCTCACTGAAGATGATTTCGCCGACATGTATGCCCAGACGATCGCCTATGGGTTACTTACCGCCCGCATATCGCGCCCCGCCGGCCTTGTCGCTGACAACATTGCCGATATGGTCCCCATCACCAACCCTTTCCTAAAGGAACTGCTGGAGGCATTTCTGGACATAGGTGGACGCAAGGGTAATGTCGATTTTGATGAACTCGGTGTTGGGGATGTGGTTGATATGCTTCGCGATGCCAAAATGGAGGCCGTCCTGCGGGACTTTGGAGATCGCAATCCACAAGAAGACCCGGTTATTCACTTCTATGAACTTTTCCTCAAGGAATACGACGCGAAGAAGCGGATGCAGCGCGGAGTCTTCTACACCCCTCGGCCGGTGGTCTCCTTCATCGTCCGCTCCGTCGACGAGCTGCTGCGCACCGAGTTCGGCTTGGAGGACGGTCTGGCGGACACGACCACCTGGGGCGAGATGGCCGAACGTCACGAAGGACTCGAGATCCCCGAAGGCGCCTCCCCCGACCAGACCTTTATCCAGATCCTCGATCCCGCCACCGGCACGGGTACTTTCCTCGTAGAAGTCATCGACATCATCTACAAGACAATGACTAAGAAATGGCGGGATGAAGGTCGGATGGAACTCGAGCTGCCGAATCTGTGGAACGACTACGTCCCAGAGCACTTGCTCCCTCGTCTTTACGGCTACGAACTCCTGATGGCGCCCTACGCCATTGCCCACATGAAGATCGGGCTGAAGCTCTACGAGACCGGCTACCGGTTCGGGAGCGACGAGCGTGCGCGGGTCTACTTGACCAACGCACTGGAGCCAGAAAAGGACTTCTCAGGAACACTGGCCTTTGCGATACCGGCCCTGGCGCATGAAGCGGAAGCCGTGAATGCGATCAAACGGGATCAGCGGTTTACTGTGGTGATTGGGAATCCCCCGTACGCGAAGCTCTCTTCAAACAGGGAGGAGGCAGCTGAGGCTCTCGTGGCCCCCTTTAAGGTGGCGGTCCGGGATGAAAGGAACATCCAGCCACTATCGGACGACTATGTGAAGTTCTTTGGGCTCTCGCTAGCCCTGTCGGAGCGGGTCAGGGGATTTGTGTTCGGGATGATCACCAACCGAGGTCATCTTATCGGGCTGATCCACCGCGGCATGCGGCAGGTCATTTCCTCAAGCTGGCCGAAGCTTTGGGTCGTCGACCTGCACGGAGACTCAAACGTTCGGGAGAGTGCGCCCGACGGTGCCGCAAACGAGAACGTGTTCGACATTCAGCAAGGCGTGGCGATTACCATTGGGGCAAAGAAGTTCGCTACCTCCAGCTCGGTCAGTCGATGGAACAGCTGGGGAACGCGTGATGAGAAACAGATCCAGCTGAATGGTCTGAGACTGTCGGGCACAGGCTGGGTTGCCTGCGCACCACAAGAACCGTACTACTTCTTCGAGGCTCCCACGGTATCCGAAGAGGCGGGAGAAGACTTGTTTCCGCTCTGCACGGCCATGCCCATGACAAATACGGGTATAAAGACGCATCGCGACTCCCTGGTAATCGACTTCGATTCAACCGTCCTTGAAGAGCGGATCCGAAGGTTTTCTGACCCTGAGCGCTCGGATGCCGATGTGCGTTCCGAGTTCTTCGGCCTCGGGGAGCGGGGGCGTTACAAGCCAGGGGACAATCGGGACTGGTCTATGTCCGAGGCACGAAGCAAGCTTCAGCGAAACGAGAGGCCACTCAAGGATTTCGTCCGGCCGCTGGAGTATCGCCCATTTGATCGCCGGAGCATCTTCTATAGCGCAGACGTCATCGATTTCGCTCGAGAGGACCTGATGCAGCACATGGAGGGAGGCCAAAACATCGGACTCGTCGCCACTCGACAAGTGCCCAACGGGGACTTCTGCCACGCATTCGTCACGAGGTGTTTAATCGAGATGAAGACCGGCTCGCACGACCGTAGCACCAACCTCTTCCCCCTCTGGCTAAGACGCGACCGTTCTTCACTTGGACTTGGTGCTGCCCGGCAACACAACTTCTCCCAGACATTTTTCAAGGCACTCGCCAAGGCAATAAGCCTGCCCTGGGATGAGGCGAAGGCCCTTCCGATAGGCCTTTCTCCTGAGGAGATACTGGGGCAAATCTACGCGGTACTGAACAGCCCCTCCTATCGAAGTCGCTATGCTGATCTCCTAAGGATCAACTTTCCGCCTATTCCGATCCCTTGCAATTTGGACCTGTTCCGAAGCCTCTCCATCTTAGGGGAAAAGTTGATCACTTTCCATCTGTTGGAATCATCTCAGCTGGAAGATCACATCACGGAGCTTCTCGGCACCGGCGACTTCCAGGTCGAGAAGGTCTCCTACTCTGACGAGACCGTGTGGATCGACAAGGCGAAGACGCGGGGCTTCCGAGGTGTGCCGGAGGAGGTGTGGAACTTTCACATCGGTGGCTACCAGGTCTGTCACAAGTGGCTCAAGGATCGTCAGGCCAAAGGCGGCAAGAACCCCCGCCCCGGCCGCGTGCTGACCGACGAGGACATTGACCACTACCAGAAAATCGTCGTCGCCCTCAGCCAGACTATCCGCATCATGGGCGAGATCGACGAAGTTGTAGACAAGCATGGCGGCTGGCCCGATGCCTTTGTAGTCAAGAAATAGGAGGCAAACATTTGGACAACGATTTCAATCAGTATATTCATTCCGCAAGTGACTCTTTGATTTACCTGCGCGAAGCCAGAGACCTTATTCTTCGCGACAAACATCGCATTCGATATTACCCATTAGTTCACGCAGCCTTTTGCCGACTTCTGGCTATAGAGATCATTAGTAGCATCGAATTGATGATTAAGCGGTGGGGACCTGGTTGCATTACTGCGGATCTCATGGCCTTCATAAAACCGTCAGGCAACATAGGGAAAGTAGAGATCTTTGAACGCGAATTGGGTAAGGCTGGTTTAACTGTCGACCTGAACGTATTGATTGACTATACGGCAACGAAACTTCTTAGAAACACAGTAGTGCACTCAGATTTGAGCGAGGACAATGCAGCCTTTCTGGAAAAAAACGGATTTCCCCGAGATATAACCAAGCTGGATGAGAATCATTGGGATCGAATGAATCGTGCCTTTGATTCGATGATGTTATACATCTTCACAGCTGCGAATCCTAGACCACGATAATTGGGGCAATTTCTGGGTTTTAGAAACACACTAGAAATAAGCGCAATGAGGTCATATAAATCCAATGCAAAGGAGGCTTTAAATTGGATTCCAACAAAAAACCGTGGCCGCTTGCTACCGTATGCGGCATAAAAGACAGGGTTGACACCAATCCGGATTTCCAACGACCCGCTGTCTGGAGTCGTTCCCAGAAGCAACTCTTAATCGACACCATTCTTCGGGGATATGACATCCCGAAACTCTACTGGATGAAAACCAGCAGTAAACCGGACACCTATGCCGTGGTGGACGGCCAGCAGCGTCTGCGCGCTATCTGGGGCTTTCAGGCAGGAAAGTACAGTTTGCCGAAAAACACGGAACCGATTGATGACAGCAGTGTGGCCGGATTGGGGTACGTTGACCTGCCGGACGAACTGCGGATGCAGTTCGACACTTATCCACTGGATGTAGTGGTGCTAACTGAAACGGATGAAGAAGAAGTCCGCGAGATGTTTTTACGCCTCCAGAATGGGACCACACTCAAGGCACAAGAAAGGCGTAATGCCATGTCGGGCAATATGCGCGACTTTATTAAGCAACTTGCGAATCATGCGTTCTTTGAGTCGCGCGCTTTCTCTAACAGCCGATACACTTACGATCACATTGCAGCGCAAATGACACTTATCGAACTCGAAGGTAGCCCCTGTAATGTGAAGAACAGGGAACTCAATCTCATGTATGAGCAGGAGAAGGACTTTGACTTCACCTGCGTAAAGGCGAAGAGGATTAAACGGGTGCTAGATTACCTGTACAGTTGTTTCCCCGAGAAGACGCCGGAACTCGAGAGGTTTAATGCGATATCACTTTACACGATGGTGTCAGCTCTGTTGGAGAGATATGTTGTAGACAATCGCCATGAAGATATCGTTCAATGGTTCTTACATTTCGAGACTTTTCGACGACAGCAGGCTCATCTGTCAGAAGACGAGGCCGACTCGGAGATGATCGTTTATCATAACAAGATCAGTCACAGTACCGATAGTGTCGATTCCATCAAATGGCGGCACGATTTCCTGATGCGGTTACTCTTTGAAACGCATCAAGATTTCGAAAGGAAGGATGGCCAGCGGATGTTCACGAATGAACAGCGGCTCGCTATTTATCGGCGAGACAAAGGCCTATGTCAGGTGAAAATCAAGTGCGGTGAGCAGAAGTGCGAGTGGGACGCCTGGGAGGCGGACCACATTGTACCCTGGTCACAAGGCGGCAAGACAGTCGTCGCTAACGGTCAGGTGGCCTGCCCTGCTTGCAATGCCTCAAAGGGAGCGACATTGTAGCACACCGATATGGTTTTGTAGAGAAAACGGCTGATTACCGTTGACTAAGAAGCGAAAACCGTTATTAAGGAGATCCTTGATTCTGCTTTTAACAGGTTCGCTTCGTGCTCGCGTATTCACAATGAGATCAGGGTTTTCTGAAGTTCACCAGTCTATCCGATTTGCTGAAAAAGACAGCTGGAGAATGGATCAGGAATCACATCGTCTAACCCGCTGTTCATACGTCACAAACTGGTAACTGGCGGCCACTCTTCGCGCGCGATGTTTCTTGCGCCCTTCAGTCCATACGTTCAAGACACTTTCCTCTTCGGTTAGTTCGCGCGAAAACTGACATCAGAGGGTATGGCGGCGCTCACTTACGCTCGTACGTGATTTCACGGGGGTGGCTTATCTGGCTGTTTGGCAAAGGAATTCCATTATAGGTCAAATCTCCCAAACGAGGCTCCTATTTGTCGAGTTGAGCCCTTTCGTGAAAGGGAGTAATCGATTGGAGCACTTACGGTTTACCGTGAAGGTCTTTGGCTTTGTTTCGCAAAAATCAGGTTTCTTGGGAAAGGTCGATGCTGATCGGCGGAGGAATGGATTCCCTCTTTCTCTGCCTCTGCAATCGCTCCAACTGGTTCATGGCCCGGTAAAGCTGACGTTCGATGGTCGTCACGTAGTGCAGGATTTTTTCGGTCGCTTCTATTGACGGCATAGCGAGTCACAACACAAGGCGCCACCAGCACGGTGTCTCCCTCAACAGCCGAATCAATCCCCACCTGAATCGTCGGCTGATCTCCTGGGACGTGGATGGTACCCGCGTTGATACTTATTGCGCAGAAGGCGCAGGCAATGACTGAGATTGAGCGTTTCATCTTATCTCCGTTTCATTTCATTTGAGATATGTTCAATATACCGAAAGCGGGCATTTTAGTCAAAGGAATTAATTGGGCCAGGGGTAGAGGGTACCCCCCGGTTAGGAGTCCCATGATATAGAGAAGTGGGGACCCCCCGGCTCAAGTAAGCCTGCCAGTTTTTTGGAATCTCCGAAACCGAGTTTGTGCTTGCTATTTTCCCATTTATTGTTATCTTACAAAAGAGTGTGAGATTATCGTGTTTCATTGTGTGCCCCCGGCGGTCAATGGCTGTCGGGGGTTTTTTGTTGTCTACGGCAGTTTGTCTACGACCTTTCCCCGGTTTGCAGGAGAACGTGGCTGAGAATAACTATAAGGCGGCTGTGTGGCGGTCTTGACAGGCGGTCACTGGCAGAGTATTCTGTAAACAGACTCAGCATTCCAAACGCAAGCAAGGAGAGAACCATGTTACACCGTTCAATATGTGTCGGCTTGGCCGTTCTGTGCTTGGCACTACTGGTGCCGGAAGCCACAGCAGACGTTCCGCAGTTAATCAATTGCCAGGGCAGGCTGACAGACTCAACTGGTGCAGCCGTACCGGACGGTGATTACTCGGTCACATTCCGCATTTATGACGACTCCATTGCTGGTGTCACGCTCTGGCAGGAAGGGCAACTTGTGACCGTCCAGGACGGGTTGTTCAGCATAATCCTGGGTGGCGTTTGGCCGGTGCCGGATAGCGTCTTCAGCGACACTGGGCGCTGGCTTGGTGTTCAGGTTGGTCTGGACCCTGAATTGTCTCCGCGATCAAAGCTGGTGTCGGTCGGCTACGCGTTCAAGGCGGGATTTGCCGACAGTGCAAGTCATGCTTTAGACAAGACAACAAACGCTGATGAATTGGTGGCAGGTACGCTCGATACACAGCGGTATTCGGCTTATGACGACCTGATCAGTGAAGACAAAGTTGGTGACGGGTCAGGACAGATTGCGGCGGGAGACCATTCGCACGTGATTAACGGAGTGAGCATACTGATAGACACATTCTATGTTTCCACCGACATATCGGAAGGCGAAGGAGAGGTCGTGATTAAGACCATGACAATTCCAGCCGGTATGGTCGGAGATTTCATGCGTATATCCGCCGTCGCGGGGAAGGGACCGGGAGGTGGAGGGGTAGAACCTAAGATCATAGTCCGTGTGGATGGTGCCGGTGTCTGGGACGTGAGAGATCCCTCGACAAACATGCCAGACATTAACCTGCTAAAGCAGAGCAACGGGACGTGGTGTGTTGGAGGAGGCAAGTACGGCGTAGATGCATACTGCAACATTTCAATCGACACAACCGCACCATTTGACATTACAATATCGGCGCAGGTCTTCCAATCCGGCTCAACATACACGTTCTGGTGCGGCACTGTGGTTGTCGAATTTGGAAGCCAATAACGGGTAACCCGTGCAACGCACTCCACAATGGCTGAAAACACACTTTGTCCAGACCGCTGTCATTGTCGCTGTCGCCCTGGTCATGGTGGTTTTCAGGTGGTCGTGTCAGTAGGCAGCTCCAGGATTAGTGACTGAAGGCAACAAATCAACACCTTGCCACAGCCGTGTCGACCGTTCGGTGGCTGTTTAGGCAGTTCACTCATTAGACATAGTGACCGCTTAACTTGCTGTGATTGTGATAGTTAATACAATTATATAAAGTTTTAGTTGACATATGCCAAAAAAGTATTAAAGCTAACAGCGGTAGCTTTCAGGGCAATAATACACTGAATTCCGCGTGACAGGCCAAATAAGGGCCGTAGACGCAGGGGACTCAAAATCCCCCGTCGGCAAGGTCAAAGGCAAATCCTGCAAAGCCGGGTCGCGTCTTCAGGTATTCAATAGCGTATGCGTTCACCTGTTGATCCGTCATCGTGTACCCAAACCTTTCCAATCCAACCTTGAGTCGGTCTGCCCGCAGGTTGAAAAGCTCCCGACTAACAGGCAGCCGGTCATCAGCAGGTGACAGCTGGCCCTCAAGCTTTGTGACTCGGCTCTTAAGCGACATACCATCCTTTTCTCTCTCGTTCCTCCAAGTACTCCTACACGTCAGCGAGCGAATCCATTGGTTGACCTGCTATCTTGGCGTGGGAAGCTATTATTCGGTCAGTTTCTTGCCGTAGGTGTTCATTGTCTAAGTAACCAGGACTGTCCAGCCCCTTTGCCTGTGCTGTCGCTTTGTCAACCGATCTCTTTGACGCATCGACGGGTATCGGTCTTTCAAGCTGGGCTGTGAGCCACTCTGGCTGCTCTATCTCACCCAAGCTGACCCGCATGGCGATAATTAGCCCCAGAGTTGACACCGATGCCACGTTGTAGTAGAATCGTTTCTCCTTTTCAAACAGCTCCCGGTCATCACCCACGACCAGAACGTTCTCAAGATCGCTCAGCCTACGTATAAAGGCTTGTGACATTCTGTGTCCCCTTACTTAAGACAATCTGTTCAATCTGTTTCAACCGCTGATCAATATCTCCCTGCTCCCTTGCTTTTAGGATAATGCCCGACAGGTAACCAACTGCGTTGGCGACCCTGGGATCAATCTCACCTTTGCGAACCTGATTGATAGTTACGCTCAACAGCCTGACTACATCGTTTGCCTTTTTAATCTCAAACTCCACAGTCTCTTTTGGTAACGTGACCATTTTGCGGCTGTGGCCACCTTTTCGGCAGGCTGCCTTGCGTTCGCTGACCTTGGCAGGATCGTGGAAAAAGCAGAAATCTGATCCAGACACGCGCTTTGCCCGACAGCGCTCACCTGTGCTTCTGACGAATCGGCACTGATTACTGGCCGCTTTCTTTGCCATACGCTTACTAATCCCCACAGGGCCTAAGTAATACTACTTGCCTATAATACTATACAAACGGGCAGTATGTCAAGCGAAACAAATCAACACCTATCCCTACCATAAAAGTAACTGTTGCGTTTTGTTATGCAGGCTGTATTCTTTCACTAAGCAGTTGTGACCTAAATAGGCCGATCACACCGGAGGAAAATGACATGAAAACGACCACTGGGAAGAGGACGAAGAAAATCAGCAGAGATGAGATCGCCAAGTTTCTCCTGACAAAAGGCACCGGGCTTATGGCCGAGGTGGTTGACAGAATAAAGGTTTTCTTTGAAAATGCCGTATTTCCTGTTCTGATCATAGGTGAATCGGGTTCCGGCAAAGAATTCGTCGCCCGCGTGCTTTTGAGTGATGGCAAGGATTTCGGGAGCAGCAGTTGACGCCCTTGCGAATGAAGCGTTGGACAAGACCAATACAGACACCGCGTGACAGGCCGAATAACGGCCAGAAACTGCGCTCTTCTATGCGCGTCTATACTTCTTACCTAAAAGGAGAGGACGCCGAGTTAACACCGCGGCAAAGACGACTACCGGGCATGTATTCTGAGCTTGTAGTCCGACTACCGGGGTAAACCACGGATGAGAACGTCAGATTCATCTCTCTGACTCGCCGCAAACCCGATTCTGTCTGTATGGCGCTTCTTTCCCCGAGAGTGTAATGTACGGGGTAAGCAGCATTGACCAAACGGCTTACTTTGGATATATTTATCGTAGATGCTATGATATGCGTTGTAGTTATATAAGAGGCTTAGCCTTAGTGTTTGTCCAGCGTTATCATCTCACTGTTGGTTACCCAACTGCCGTCGCGCGCGGTCGAACCAGTCTGAGATTCTGGCATCAGCTGATACCACTGTTGATCAGGATACACGTTCAATCAAGAATGATAAAGGCTGACGAACAACATGCATGATGATCTGAGAGAGCTCCGAGAATTCTTGTCTGAATACCAGATCAAGTTACAACAGGACATGAATAGAATTGTGAAGGTGCGCTCTTTACCGCCTTTTGAAGACCACTACACAATCAAGAATCCAAAGCTGAAGATGACCGATGATTGGATGGTAATTCCGGACGTCGATATACCGTGCGATCGAAGGGAAGACTATTACATTACGCTTTCCGAATCCGATGATCAGGTTGTGGGATTACACATCCAGAAATCGGGCTATTTGCAGGAGAACTACAATGACACTGGATGTGATCTTCGTTTCGATGTGGTCAATCGGATAGTCCACTTTATCGAGACTAAAGTCCGTGAAGCTGGTAGTGATAAACTTGATGTACACTTAAAGCGTAGAGATGTGCATCGCGATACAAATTGCTTTATCTGCGGAGAGAGATTTGACGCGTTTTGGGTAAATCCTAAGGAGAGAAGCCAGGAACCACAACGGTGGTATTATTCAGACGTTCCGTGGGAAAAGAGAATTCAGAAGTATCGGTCTTTCGTTTTCCCGGACTGCATCTTGTTTATGGTTCCGAATCTGTTCTATGACACGGAGCCAAGTTCGACCCCAGACAATCGAGACCTAATCGCGTTTAGGGAGTTACAGGTAGAGTATTATGATTGCCAGATCTTTTGGTACTGGCGGCAATGCGGCGCAGACGACATAGTCAGGGACTATGTTGACACAGAGCTACTGGAGTTCCTCAATCGCAGAGAGATTCCGACCCTGCGTGCGATAATGCGACATAAAGAATTAAGGCCGATTACAGCCCAAGAGATTGGTTTTCTGAATGACACTGCCTTCCCACTGTTTTCCCTTTGGCGTGAGCGTCCAAATGCGGTGACTACCTTCGCATTCACTTTTTTCATGTCGTTTCTTGAGCGGCTTCGGGAGGACAAGGTCCTCTCCAGCTGTGACTACTGCGGACATTTTTTCCGCTACCGAAAGAACAAGAAATTCTGCTCGCTATTGACAGAGAAGAGAGATTGTGGCAAGAAGGCACGAAACAAGAGAGACTATACAAAGCATCGCGAGAAACGACTTATTTACTCGCGGGAACAGATGAGACTTTACCGAGAGTTGACAAAGAGATATGTGTCTAAGTAGAAGCAATCATTCCAGTCTGTATTCAGGAAGGCACGTCGTCTGGCTATCACTCCACCAATGTATACTGAATAAGCCCCTAAAGCTACCTGTTTCAGTATACTGAATTACTCCAAACAACATCCTGTTTTAGCAAATTGACAGTTCTTCATCGATCTGTTCTTTACGGGTAGATGAAGCAAGAAAAACTCACATATGAAATCGTTCTGATCAGCGACCCTCGTGAGCCTGTTGCTGGCGGGACCCGACGCATGACAGCGGCCTCCACCAGCGTCCGGCCTTGTCGTCAAGAAACCAGTCAAACCAAAGAGAATATGCATGTCTCATGAGCTGTATCAAACCTCCGACATCGCCCTTGCCGCTTACCTGGTGATCCGGGGCTATTCCATAGCGAACGTCAGCCACGACCAAAGTAACAAGGCCACCTTTCACTTTCAGGACAAACCGGAAAGGGAACACCACGTACTGGAGTTTTTTAATCGTCAGGCGGTGGTTGAGCCGGTGAGTTTTCTCGACCATGTCAGGGGTCTAAAAGCGATGGTGCATCAACGTTAAGAGCAAGCCAGTGACGAAAACGAATGAGATGATAGCAAATGGTCAGCATGGGCACGTTCTCAGAGAAATCCCGTTTCCTGATTACTGTTATGTTGACACGGCCCTGGGTAATGTCAACCGCCGCAACAGGGTCCAGCACATCGATCGTCTTGAAATACCAGCAGGTACGACTGATGCCTACACCACAATGTTTCGGTTTCGTGGAGATTACCACGAGCTTTGCGAAACGACTGGTTCCGTGAAAGGTGCTCAGAACCTGTCGTGCTGGAGCGATTTCCTATGGTTCGACATCGACTCCGAGCACCTATTGGAGGCCCTGGCAAATACGAGACAATTGGTCATCAATATCGAGTTGATCGAACCGACGTTGAGAGAACTCCTAATTATCTTCTTCTCGGGTGCAAAAGGGTTCCATGTGGGTATACCGACCCAACTGTTCGGCCTGGGGCCATCGGCTGAGTTATCGCAGATACTCAAACGGTTGGCCCGAGAAATCGCTGGCGACGTCGAAATTGACTTGTCCATTTACGACAAGAATCGGCTCTGGCGAGTGCCTAACACCCGCAACAGCAAGTCGGGTCTGTTCAAGATACCGCTGACCTTCGATGAGTTGGCCATGCGAGCCGTTGACGAAATACAGGCAATGGCCGTAAGACCAGCTGGGCAGCCTGCAATATACCTTAGCAACGGCCTGATGCTGACTCAGAACGCGAAACTGGCCGCTCTGGCGTGCCTGGAACCGCCCGATCAGTCAGCTGCAAACAAGATCGCCTCTGCGCCGAATGGGCCAGCGTGGATGTCGCGGGCCTTAGCGGTCTTGCACAAAGGTAACCGCAACACGACATTTGCCAAGATCGCCGGAAGGCTACATCAGAGTGGGCTGGAGCCTGACGATATCCTGGCCTTGCTGGAGCCCCACGCCCTCAAGGCCAGATTCCCCATTGATGAATTACAACGTGAGATCAAAGGTATTTGCGGCCGTTACCCAGTCACTAATTCGTTTCCATTTCCCGCACTATATAGGGGAGAAACGGAAACGAATTCAGGCGAACTGCATGCTATCCAGCTCGATGAGCTTATGGCCGAAGGGGATGCGGAAATCAACTGGAGGGTCGATCGTCTCCTGCCACAGGAAGGTGTCGGTATTCTTGCCGGGCCTGCCGGGCACGGCAAGTCCTGGATGCTGCTTGACCTGGCCATTGAATGCGCTCATGGAGGGAAGTGGTTAGGGCATTTCCCCACTACCGCAGGGAGAGTGCTCTACATTGATGAGGAATCCCCACGGGCACTTATCCGACACCGTCTGAAAAAGCTGCTGACTGCCAAGGGCTTAGGAGAACAGCAACTGGACCTCCTCTTCCTGATTGGTCGAGGGATATGCTTAAATGTCCCAGACTCAGTAGGTCAACTGAAACGACTACTTGAGCTTCACCGCCCCGAACTGGTCATTGTCGATTCTCTCATTCGTGTCCACCGGGCCGAGGAAAACTCCGCCACTGAAATGTCCCGCGTTTTTGCAGTCGTAAAGGACTTCGTTCGAGCCTATGGCTGCTCGATTCTGTTTGCCGACCACCTGCGCAAGCCTGGCCATTTCGGGGTGAGTGCCGATCAGCGGCTGCGCGGCTCCACTGAAAAAGCGGCATTCGTCGACACGCTATTATCGCTCCAGCGAAAAGAGGACAGAATCATTGTTGAGCATGCTAAGTCCCGTTTTGCCGAACCGGTCTCAGCGTTTGTGGTGACCATTAAGGACCCTCGTCCAGGCTCCACCGATGTGGCTTATGGGGGCGATGCAGAGGAAGTCAAGCAAGCCGAACGGTTAGAAGCCGCGTTCGACTTTCTCAATGAGCACTTGCGTTCCGATGAATGGGTATCCCGCAGGCAACTAATTGAGCAATGCAAGGACGCTGATGTTTCCAAAAAGTTGGTAGATGAAGCGCTGAGTGTTCTTCAAGACGAGGAACGCGTCGATCGGGAGGATCGCAAGCCGGAAAACGGCCCCGGAGGCAGGGCGGCATTTTTCCGGCTCAGATCGAAAGATCAGTAGCACCATGGACAAGCTCCTGACCCCACAAGAAATCGCTAATTGTCTGGGCGTCCAACCCTCGACGATCTACCAGTGGACGCATCAGGGGTTTATTCCGCATGTGAAGCTGGGGCGGTTGGTGAGGTTCAGGGAAGCTGATGTGACGAAGTGGATTACGGAGCGGTCAGAGGCAGGGAGGAAATCGAGGAAAGTGGATGTGAGGGAGTTGGGGGTCTGAAGCGAGATGTGAGGGTACTGAAATCACGCAATCAGATTTCGTTCCCTTCCAATAGGTCAGAAACATCCGGAAAGTCCGCATAAAATCAGCTTTTTTCGCTTGACTTTGTCGGTAACGAATCCTATATTGTCCATACGCAGATAAAAACAGGGTATGTTGACAGTGCGATGTTAGATTTAGAAACTAAGAAAAAAGAATTTTAGGAGGAATCCATGAAAAAGCGGGTCTTGTTGTGGTTGGGTCTCTTGATCCTGGGGACGAATGTCTGCAATGCAGCATCAGTCAGCGTTACAGTTGACGCACTGGTGTCTAACTGGACAAGTACAGGCGTGACAATAACGACCGGAGCGGCCGTCACTATCGAAGCTTCCGGCCAGTGGTGCGGTGCTCCCTGGAGCTGCTATGGACCCGAGGGTACCGGAGGTATTGCACCTTCTATATTCTTGGCTCCCGGTCTGTCGTCCGGTGGGCTTGTGGGTAAAGTTGGAAACAACGCGCCCTTTCTCGTCGGGAGCACGTGCTCGTTCAATGCCCAAGACCATGGAACAGGCATCCTCTACCTGGCATTTAATGACGAAATAACTGGTTACTACAACAACAGCGGTACGATGGATGTCACGATAACTACGACAGAAACAGAAGAAGGCGATATAGAGTTAGTAGGTCAGTACACCGCCAAACCAGCATATGATCTCAAGGTCCGTGGCGATTATGCTTATATCACTGGATTAGCCACGAGGCAGCTCAACATCCTGAATATCTCGGACCCCACGAATCCAACACTGGCTGGCACGTACACGTCTACGGCTGCCGAGGTTCGCGAAGTCGCACTCATAGGAAACTACGCGTATATTGCTTGTAGTTGGGCGGGATTTGAAGTCATAGACATTTCTGACCCCTCTTCACCGACGAAAGTGGGCCCAACACACAGTGGCTCTGGTGTAGCAGTAGCTTTTGAGTTTGCGAACGGTTACGGATTCCTGGCAAACAGAGAAAGCGGTATTCGAGTTTTTGATGTTTCTGATCCGGCAAATCCAGTTTATGTTACTACATACTCAACTTCAACCTCCAATGCATGGGCTTCTTCGATAACTATCAGTGGAAACTACCTCTATATAGGAATTGAACACTCGCCCAATGGATTTGAGGTGTTTGACATCTCCAACCCGGCTGTGCAAAACAAGGTTGGCACAATTTCCGGAACGAATTCCGTGTTCGGCATTGCGAAGGATGGTGATTACGTCTACCATAGCGGACAGTGGGAACACACGTTCAACATTGTCGATGTCTCGAACCCCTCTAATCCTGTGCGTCTGGGCACTGGCTTTCCAACGCATGGTGACCCTTGGGGTATTGCCATCTCCGGGAATGTTGCCTTTCTGGGTGAACGAGCATTCGGACTGCAAATTCTTGATATTTCCGACAAGGCAAACCCCACCTTGCTGGACGAGTACAATACCGGTGGAGATCCGCTCTGGGGTATTGCGGTTGTTGGTGATTACGTTTATTTGGCGAATGGTAGCGGTGGACTTGTTGTTCTTCGATATTCCGGTCAACAACAATGGACGGGAGAAATAGCCGGCTACGTAATGACATATGCCTTTGATCATATTGCTGGTGCTGAGGTTGAGCTATACCGATCTGGAAACTTGATTGCCACGCAGACGGTAGGTGTTGACGCCTATTACAGTTTTGTCGGTTTACCGGAAGGCACCTACACCTTGAAGACGCAGGCTCCAGGATTTGAAGACGGTGAGAACACGGTGACTTTAACACAATCAGTATCTCCATTGGACGAACCGATCTACTTGATTATCGCCCCGCTTGAATACCAGTGGTCGCCTCCTTGCGATCTCAATGTAACTTGGGAAATGGGGCGAGAAATCAGCGAGTTACTTTATGTAATCAATCATAAGACGAGTATTGATGATTCATACACGTGCGCACTCAGCATAAGACAAGAATACCCCGAAGTGTCGATACCAGGACTGCGATATACTGCATTCACAGTTATAGAGGATGGTAATACCACATATGAAAACTACCCTATCGAAACTGGCCTTATTATCCCAAGAGCAGTTCAGCCACATAGCCTTTCAACTACAGAGTTTACAGGTTGTATACAATGGCAGTGGATTCCACGTTACAATTTGCTTGACTTTGGGACGAAATTCATAGGTGAGTTAGTCAAAGACGGCACCCAGGCTGTTATTCTCAGTATTACTACACCTCCAGGTGTAAGTACTGCATACACAGTCTCCGAAATCTTAGCCGCCATTAACTCCTCCCCTGTGGTCGGTGAAGATGTCCATGAGGCGCTGCAGATAGAGTTGGATAGGGAATTTGATTCACAATTGGAATCCTGTATACAAACTGTTCTTGTACCAGCCTCGAAGCGGTATTACCTAGCGAAAAGTGTTCTCTACCAAAACATAGGGCCACAACTTACTATTGGAAGTGTCGGCGCCTGGCCGTTCGGGGCTCTAACTATAGTTGGTGTTGCAATAACTGGCACAGCGTTTTGGGTGGCGTCACACCCCGTGTATCTACTAGCGGCCGACCCTGTAGATACCCTATGGGACTTAAGCGTTGAGCTAAGGATAATCACTGCACCGCCGCTTCTGAACCAAGCTTCTGGGCCAGCACGCGATATGGGCTTTAGAGCAATGGAGTTTCTCGCTTTCTGCCGTGCAATGACCACCAGTTATGATAAACTCCTTGGTGCAATTGATGCGGAGTCACCACGCTGGATTGCGATACAAGGGGCATCGTATGCGGAATTCTTGCGACGAATGGAATCCGCACTGGGTCAAATAGAAATGAAGCTGGAGGACGTCGCTCCTGAATTGTCGCCGATTACAGCCGATGATATTGGTTTGTTCAAGTCCAACTTATTAAATCAGGGGCCTGATGATTTTGTGAGAGATCTTATGTTAGAATATGGTTGGGATCAAAATGCCATCGCGGAGTTTCGTGACTTATGGGTTAGTTCCGACCTGAGTTACTTGATAGGTACGAACGATTATTCTGCTGGCGTGAGAGTTGCAAGGGCTATACTCTCGTCAATAATAGATTCGCTACCGCTTCTACCTATTGAGCACATTGTGTGTAACATAGATGTGGTTCCAGACACAGTGGTTCTTTCTGACAACTCAGATTACATTCAATGCTATCTGGAGTTTGAGAATCCGGAATTGATACAGTATGTAGATAATCAATCCTTAGCATTGAATGATGGAATTATTCCTGTGCAAGTAGCTAGCGATATGTCAGATTTCGATGGCGATGGCATCCCTGATTTAGAGTTGGTTTTCTCCGCAAGCGATGTACTTCCGCTCCTCGAATTGGGCAGCAACGCACTAAGCGTAAGTGGCTTCCTTGTTCAGAATGATACTTCGTATTTTGGTGCGATTGACCTAGTGGAGGTCATAACCGCACCTAATTCCGGGTCCATTGCCGGCGTTGTCACGAATGATGGTATAGGTGTTTTGGGTATAACTGTTGATCTGGTGGACAGTCTTGGGAGTTTGATCGCTTCCGCCGCTACGGATCACAATGGCTACTTCGGCTTTGATAGCCTGACGGCAGGTGACTACACTGTAACCATTATTACGCCAATGGGGTTTCAAGCTGACCACGAGAATATTCCTGCCCTTGTAATGCCTGATATAGTAACCCCGTCCAACTTCACACTAACGGCTCTTGAGATCGTCCCGCAACAGCGTTCTCGCGCCTACTGGGCGCATCAGTTGCACAAGGCTCTACAGAACAAGCCAAAGGATTACACTCTTGGGGATTTCTCCAACTTTGTGGGCCTGATAAATGTCCATTTCAACCAGAATCAGGTTAACCCGGTAGATTTCTATTCCGTCCCGCAACCGGCTGATCAAAGCGACAGCCTGACTGTTCTCAAGAAACTCCTTCACATGCAGAATACTGGAGAAAACGAGCCACTTCTCAAGCGTCTAGCCAAGGCGCAATTGATGGCACTGATGCTGAATGTAGTCTCTGGCAAAGTACACCAGACACACGAGATCTCTGCAGATGGCCGCACTGTCAGCCAGCTTATCACTTACTGCGACATGCTGGTCAACGACGAGATCGATCCACCTGATAACAACGGTTGCCCTGGTCACGGCAGTCCCTGGTTCAGGTATATCTACGCGAGCTTCATGCTCGTCAAGGCAAATCTTGGTCTGACTGTTCCTGCCGGTATGATCCCGGAGGACGTCATTCAGATTGCTTACAAGCAACACCAGGAGGGAAACCTCCCAACTGAATTCGCTCTCCATCAGAACTACCCTAACCCCTTCAACCCAGCAACCGACATCAGCTTCTCCTTACCTACAGCCTCACAAGTGAAACTGGAAATCTTCAACATCATGGGCCAGAAAGTGGCCACGCTGGTTGACGGCCAACTTGAAGCCGGGGCGCACATTGTCCCGTGGGACGGCAACGAGTCCGCCAGCGGCGTCTATTTTTATCGACTGCAGGCTGATGACTTTGT
>Ga0114930_10001333_pt1 | contig 23766 bp, 23 predicted proteins | sample AnhtaG_FD_87300 | JGI IMG/M metagenome (GOLD analysis project Ga0114930, IMG submission 87300) | Deep subsurface microbial communities from Anholt, Denmark to uncover new lineages of life (NeLLi) - Anholt_01485 metaG | ecosystem: Environmental > Aquatic > Marine > Oceanic > Sediment | place... | reverse complement strand
GACACGGCCAACATCTACGCCTGGTGGATTTCCGGATTCAAGGGCGGTGAAAGCGAAACCCTTTTAGGGCGCTGGCTGCGGTCACGCAACAATCGCGCCGAGATGTTCATCGCCACCAAGGTTGGCTTCCAATACAGCGATGCCGAACGTGGTTTGCGAGCACGCCAGATAGAAGCGGAGTGCGAGAAGAGCCTCACACGACTGGGCATCGAAACAATCGACCTGTATTATGCCCATGTTGATGACCGGCACACGCCAATGGAGGAAACCCTTAAGGCGTTCGACCGGCTGGTGCGAGCGGGTAAAGTGCGCTTTATTGGTGCCAGTAACTTTCTGGCATGGCGCCTAGAGGAATCCCGTTGGATCAGCCAGCAGAACGGTTGGACGGAGTATGTTGGCATCCAGCAGCGCTATACCTACCTGCGGCCAAAACCGGGGGCCACTTTCGATCCGCAAATCTCAGCCAATGAAGATCTGCTCGATTACTGTCGCAACCGAGACATAACCCTGTTGGCGTATTCACCTTTGTTGAGCGGCGCATACACTCGCTCCGACCGTCCCTTCTCGGAGCAATACCTCGGACCGGATGGCAAGGCTCGTCTGGCCACCTTGCGGTCGGTGGCATCCGAAACTGGAGCCACTCTCAATCAAGTCATACTAGCCTGGATGGCGCAAGGCGACCCCTTGGTAATTCCATTGGTGGCGGCCAGTACGCCGGAGCAAATGGCGGAAAACCTGGCTGCGCTGACAGTTGAACTGAACGCTGATCAGATGGCTCGGTTAAATGATGCTGTCGCTTGATTTGACAAGTCGTATTCCTCATGAGGGAATTATTAAATGATCGAGAGACAACCATTCGGCTGTACGGGCCACATGAGCACCCGCACCATCTTCGGAGCGGCTGCCCTCAGCCGGGTGACCCAGGCCGAGGCCGACCGGACTTTGGATTTGTTGCTTAAATACGGCGTTAACCACATCGACACCGCAGTTATGTATGGCGATGCGGAAAAGCGAATCGGACCATGGATGGTGCGGCATCGTCGGCATTTCTTCCTGGCCACTAAGACAGAAGCCCGCACTTATCGGGGTGCCTGGGACGAACTTCGCAGTTCGTTGGAGAGGCTACGGGTGGATTCCGTAGATTTGTGGCAGATGCATATTCTGGTAGATCCGGAGGAATGGGAACTGGCGATGGGCCCGAATGGGGCACTGGAGGCTTTCATCGAAGCTCGTGATCAAGGACTGGCACGTTTCCTGGGTGTGACCGGTCACGGAGTAACTGTCGCCGCGATGCATAAGCGTAGTTTGGAACGCTTCGACTTTGATGCAGTATTACTGCCTTACAACTATCCGATGATGCAAAACTCTCAATACGCGGCCGATTTCGAGACTCTGATGAGGCTGTGCCAGGAGCGGAATATCGCGGTGCAAACCATCAAGTCCCTTACTCGTGGACCGTGGGACGATAAACCACAAACCCGCGCCACTTGGTACGAGCCGCTGGAGGATCAAGCTGATATTGACATGGCAGTGCATTGGGTGCTGGGCAGGTCAGGGGTCTTCTTGAACACAGTAGGTGATATTCATCTGCTGCCTAAAGTATTGGATGCCGCCAGTCGTTTCCAAACAGCCCCATCTGTAGAGGATATAGAAGAGAGAGTGAAAAAGCTAGGAATGACGCCATTGTTCGTCTAAGAGCTTATATGAAAGGGTGTGATTCTAGCGAGGCTTAGCAGGGGATTCTCATATTCCGGACCAACGCATAGATTTTCGACTGGTGTATACTCTCCGCACCCTCAAGGGGAGGAATCATGGATTATCGATATCTCGGTGAGACCGGCTTGAAGGTGAGCGAACTTTGTTTGGGCGCGATGACTTTCGGCCGTGAAATCGACGAAGAAGCCAGTTGCCAGATAATGGATCGCTTCATCGATGAAGGCGGCAACTTCATTGATACTGCCGATGTCTATTCACGCGGCGTATCGGAAGAAATTATCGGTCGTTGGATGAAGAATAAACATCGGGACGATATCATTATCGCCACTAAGGTGCGTTTCCCTATGGGTGAGGGTCCCAACGACGTGGGTCTCAGTCGGAAACACATCCTGGGCGGCGTGGAGGCCAGCCTGTGTCGTTTGGGCACGGACTACATCGATCTGTATCAAGTTCACGGTTGGGACAGCGACACGCCGTTGGAGGAGACCCTGAGCACACTGGACAACTTGGTGCGATCAGGCAAGGTCCGCTATATTGGCGCCAGCAACTTCAGCGGCTGGCAGTTACAGAAGGCGATTGACATGAGCCGGCATATGGGCGGGGAGAAGTTCTCCTGTTTGCAGCCTCTGTACAATCTTCTCGATCGCTCAACGGAGTGGGAACTACTACCGGTTTGTCGGAACGAGGGACTGGGCGTGATTACCTGGAGCCCGCTGCGTGGCGGTTGGTTGAGCGGCAAATATCGACGGGGTATGACCGCGCCGCCAGAAGGAAGCCGGGTGGAAACGGCGGGGAAATTAGGCTGGAGCGAATCCTGGGACGCTTACGACAATGAGCGCACCTGGAGCGTGCTGGATGCGCTCTTTGCTGTGGCCAAAGAGACCGGAAAAACACCTGCTCAGGTAGCCCTCAACTGGCTGCTGCATCGACCCGGCGTCACAGCCCCCATTATTGGGGTCCGTAAACTTGAGCACCTTGAGGACAATCTAGGCGCCATTGGTTGGACACTAAGCGAGGGGCAGATAGATCAACTCAAACAGGCCAGCGAACAGATGCGACCCTATCCTTATGACATTGCCGACAGAACCTAACCAGTTATGAGAGTGCTATACGCGTTCACCCGCACTGCTTTCCACAGTGCCTTCATCTACCGGATCCACTTCTGGATCAGGCTGGTTTCCATCTTCATCATGATGTACGCAAACTACTCTCTCTGGTCCATCCTCTACCGGCAGGTCCCCGACGCGTTTGGTATGGACCTGGAGCGTATGACGACCTACGGGGTGCTTGGCATATTGCTTATGTCCTTTGTGGACGTCGCAACGAACACCTCATGGTACATCGCCGAGCAGGTACGCTTGGGCACATTAGAACTCGATCTTATGAAACCGCTTGACTTCATTTTTCACATGTTCTGTCTAAACCTGGGAGAATTTGTGTTGCTGCTGGTGACCAATGGCCTGCCCGGTCTGCTCTTCGCCTATCTTTTCTTGGGGTTCAGACCCCCGGTAAGCCCACAGGCAGGATTTGCCTTTCTCCTCAGCCTCTCCCTGGGCTACGTGGTCTTCTTTGGAATCAGCTTCATTTTGGGCATGCTTTCCATCGTCACTACCGATATCCGTAGCTACATGTGGGCTTTCTATTCGGTAGTCCGCTTTGCATCTGGCCAGGCGGTCCCTCTCTGGATGTTCCCTCCAGCGTTGGCGGCCATCGTCGCGTTCTTGCCTTTCAAGGACATCTATTATGTCCCTATGACTATATATATTGGCGCCTACGAGGGAAGTCTAACGAGAGCCTTGTTCTCCCAAGCCTTGTGGGCTGTTGGGTTAATCCTTATTTCCTATTTAATCTGGTCCCGCGTGCAGCGGCGGATCACGGTGCAGGGGGGATAGTAGATGAAATCTCTACGCTTACCCCTCCGACTTGGCTTGTGGCAAGAGTTGCGCCTATATTTCAAGTTTATTGGGATCGCGATCAGGTCACGCATGCAGTACCGCGCCGACTTCTTGTTCGGGATCGTCGGCGTGTTGGTTCTCAACTTCGTAAACCTCTCCCTGATCTGGATAATGGTGGCTCGCTTCCGCTCCTTAGCCGGATGGCAGTACTGGGAGATCGTCATGCTTTACGGCACGTTTTTACTGAGCCACAGTGTCTACGCGGTGTTCTTCTGGCACCTCAGTAGATTGGAAGACGATATCCTTCACGGTCGCTTCGACCAGTATCTCGTCCGCCCGTGCAGCCCGCTGCTGCAGTTTCTGGGGCGAGAAGTCAACTACATGGGAGTGGCCGACGTGTTATTTGCCGCTGGTGCTTTCATCCTTGCTTACCGCAACCTCGAGCTTGATTGGTCCGCCGGGCAGTGGGCTTTTTTTGCATTGGCGATCTTGTCCGGCACGGTGATCGAAACCTGCATCGTCTGGATCATTGGAGCGCTGGCTTTTTGGACCGGGCGTTCACGGGCGATCTTCTTTGTTTATATTCGCTTTCAGATCCTTGGCCAGCAGTATCCCATAGACATTTTTGGGACGTGGTTCCGCGTTTTTATTACCGGCTTTATACCGATTGCGTTTATGAACTACTACCCGCTTACCATATTGCTCGATAAACCCAATGCGCTGGGCATCTTTTGGATGGGTTTTCTGTCACCCATTGTAGCTGGTATCCTCCTGGTGTTAGGGGCTATGATCTGGCGGCGGGGGTTGGCAGGATACACTAGTTCGGGCAACTGAGGTTTTGATGGATAATTGGATAGCCAAATGGCGATTATTCAAGTACGAGAACTGAGCAAGAGTTTCAAGGTATCCGTCAGCAAGACGGGGCGTCTGGCGGCCTTGCGTAACCTTTTTTCTTTCGAACATACGCTGAAGGTGGCTGTTGACCGGGTTTCATTTGACATCGATAAAGGCGATATGATGGGCTATGTTGGCCCGAATGGAGCAGGCAAGTCCACGACCATCAAGATGTTGACCGGTATCCTCGTGCCCAGCGCAGGGGAGGTGGTGGTCGATGGTTTGGTGCCACACCGCGACCGGATGCGGCTCGCCCGCCGCATCGGCGTAGTGTTCGGTCAGAAGTCGCAACTCTGGTGGGACGTGCCCGTAATCGAGAGCTTACGGTTGTTGAAAGAGATCTATAAGATACCGACTAGTACTTACCAAGCCAATCTGGAACTGTTTCACGACCTGCTTGACTTGCACGAGTTCCAGGACACACCGGTACGCCAGCTAAGCCTGGGGCAACGTATGCGCTCCGATCTGGTCGCTGCGCTACTCCACAACCCTGACATTCTATTCCTCGACGAACCGACTATCGGTGTGGACGTTGTGGCCAAGGATCGTTTTCGTTCCTTCATCCGGCAGCTAAACCGTGAGCGCCAGGTCACTGTCTTGCTGACCACCCACGACATGTCGGACATTGAGAAAGTCTGCGAGCGGATGATGATCATCGACAATGGCCGCATCATTTACAATGGAAGTATTGCGGGCATAAAGGAACGATTCACACCTTACCGGGTGCTCGTCGTAGACTTTGCTGAGGGTGTTTCCGAGGTTAAGACCGCTCGGGCGGAACTGATGGAACGCGAAGGTCAGCGAGCTCGTTTTCGGTTCAACCGTCAGCATGTTTCCGCGTCCGAACTCATCACCGAGTTGGCTCAGCAACACCGGGTAAGGGATATCAGTGTCGAAGAGCCTGAGATTGAGGAGATCGTTCGTAAAATCTATGAGCGTTCTGTCACGGACGAGAGTTTGACTATATAGTCATCGCTGTGGACCACGAATGCTTCCACTAAACCCTGCTTCGGCAATTGGTCACTTGGGACCATGTCACCTCAGACGTGAACCGACCCTCAGCGTAATAAAAACAGTGATCAAAATGCCTTCTTTCTGCGTATAACAAGATGAAGAACACGACGTCACGCTGGATACTCATTTATGCCTGACATTGAGGCGTTGATACAGCGCTGGCGGAAAGGCGATGAACTGACCGCCGAGATTCTGTATAACCATTTCCGGGATTCGACTTTCCGATTGGCCTATGGCTTGTTGGGTGACCTGAACGACGCAGAAGAGGCGGCTCAAGACGCCCTTACATACGCCCTGGTCAACATTCACCGCTATGAACACCGACGGGCCAGCTTCTCCACCTGGCTGCACACCATCGCCGTCTGCCGGTGCCGAGATCGATATCGTCGTAATTGGCTGAAGAAATTTTCCTTGACTGCCTGGATAGGAGGGGACGAGGGTCTTCCCGACCCACACCCGGGGCCAGAGCATCACGCCATCCATGCAGAAACAAGCAGCCAGGTCTGGGAAGCAGTACAGGGTTTGAGCCTGCCGCTGCGGGAAGCGATCCTGCTCCGCTATTGGTCCGGTCATACTTTCCGAGAGATGGCTGACATCCTGGGTTGTCCTGTTCCCACAGCCCAGTCGCGGGTACGGTTGGCGTATCAGCGTTTACGGGCAACCCTTGCTCCGACCGAACTGGTCCATTTAGAAGAAGAGGAATCGCGATGAACAGTCACCTGACCGATGAAGAACTCATCGGCAACATCCATCGTACATTGACCGACGCTCAACGGGAAGCGATGGATCGACACCTGACGGCTTGTCCACACTGCCGCGCCCGACTGGCCGATCAAGAAGCCCTGCAACAGCGCATCCGGAACAACCTGCTGGCTGACTTGAGGGCGGTCCAGCCATCACCGGGTATGAGGTTCGCGGGGATTGCCCCTCAAGTACAAGGCGATAAGAATGCGGCTTTGTGGCGGCTATCCCGTCGACTTTTCCCGGTTGCAGTGGCACTGACTGCGCTAATCGGCTTGGGGATCTCGCTGATGGACCTACCTGAAAGTATCGTCCGGTTGTACACCAGCCCCAAGCCAACATCGGTAAGTTCCATATCGGCGCTGGCGTGTGTCTTCTTTGCAGTTGCGGCCGTCGGTAACTACCGCGAGAGTCGATTCATACAACTACGGTCGGGTCTATTTAGCGGGTTAGCTTTTATCTTGTGGGCGGGTACAGCTATAGTGGGTCTTCAGGTCATTGTCGTCGTGCGGGATATCCTTTTCTGGATCGTGGCTTACGTCTCGAATAATGCGCAAATTGGTTTAGTCTTGAGTAGTTGGGCGTTGATCCCCCTGAGTCTTGTGTGGATTGCGGTGGTCATCGGTGGTGGAGAGTATCATTATGAGAGGTTAGGACAGCGTAGTTCCTGGCAGCTTTTTGGTTGGACCATCTTGGGTGAGTTGTGCATCCTGATCCTGGCTAATTTTGTATGATTGGCTTCACAAGGAGAGGTTTGATGAAGCGATTGATTGCGGCTCTCGAGCCTTACTTCGAAGATGGGGCAAAGATCATGCTCTTCATGTTTCTATCTTTGGCTGCCGTGATCTTTATTGTCCGTGGGGCAATGGCCATTCCTCACCGATATCCTCTCGATTATGGCGAAGCGCCGCTGGTTGATCAAGCCATGCACTTGGCGGCAGGGCAGAATATCTATCGGCCAGACCTAACGTCACCACCGTACACGATCTCCAACTATCCTCCACTATTCGCGCTTCTTCTGACCCCTTTGGTCAAGACGTTTGGGCCGGCTTTTCAGGCTGGACGAGTCATTTCGTTATTGAGCACCTTGGCATCGGCGGTATTTATCGGACAAATTATCTATACCCTAATAAAAGACCGCGTTGCCGCGATCATAACCGGTATGCTTTTTTTAGCGATCCCCTACGTGGTCGGTTGGTCTCCTCTTTTGCGGGTGGATATGCTCGCGCTGGCCTTCAGCACAGCCGGAATGTATGTGGTGGTACGTTGGACCAGCACCCGACGTGGCCTTGTCATCGGTGGGCTCTTACTGGTTGCGGCGATCTATACCCGCCAATCTTTTGCGCTGGCTGCTCCCCTTGGAACTTTCGTTTGGCTGTGGATGCAAAACAAGCGTCGGGCAATAGGGTTTGCGGCTTGGGTTGGCGGTGTGTCATTAGCTCTTTTTTTCATCTTGAACACGCTCACCCGTGGAGGTTTCTACTTCAACATTATTACAGCCAACATCAACGAATACGAGCTTGAACGGCTTGAATGGTGGCTGAGCAGGCTTCTGGACGCGGCTCCCATAATGCTCGTGTTGGGCGGTGCCTTCCTATTTCTCGGTTTTAGCCAAATGCGTTCACCTGTGCCTGGCCGCAGGACAGGCTGGTCGCTTCTGTCCTCGTATCTAATCGGGGACAGCCTGTCAGCCTTGACCATTGGCAAGATAGGATCGAACGAAAATTATCTACTCGAATTCTCTGCTGCTCTTAGTTTGACGGCAGGAGCGGTCATCGGTTGGAGCCGTGAGCGTCGCTGGCAGCGTGCGGTATTACTCGTTCTATTGGCGTTGCAAACAGGTCAGTTTATGCAAACTACGCTGGTTGACGAGGTCGAAGGCGCAAAGTGGCGCCTCAAACCTATGAAACAGCTAAGTGATTTAGAGTGGATCGTTGAAACTGCAGATGGCCCGGTACTAGGCGACGAGTTCATGGGGATGATTACTCTGCAGGATCGACCGCTGTACATTCAACCCTTTGAGGTTACACAACTGGCCAATGCGGGTTTGTGGGATCAACGCCCCCTACTTGAGAGCATCCGTAATCAGGATTTTCCGGTCATTCTCATTCACCATTTCATGGAGTGGCCGGTATACAAAGAACGCTGGACCCAGGAAATGCTATCAGCCATCTTGCAGAACTACGCGCCCACCGACTTTATAGCCGAGACTATTGTCTATCAACCGACCGAGGTTGGGATGGGCGGCATCACAATATTAGAGGTCTGCCCTGGCGCCCCTTGGCGTTTGCCCACCAGTGGCACCCTGGGGATGTGGTGGATTACTTATCAGCTTGCTTTTATGGGTGAAGGCTATGAGAACCGCGTGCCGGTGTATGCCGTAGCCAACGGCTTACTAATGCGTCGTCCGGATTGGAATAACGCCGTGGCGATCCAGCACGACGACCCTGTGCGCCAAGGCGAAAAGGTATGGTCGTTTTATGGTGGAATGTCCGACAGCATGGATGAACAGTCTTTCGTGGTTTCTGATTTTCCACCGGGCAGCGTCGGTGTCCCAGTAAACGCGGGGCAGTTGCTCGGCTACCAAGGGATGTGGAGCGGGGAACAAGGTGCGCCCATTTGGGTGCATCTCCACTTTGCTGTGGTGGCGGCGTTGCAGGATGGATCTTTTCCCGACGAGATCGTGTCGTTGGTGGCAGAGGGTGAATCGGACAAAACCGAACCGCAGTTTGCACTTGATCCTTCACCGTATATAGGCACCATCCGCAGCCAAATCATGGGGATCCCAACTTGGCTGCCGTTGCGTTGTCGCGAGGACATGCCGTGAACAGCGAACGATGAAGTAAGGGAGCAGGAGAGCAGGGGGGCAAGGCGGAATTGGGAGGTTTTGGAAATGTTGGAAGAAGAGGGCTGGCAACCTAGAAAGGCTGTGTTAGGGCTGTTCGTTTTCGCTTTGTGGTTGGGCACAGCCGTTGTTGGTTTCCTGGAAATCAACACCGTTCTGACGATGGCGACCCGGGTCTATACCCAATTCTGGGGTGATTACGGATTTTACGGTAGCGATTATTTTGTAAGTGTAGCATTGCGTCAATTCCTGGTGATACCGCTGGCATTCCTATGGATTGCGGCTGTAATCGGTTGTGGGGAGTACCATTACCGGAGATTTGGCCAGCCTCGATCGTGGAGATTATTTGGCTGGGTAATCGCGGTCGAGTTATCAATACTCGTCCTGGCGCTTTTTATTTGACCGGAGATATTAGATAATCCTTTCGTAAAGAGTCGTTGGGTGGATCCAAAAGAGGTGAGAGAAGTCAACGTTAATATGAGAATAGAATGGATGCCAGTGTTTTTCTAGGGCCCCTTATGATATGTGGCCTACTTGGATTCATGTTGGCGGTGGGAATCGTATTCTCATACCTGTGGCTCATGCACCTGGATGCTGAGACGAGAAGGTGTCCTGAATGTCTCAAGAAGGGAGCGGGTGGTATTCTTGAAACCGAGTTGATTGATTCGAGGAGCTATATCGACTCGAGCGTGACGGGGAGCCTGTCCCGTAAATATAAGAATCGACTGCAACCGGTTCGGATTGAAGAAAATAAATACAAGGTCCATTATGAGTGCGAGCATTGTGGTCATCAATGGACAGGTGTCGCAGTAGAAAAGGAATATAACTCCAGTTAAAGATGCTGTTACTGGGGATAATCTAAGAATCTCATCACAGGCATAAGACCGAAGCCGACCGAAACGCCTGCCAGCGAGCATGCCAGGTCAAACGTTGCCCTGTTCAAGAATCTGCTCTTTGTGGGTCGCTACCCTGAGATGCTATTCGACTTATGGAAAAGGAACTTAAATGACCCAACCATCACTGTCTCAAGATCTTCACTGGTGGCAGCGTGGTGTAGTCTATCAAATCTACCCCCGCAGCTTCAAAGACACTACCGGGAATGGTGTCGGTGACTTAAAAGGCGTCATCGAGAAACTCGATTACCTGAACGACGGCTCCACCGATCCCACATCAAACGACATCCCAAAATCGCTTGGGATTGACGCCATATGGCTAAGTCCATTCTATCCTTCCCCGATGGCAGACTTCGGCTACGATGTGGCAGACTATTGCGACATTCACCCGCTTTTCGGCAGCTTGGACACCTTCGATCTGCTTGTGACCGAAGCTCATCGTAGGGGGATTAAAATCATCATCGATTACGTCCCCAACCATAGCTCCGACCAACATCCATGGTTTATTGAATCTCGTAGTAGCCGGGATAACCCTAAGCGTACGTGGTACATCTGGCGTGATCCAAAACCGGATGGTGGACTACCTAACAACTGGGGCAGCGTGTTTGGAGGTCCTGCATGGACTTGGGATGAGACGACCGGTCAATATTACTTTCACCAATTCCTGAAGGAACAACCCGATCTCAACTGGCGGAATTCGGAAGTTCGCCAGGCAATGTTGGATGTGCTCCGATTCTGGTTGGATCGGGGTGTGGATGGTTTCCGGATGGATGTTATCGGTATGATCATCAAAGATACCGAATTGCGCGATAACCCGCCGAATCCAGATGCCAGCCCAGATTTACACCCAGATGATATCTCCGGTCGCCACTTGCACCTGTATAACGAAGACCAGGACGAAGTCCACGAAGTCATCCGTGTTTTTCGCCGGCTGCTTGATGAATATGGGAATCACTGTGCCATTGGTGAACTATGGTGCGATCTCCCCCGATGGGTCAAGTACTACGGAGCAAAAGGGGACGGCCTACATTTGCCCTTCAACTTTCGTCTGTTGAGCCTGCCCTGGAACGCAGAGGCTATCCGCCAGTCTGTTGAGCAAATGGAAGCAGCACTACCGACTTTCGCCTGGCCTAACTATGTGCTGGGCAGTCATGATGCGCAACGATTAGCGACTCGCATCGGTTCGGAGCAAGCGCGTGTTGCCGCCATGTTGATGCTTACCCTGCGAGGCACCCCCACTCTCTACTATGGCGACGAACTGGGCATGGAGAACGGGGTCATACCTATTGAGAAAATGCAAGACCCTCAGGGTCTCCACTTCGGACCGGATCGGAACCGAGACGTGTGTCGAACTCCAATGCAATGGACTGATGGACCATCGGCCGGCTTTTCAACCACCGATAGCAGCACCAATGAGCCCGTCGAACCTTGGCTGCCGGTCTCGGATGACTTCGAGAGTCGCAATGTTGACGCCCAGAGCGCGGAGCCAACCTCGATGTTGAATCTCTACCGCCGATTGTTATCGTATCGAAGAGCAACACCAACGCTCCAGGCTGGTGGTTATATGTCTGTAGACGCTGGAGGGGATGACTGTTTCGTCTACCTTCGAGAACATCCGACCGGGAAGTGCTTGATGGCTCTCAACTTCACCGACCAATCACGCACCCTCTCCATTCCGAACATGAAGAATGGATCTTTGGTGATCTCTACCTACCTGGATCGAACTGAAGCTGACTCAAATTCAAACCTTTCTCTCCGCCCAAATGAGGGCGTAATAATAAGAATCGAATAATGAGCGCACCAATCCTGCGAAATCAAGTTCTTATCCGCCCTGCCGATTTACAACCCTTAGACCCCGGGTTCGAGATTATTGGAACCTTTAACCCCGCGGCGACTCGTGTGGACGACGATATCCTCCTATTGATACGCGTGTCAGAGCGGCCTAGTGTTCAAGATGCAGGTCAGCCAACTTCACCACGCGCCACCTGGGAATCTGGTAAATTAGAGTGGGTATTGGACACCTTCGACAAAACTGGTGTTGACACTCGTGATATGCGCCTCTTTCGATTGCCCAACGGACGAGTGCGTCTACGCTTCATCTCACACTTGCGGTTGGTCCGTCTCAGTGCCGATGGAACGCAAATCAAAGAGGTATTGATCCCACCAGACCTATTGCCCCGTGAACCGTGGGAGGAATTGGGTCTTGAAGACCCTCGCATCACCAAAATCGGCGACACCTACTATATTACATATGTCGCCATCAGCCGCCAGATGGGTGTCGCAACCGCGTTGATGACCACCCATGACTTCCAAACCTTTGAACGGCATGGCGTAATATTCCCCACTGAGAATAAGGATGTGGTGTTTCTCCCACAGAAGTGGAACGAACACTTTGTCGCTTATCATCGACCGATCTCCGATCAATGGATTGACGCCCCATCCATTGAAACTGCGCTCTCACCCGACGGCATTTTCTGGGGACAACACAAGTTCCTCTTCGGTCCTCGACCAGGAGAATGGGACTCGGTCAAAGTAGGAGCTGGACCGCCACCAGTGTATTTGCCGCAGGGTTGGCTGCTCATCTATCACGGAGTAGCCCCGGCGACAAGGGAGAGCCCGGCAGGGCACTATTGCGTTGGTGCGGCCTTGCTGGAGCGTGAGGATCCTACGTGTCTCCTGGCTCGTTCAAAACAACCATTACTTTCCCCTGAGAGATCTTACGAGCGGAGAGGCTTCGTCCCCAACATCATATTTCCCACTGGGGCACTTCTCAGCGAAGACAATGAAAACATATTGTTGTTTTCCGGTGCGGCGGATGAAGTAGCCTCCCTAATCAGCCTTCCTGTTCAATCTATACTTGAACATCTGAGCCTAGAATAACCACATGGAACTCAAACGGCACCCATCCAACCCCATTCTCCTCCCAGATCCCACTTCGGATTGGGAATCTTACAACGTCTTCAACCCATCTGTGATTCACCACAACGACCTTTTTCACATGTTCTACCGAGCCCAAGGACTGGATTGGGTCAGTAGGATCGGTTACGCGGTCAGCGAAGATGGACTCAAATGGAATCGGCTCCGCCGGCCCATCCTTGAACCGGTAAAAGTTGAGGAGGCGCGGGGAATTGAGGATCCGCGTGTGACTGAACTCGAAGGTGAATTCTACATGGCCTATACCGCCTATTCTGGCCAGGGGCCGGGTGATTACCTAACCACACCTATGTTCGCCCGAAGCACCAATCTCCTGGTATGGAATCGGATCGGTCCGTTGGTGCGCGGTGAAGACAATAAAGATCACTTTTTACTACCGAGAAAGATAAAAGATAAATATGTCGCGTTCCATCGCCGCGACGACAGTATTTGGCTGGCAGAATCAGATGACATGGTTCATTGGTCCGAAGCTGAAATGCGGTTGATAATGTCACCCAGGCAGAACAACGGGTGGGACAGTAGGCGCATTGGGGGAAATGGTCCTCCTATTCCAACCGAGCACGGATGGCTTTTCTTCTACCATGGTTACGATGATGACTACATTTATCGAATTGGGGTGTGTCTCTTAGATCTAGAAGATCCGGGTCAGATCACTAACCGCCCCAAGGAATCGATCTTCGAACCAAAGGAGATATGGGAATTACGCGGAGACGTTTCAAGGGTCGTATTCTCCTGTGCCAATCTGGTTGTGGGGGATCAGGTATACGTCTATTACGGTGGAGCCGATCACGTCATCGGCCTGGCGACGTGTGATCTTAGTGAGTTGTTAGATTTTCTCGGGAAGTGACAAATCCCATATTTATTGTCGCACAGAAGTAACGCTCCCCCATCGTGCATAAATCTGGATAACGCAGGAAAATGTTAAAGGAAATTCGACGTCGGTGGGAGCTGAGGAAGTTGGTCGCCCAATCATGTCGACAGGTTATAATCCTAGCAAGATGATGCTTAGTTTAGATTGATGAATTTTGGCTTACTTATCCCCTGCTATTAGGTGTGAGCCTTCTTCAACGAACCAGTCCTCTTCTATATTACTGAAAACAAGGTTGTCGATGCTGGTAACAAAAGAGTAGCCGGCGTTCTCTTCAGCAATTGGAGAAGACCTCTTGTCAAGGAGGATTCTAGATACTTCATCACCGACACCCCGACAACATTCCGGGTTACGAAATTTCCCTCCAGTGTAATTTCGCGGGAATTCATGATATCGATTCCATTACCCTGGTTATCCACGATGACGTTCCCACGCACGATCACCCCACTGGAGTCCTCAATCTTGATCCCATGCTTCCATCCCGGTGAATAGGGCTCTGGCTGATCCCCGGGAGGTGGGTAAATGGATATCAACTGTCCACCTTCGTCCATAATTTCATCAGTCATCAGCCCGTTGCTATCGATGTAGTTATCCTCAAGGATCAGGTTGGCGTTCCAACTGTTATACTCGACGTTAATTCCCGCCCAACCAGTTCCGGTGACTCGATTGTTGTACACCTTACTGATTTGATCTGAACCTCTGAAATCCTCAAAATTTATCGCGTCTTCAATATTTCTATCGAAGATGTTGTCGTAGATATTGACCTGTACCGTCGGATCGGCTGCGCGATTCATGATCAGCATCGCGTGAGGGAAGTTGAAGAGAAACACATTACCATAAACGTCGGCACTGGTACCGCCAAGGACAAGGGCGTTATGTTGGTTGTTGGATTCGAAGATGTTATCCCGGATTTCTGTATTCGAACATTCCGAGATCACTACACCTATAGAATTATTTTTGATTTCGTTATGACCAATCAGGATGTGCTCGCTGGCGTGGATGTTGATGGTTGGCTCCTCCCAGACGTAGAAGTCCCTGATGACGCTGTTTGAAATTTCAATATTCTGGGATCCCTCAATGTACATCCTGGAGTTTATGAACATGCTATCGGTGATCGTTATTCCGTTTTCTCTCCAAACCTCAAGTGTGCAGTTCTGGAACAGAACTCCTCGAATATCTTCAGTCACTTGAATTCTTTGGTTGGAGAAAGTTTGGTTCAGCACAGGTAATGTAACATGCTCTGGCGGTGAAAGGCGAAGTGGAGGTGGAATTTCTGCTTTGGGTGTTGCGGTCGGCGATGGGTCACATCCACCGATTAATATTGCTCCAAAGATAGCAAGGATAGCAATCCTTGTCTTCATCAGAGTCCTCCGATCAATGCAGTTGACAACCAATGAAGATATCAACGTTGTGCCATGGATTGATAGAGCACAGTCTTCGCTTTGATTATATTTAGAAGTTCTCATCCCGGCTATGACGAGATGGATCAACAACCTCCTCGCCACTAGTTGGTTCGGTTGGATGAATGACGATCTATCCAGGATTGGGGGGATCAATCGGTGTTTCTCGGTTGCACAGTGTATCGCAATTCTCCCATAATCTCCGATGGAGATTTAGCTTGGAACCCGCCAGGTGTTCCGGCACTAACCACAACGTTCGTATATCGTGAAAGGCGAAACAGCCGTGGAATATTTACTTGCCCACGACGTAGGGACAAGTGGGGATAAGGCTGCCATACTCACGGTGGTTGGTCGTGTCCTAGCGACCGCCCAGGAGCGTTATCCCACTCGTTACCCGCAGCCGCTAAGGGCTGAGCAGGATCCATAGGAAATGTGGTGGGCAGTTGGAGTAGCCGCACGGACTGCGCTTGAAGCGAGTTGGGTTCAGCCAAAGGAGATCATTGAGGAATCCAAGGATACACCCTGGGGTGGTCGCATAGCTGTCTTTTCAGAACCGGATGGAAATGCATTACAATTGACTCAAATTAATTGGGGTAAATATTTTTTCCGCCAGTGCATCTCGGTAAGATCATCATTGCCTAGTATTGTATTGGCTAAAATTCGAATAGTCATTGAGAAAGCTCTACTGTTCGCGGGAGGTTTCTGCAATGACCCACCCCGTTATTATGCATAGAGTAAAGCCTAAGGTTTTCGCATGAAACTGATCAACTCGAGATGGTTTTGTGGTTCGAGACTTAGCTCTTTTAAATCCTCAAAAAAAGCAACGGAAATAGAGGAAGACCGAACCAGCTCCCACATCTGGTCTCTATTCAAGTTTTCTTCCATTAATTTTCAGATCGCGGTTTTAGTAGTTGCCGCGCTCATCCTACGCCTACTGTGGATTGCCTATACAGACTATACCCATGAAGATGCATTCATCACATTTCGCTATGCTCGACAGCTCGTTGAGGGAAACGGTTTCGTCTACAACATTGGTGAGCATATCTACGGAACGACAACGCCACTCTTCACCCTTCTGTTAGCCGGTTGGCTATCAATCCCTGGGAGCGAAGTTGTGATGGGGGCTCGAATATTGGATTTGGCGGCTACACTTGGGGCTTTAATTTTCACCGTGCTGACTCTCCGTCGGCTCGGATGCTCCCATCCACAGCAGGTTTTTGTTCTGTCTTTATTTGCATTCTCATCTAGGTTTTGGGCAATAGACACTGGTGGTATGGAAACGCCGGTTGTTGTTTTTCTTATGTCGGCTTCCTGGTACACAATTGTGAGCAAGAGGATGAGCTGGACAGGCGTATTGGCCGGATTACTGCTCTGGACGAGGGTAGATCTCATCCTATGGCCGATAACTTTGGCAATTATTGAATGGTCCTTCAAGCCGAAGAAAGCCATTCATATCTTAGTGGTCACTGCACTTACATATCTACCTTGGATTATTTTTGCAACGTTATACTTCGGTTCCCCTGTTCCTCACACTATCTTTGCTAAATGGGTTGCGTACGCTCAGCCCGATCGACAGCCTCTTACCACTCATATGTGGACGCTTTTCAAATGGCTTACCCCCCTCCACATACCAGATCAATTACAAATCGTTAAGTATTTATTAGCTGCGGGTACGCTTGGGGTAGCAGCATGGCAAGCAAATCGCAGCTTTCGGAACCGATATCTCGCCATACTCCCAATTTTTGCATTGATAGATTCGGGCCTACTTGTTCTGACAGGGGCCACTATTTTCAGTCGCTACTTCATACCCGCGTTGTGGGCAATTATGCTGTTGTTAGGGTTGGGGTTAGGCTCAATATGGAGATCGTTGGGCAACAATCCTTTGATTTCAGGAGTTCGGCGTCCGTTGTTGGTAATGTTGGTGTTGATTGTTTGTCTATTCTTGGGGTTTAACGTAGCCGGTAGGGCTCGAGAGGTGCAGGTTGTCCGACATGATGCGGCTTTAAAGTCGGCAGGATTATGGCTTGATCGAAATACCGATCCAGAGGCTAGAGTTCAACTTGAGCCTTTAGGCTATGTTGGCTACTACTCTAATCGGACTATACTTGATGAAGTGGGATTGGTTACCCCGCGTGTCGTGGAATTAAAAAGCCAAGGGATTGTTGATGTGGGTCAATATATCACTATCCTGCAACCAGACTATTTCCTTATTCACTGTGATGATGCGCTTCGGATGCAGGAATCGCGCACTGATGATGAGTATATGATTACACAGTCTTACACATTAGCTGTTTTGTTCAACCCCGGGTACTTTGATCCAAGAAATCCAGGAGAGGGGGTTGATTTCGACAACCTTGGACGTAGTTCCTGCTATGAGATTTGGGAGCGGACAGATTAGGCAGCAAATACTCGGTACGCAATGAAGAGATTAATCGCTATTGCCCTCCTCAGCCTGTCGCTTACCTCATGTGCACCACCGGAGGTTGAAGTTGGGTTGCTGACACACCCTCCTTATACTCAGATTCCAACGCAAGCAATCTTAAATAATGACAATGAAGCTGCAAATATTTCCACCATTATCAATACCCAGGATCCCACACAAGATGGTGAGCAAATGGATAAAGAAGAAATCGTGCTGCAGCGTACAGCTGAATTCATTTGTCCATCATCGGATGAGCCCCTTGTATCACAATCCTTCTCCATGGGTGTTGTATATAGCGTCTTCTGTGCTCCTTCACCCGGTCACTCCACGATTGTAAGAATGGAACGGTTTAAAAGCCAAGACGAGGCAAAGGCTGCTTTTGATAACGTCCGGGGAGGACATCCTGTTCAGGATTTTCACGGGTATCTGCTATCTGTGTGGTACGAAGACCATCCTTCTCTACCTGATAGAAACGATGAGTACTTTATTTGGCTTTGGCAACCTGATCGGTGGTTGATCAAAGTTAGCGCTTTTGATGATACTGATTACCTAATTGCTCCCACTCCACCCACTGTCTCCGAGGCTATCTACCGATTTGCCACAGAGCAAAATCTGTTTCCTTAGAGCTCGAACCCGACTGATCGCCGGATGGATTAATAATAATGAGTGCACTAAAAAAACTACCCTCGAGGAGTGGGGAGAGATATATGTGGGGGTGCGGGCTGCGCCCGCACCCCCACATATACCATTCCTCATCTCGCGGTTGACCTTTTTTCAGTGGAGTCTAGTAATATGATTGCATTGAAAGAACCCAAGCGTGCGCAAGGTAACCTACCTCCTTTTTCTGCAGGAGGCTCCTTTTTTTCAGTTGGCTAATAAGACCATTGTCATTTCATCTGTAGCGCCCCAGGCGTCTTCCCTGAGGTAGGTCGAGGAGAGCATATGCACTCAATTTATGCCGATTACTTAGATCGACTCGACGAACTCCATAAGGAAATTATCCGTGCAATTGATGGGCTACCACAGGAAGCTTTGGATTGGGTACCAGGGTTCAACATGAATTCGCTCTGTGTTCTTATTGTCCATCTGACTGGCGCGGAATGCTATTGGCTTGGGAACGTTGTTGGAAAAGATCTATCCGACCGCGATCGTGATAGTGAATTTCTTGCCCGTGAGTTGGATGAGATCACACTGAAAGAACGGCTTTCAGACTCAATGGCCGATGCTCGTGACCTATTGGAGACCTTGACCCTGGAAGATTTGGACTCGAATCGTACCTCACCCCGGGATGGGCGAACATTCACGGTCGCCTGGTCCATTTTTCACGCGTTGGAACATACTGCGATTCACGTCGGACACAGTCAGATGGTACGTCAATTATGGGAGCAGAGGGGGATCAATTAGCCATATAATATCTTGACCCTTAACCGATGACCACTATTGAACTGCCACCACCCACCATAACCTTGAGCAAAACCGACGCCCGTCGCTTCTTATTGGCTCACCAGCGTCTGTGGCCGCCACAGCGGTTGAGGGGTAAAGATGGGATAATGGAGTTTGTTCGTCATGTAGGTTGCATCCAGTTTGACCCGATTAATGTCGTCGGTCGTAACCCCGACCTGGTGCTGCAATCGCGTGTGGCGAAGTATCGTCCCCGCTTGCTGGAAGAACTCCTGTACACTGATCGTCAATTGTTGGACGGCTGGGATAAGGTGTCGTCGATTCACCAGACTGCGGACTGGCTGTATTTCAACCGCCACCGAGCTTACATGCGTGAGAGACATGGTGATCCCTCCAACCCACCTATGAAAATCGCGCCGGCTATTTTGGATGCCATTCGCCAGCGCGGGCCACTGTCATCGATCGACCTGAAACACGGGGATAAAATTGATTGGTCATGGGGACAACTATCCCGGCTTGCCCGAGCCTCGCTTGATATCCTATATGCGATGGGGGATCTAGTGGTACACCATAGGGTCGGCTCCCGGCGGTTTTTTGATTTGACCGAACGACTGCTCCCGGAGGATATGATCTCTGCCCCTGATCCTAACCAAACGGTTGAAGAGTATCAAAACTGGCATGTGATGCGTCGAGTGGGAGGGCTAGGACTGGCCAACCCAAGCGCCGCGCAGTATTGGGGAGCGATCCTTGGTGTAAAGAATCAAGTCAGACGCACCGTATTGGTCCGCCTGGTGGAGCAGGGCGAATTGACGGCTGTAGCGGTTGAAGATGTGCCCATACGAACCTTCTTCATCCGAACCGCTGACCTGCCTACATTAGAGGCAGTGAGGACCAGGAGACCACCCAAGGCGCGTGCAGCTTTCATCGCCGCGTTGGACAACCTTGTTTGGGACCGCAACATACTGCGTTGGATTTATGATTTTGATTACACATGGGAAGTTTATAAGCCGGCAGCCAAGCGCAAGTATGGATATTACGTGCTTCCGGTGATTTACGGCGACCGTTTCGTGGCCAGGGTCGATCCTGCCTACGACCGGAAGCGGCGAATATTGACCCTTAATAACTGGTGGTGGGAAGAGGGTGTTCAACTTAACGATGCCATATTAGAGGCCCTGGTCACCTGCCTTCAGGGTTTCATGCGATATTTAAACGCTGAACAGGTTCGGCTGGGGAAAAAGATCGCTGGTTCGGAAAGCATGGGATGGGTGAGAGGTTTGAATAACGATTAAAATTCGCCTAGAATTTCAAGTTGGCGATTGTATCGTTCAGGTGGATGTGGCGATCACTGGCAATTCGACCCCGGAAGATCGTGTCCTGACCCAGGAGTTCGCTGCGGTAGGGGTTACTTGGTGGTTGGAGTCGCTCCATGGTTCTCGCGGTTCGTTGGATGAGATGCTGTCGCGGGTAATGGCTGGCCCCCAGTCTAAGATTTTCGTATTTCAAATTTAGTTAGTCGATTATTAATTGCAAGACAATATAAAACTGGATAATGGAACCCGTGTTTTTAGAATCCGCTCAATACTACGATGTCATTTATTCCTTCAAAGACTACCAAGCAGAAATCCAACAGCTGGTAGCCATCATCAACGAACACCATCTTGCTGAAGTTAAGAGCTTATTGGATGTTGCATGTGGTACTGGCAAGCATATTCAATACCTAAAGGATCATTATGAAGTTGAAGGGTTGGATCTTTCCCAAGAGTTGCTCGATTTCGCCCGTCAGCGCAACCCCGGAATATCCTTACATCATGCAGATATGGTGGAGTTTGATCTTGGGCGTGGGTTTGATGTTGTGACTTCCCTGTTCAGTTCAATTGGTTATGTCAAGACCCATGACAATCTCAGTCGGGCGTTAACCTGTATGACCCGTCACCTATTGCCTGGAGGCCTTCTCATCATCGAGCCTTGGTTCACACCCGATACATGGAATCCTGGTACGGTCCATGCGCACTTCATTGATGATCCAGATCTAAAAATCGCCCGGGTCAACACAAGTTTTTCTGAGGGAAGATTGTCATGTTTTGATTTCCATTATCTGATCGGGACTCCAGAAGGGACGACACACTTTGTTGAACGTCACGAGCTGTGGTTATTTACGACAGAAGAGACGAGCGCTGTTTTGGTTGATCTTGGGCTTGAGGTTATCTTGGATGAGGAGGGGTTGACCGGCCGGGGATTGTTCATTGGACGAAAACCAGTGTAGGTTGGTGGTGGCGCGGCAGTAATAATGCAAGTTAAAGATAGTCAGCGATACCAAGTTATGGGTGGAGGGATTACCATTCGAGCACCAACGTTAACCTTTTTCTGCGAACTCGAAGCGGATGCATTGCAGGCTGTGTTTGCCGATTCGTCTGTCATTAAAGACCTGGTTGCGCTTGAAGCCAGTGTCAGCCTGGGCATCCTGGACCTCACGTCTGAGCGTGCGGGAGTAGTGCATAGTTTAAACGAAGCCGGAATTCCAGTCATAGCCTGGCAACTTTTACCCATGGAGCAGGGATACTGGTTCAACGTAAGCAATGCAGCACAAGCCTCCGATCGTTATCGAGATTTTAAAGGTTGGTCGGCGGAGTATGGGTTGCAATGGGACGGTATCGGGGTGGACATTGAATTGGACATTCGGGACCTGCGGCAGATCATGGATGATAAGCTGCGTCTACTTCGCACTCTGCTACGTCGGTTGTTCAATACGGAGAGGGTGCGCACTGCCCAGGCAGCGTATAATGCCTTGCTGACCGAGATGCGGGTGGATGGTTACCGCGTCGACAGCTATCATCTTCCGCTGATCATTGACGAACGGGAAGCTGGTTCTACATTGCTCCAGCGTGTTGCCGGCCTGGTAGAGCTACGAGCAGATCGGGAAGTCCTGATGTTGTATACCAGCATTCTGCGCCCGCGCGGTCCCGGCGTCCTTTGGTGCTATGGCCGAGACGCGCATTCGATAGGGGTGGGCATCACTGGTGGTGGCGTACAGGTGGCAGGTATCGGGGAGGTACCTCCATTAAATTGGGATGAGTTCTCTCGTGATTTACGTTTAGCCTACTGCCTTACCAACGACATACATATCTTCAGCCTGGAAGGATGCGTTCAACAGGACTTTCTGCAACAACTTAACGGGTTTGATTGGGATCAGCCTGTTAATTCACCATGCGAAAGTGCCAAGCAAATCGAGAGATTCCGTAAGGGATTACAGGCGATCCTATGGGCTAGCGCTCATCCGTTGGCAGTGTTGTCTGGATTTGTTGGCCTCGTGTGGCTTCTATCCCGTCTGTGTCCGGGTGAAAAGTAATCCTTCAATACTCTCATTTTTGTATGCCAGCTCGAAGGATCCCCACACCATGATGCTTAAGCCCATTTTAGAATCCGAGCAGCTTTACGAGGAGGTTTTGAGTCGATGAATCGAATTGATCGCCTCACCTTTGCGGGAAAAACGAAACCCTATGTTATGGCGCATCGCGGCAATAGGGTGGCTTGCCCAGAAAATACTCTCGCGGCTTTCCGCCGAGCGATCGACGATGGCGCAGACATCATCGAAACTGACCTGCACCAATCGGCTGATGGTGTGTTCGTCTGCATCCACGATGCGACCGTAGATCGGACGACGAACGGCAATGGTGTGGTGACGGAGATGACTTTTGCCGAATTAAAAACCCTAAGCGCAGACTATGGTCGTTTGGAGTTCGAAGGTGAGCAGATTCCCTCGCTCGGCGAGCTTGCTGAACTTCTGCCCTCTGATGTGGCATTAGCGCTCGAATTAAAATCTGATTGCTTCCTAAGTGCTGGCATTTGTCGTCAATTAATTGCCCAATTGGATCAGGCAGGTGTGCGCGACCGCACGGTCGTATTGTCCTTTAACCTGGACCGCATTCGGACAGTGCAGGCTGTCGCTTCGGATATCCCAATCGGCTGGATCACCCTCGCCAGACCGTGGCCGGTCACCGGCGTTCAGTTTTTGGGACCACTCTGGCCGCTGATGCTGCTCAACCCCTTATATGTTCAATGGGCACATTGGTGTGGTCAGATGGTTGGTCCGCTCGATCCGACCCCCGACTCAAGGTTGTGGCTCTATCGTTGGTTGGGATGTGATGTGGTTCTGAGCGATGATCCTGGAATGACGGTCCTGGCATTAGAGCGGTATAGATCGTAAATGTGCCACGTGCAGTGCACTTGTTTGAACGAGTCGTCTACTTCAGTGCTTCTAACGATTCTGTATCTTCTTGGTTTTCACCTTTGAGCAAAAATCAATCCGTATGATACTCTAGGAAAGAAAGGAGAACGACGATGGCATTTACGTTACAGATAGGTGAAAAAGCTCCGGATTTCGAGTTGCCTGCAACGGATGGTAAGACCTACCGCCTATCCGATTTTGATGATGCACCGGTTCTGGTTATCTTCTTTACCTGCAACCATTGCCCCTATGTCATTGGATCCGATGAGGTGACCCGCCAGACGGCCAAGCAGTTTATCCACCAAGGGGTCAAATTCGTGGGTATCAATTCCAACAGTTCGGACACTTACCCGGAAGATAGCTTCAAACATATGGTAGAGCGCATGCGAAACCACCAGTTTCCTTGGATATATCTGCGCGACAAATCGCAAGGGGTGGCTTTAGCCTATGGTTCATTAAGGACGCCGCACTTTTACCTATTCGACAAAGATCGAAAACTCGTCTACACCGGTCGGGGT